>Ga0209977_10000701_pt1 | contig 13647 bp, 23 predicted proteins | sample SumtaG_2_FD_183113 | JGI IMG/M metagenome (GOLD analysis project Ga0209977, IMG submission 183113) | Deep subsurface microbial communities from Indian Ocean to uncover new lineages of life (NeLLi) - Sumatra_00607 metaG (SPAdes) (version 2) | ecosystem: Environmental > Aquatic > Marine > Oceanic... | reverse complement strand
GGAAGAAGAGGAGAAAGTCGAAGAAACTCCCCCCTCCTAAACAATTTGGCTTCCGAACTGTTTTGACCGAGAGGTAAGAAAGCCCGTGGCGGTAGCGATATGGAAATATTTTTATGGCTAATTAAAGTATTCTTAATAACGGTACTCGGATTTTACGTTATTATGGTTTTGGTAACTTGTTAGCTTTACTCCGGCCTCTTAATTGGCTGGACATTCCAGTCCTTTAGGAAGCCCTCACCTATCTGAGTTATGATAAAGTCATAGCCCCTATACACGTTATTTGGGAGGTAGGGCTCCATGTGAGCGGCTAGTTTCTGAGACAGAATAGAGAAGGTTTTAGAGCAAGGCTCGGCCCCCTCTTCATTACAGTAGAATACAAGGCTCTCTATTTGCTTTGGTTTACCAGTCTCCCGGTCGGCTATCTCTCTCTTTATAAAGTAATGGTCAGTGAAGTGCATCCGGGTAGGTATTCCAGGAACTAGGCGTATATAGTTAGCCAGAAGGTTGGTTGCGGTCCGTAGAATGTATAAGCTAGTCGGTTCTTTGTGTTTCCAGGGTGAATGTATAAAACCTAAGCTAAAGAACCCCAAAAACGTCAGAGCTGCTATTACCAATAATAATAAGTCCATTTTTCACTCTCCTATATAGTCGTCTGGAGTCATTAGAAACTTCTCTAACTCAGGGGTTATTTGCTTCTTAACTATCTTCTCGGCCACTTCATTTGAGACATATTTATATACCGGCGTAGCTCCTGGCTTAGTTCTGGCCTCGACCATCCAGCCTAGTTCCGAAACGTTAAAGAGTCTTATTATACCCGGTGAAAAGCCTGATAGGTCCTGGACTAAGGCTGACGTTCGTGGCTGTAGAAGTCCTAATTTATACAGGGATTGAGCGTAAGCCTTACCTAGTGCTTGATAGCCAGGGTCCGCAAAGGATACTCCCCAACCTCTCATCATTCTTAGCTGGTCGTCTAACTTGTGGAGTTCGGCGTACTGGAAGGCAAGGTGGTCCTTCGGTTCTGACATTATTCTCTACTCCTAATCAACTCCTAGTATTTTTCTCAGCCTCATCGTCTCGGCCCGGGCCTCTCGATACTCAGCCGTAAAGTAATGCTGACGCTCTTTGACGTACTCAGCAATCCATTCGGCCCAAAAGACTACCACCTCGACCTCAGCCTCATCAGCAGCTACCCTAATCCAGTCTATCATCCAGGGTACTACTAATTGACAGACAATAGGCTGACCGTCATAAAAAGGTAGGTCAGGGGTTCTCCTGGCCATGCCTTTGTAGTAGGATAAGTCACCAATACCGGCCTTAATATCTCGTATCTTAGCCTCGATGAGAATGTATTTATCCGGCTGCCACCTGACAGCGTCTACCCTGGGCCGGGTAGGTCTAAACAAAGCGGCCGCCTTGCCTAAGCCTAAGCGGTCAACATATTCCTGGGGTATTGGCCCGAGTTCTACGTTAAGTTGATAACCACCTTCAGGCCACGCCTGAAGCATATACTCTGAGATAAAACGGCGCTCTCGTTCTTTTCTAGCCATCCCCCTTTTCTCCTATGGCAACCTGTTGGGGTCTTGACACTTTAATTATACCATACTATGATTAAAATACAATGCTTTGCAATTAACCAGGTGGTGAATGACAAAAAGTAAAAGAAAGGGAGATTTATCATGGGATTGAAAGTAAAACCTATTGACTCATCCACTGTAAAGTGGGAGGAACGTGCCAGAACTGCATCCGGTGAGTATGCTACTAATGCGGAGGCAGCGGCTACAGATTGGGCACGTAACACGGCAGCGGCTAAGGATACCTACGGAATGGCTATCTCGGCACCGGGCATCAAAGAAAGGTTTGGCCGGGGTGTAGCCAGAGCAGGAGCCGCTAAGTATGCCCGGAAGATAACTAGCGTAGGAGCAGACCGATTTGCTCCTGGTGTGGCGGCAGCCACGGTCGATTATAAGGCTGGAGCCGAACCATATTTTGCTACCCTATCAGCCCTGACACTCTCCGGGCGTAAGCCTCGAGGAGACCCGGGGAACTACAAGAGGGTAGAGGAAGTTGGCAAGGCCCTAAACGCTAAGAGACTAGCCCTGCTCGGCTCCACGGCCGGCGGTTGATAGGGTAAAGGGAGGTTAAGTTAAGATGAAGTATAGAACTGCTACAATACTATCGGAAAAGGCCCTTGATGCTTCTGGAACTGAGATTGCCCCTATCAGAATCCAAGATAAGATTAGCCGTATCATGTTAGGTTATCGTGCTAAAAGGCAAGCAATTGCTATGTCAGCTCATCTTGGGTCTAACATTGAGAGGATAGAGCTGGTTGATGGCTCAGATGTACTCTTTGCTTTAACCGGGGAAGAGTGTATCGGGTTAAATATCTTTGACAGGCGTATCCTGAGTTCAGTCCATAGTCAGTATATGGGCGGTAACTCAATGTTTGTCCCTCTCTGCCTTGACTTTGGACGCTGGCTTTGGGATACCGAGTTAGCTCTTGACCCTGCACAGTTTGACAACCTTATGCTGAAGATAACTTATGATACGACTAACTTTGACGCCGATGCTACACTCAACTATCTTGGTATCTATGCAGAGTGTTTTGATGAGAAGGCCATCTCTCCTGTTGGCTTCTTAATGACTAAGGAGCATTGGAAAAAGACAATGGTACAAGATACTTACGAGTATATTGCCTTGCCTACTGACTTTCCAATCCGGCAACTGATAATCAGAAGCCACAAAGAATCCGAAGCTCCGTGGTACACGGTGCGTGAAGTTCGGATAGATGAGGACAATGAGAAGCGGATACCTTTTAACTGGGACGTAGAGAACTACTACAGGATGAGAAAGGCTGAGGACTTGCCAATTATTGAAGCAACTTGGGAGTATGCCAGAATACTTGGAGATGCAATTCTCTATGTTACTCCAACTGATTACCTTGCTGCCGCAGCTGGTATGGGAACAGGTACCACGCAGCCTGTCTATAGGGTAGGTAACCTTGCTGGTGGTGAATACGCACCTGCTAATTCTGGTGGTCAGTCAGCAAGTAGTATTCTCTTTGGCTGGTTACCCTGTCATTGTATTCAGTTCCCATTTGGCTACCAAAAAGACCTTGATGATTGGTATGATGTTACCGCTAAGGGGAGTGTTAGGCTTCGGTTAAGGGGTGGCGACAATGCAACACTTGGGACTGGACAAGTAGTTCTGCAACAACTCCGCCGGTACTAGGCAAGTGAGAGGGAGGCTTTTGACCTCCCTCTCCTCTTAAAAGGAGAAGACAATGGACATAGATAGCAAAGAAATAAGCAGTGTGCAGGTTCAAGCTAGCACACTAATAACTCCTATGGCTGCTGACTTAATTCAGGTCATTATTTGTACTTCAACTGGCACTTCACAATGGCAGATATATGACGGAGAAGATACTAACGGAGACTTAAAGCTCAATGGAAAATCTACTTTCACACTTCCTATTGAGTTCCCTGGTGGACTTTACATGAGGAGGGGTATCTACTTCCGTAATCAGACTAAGGTACTGAGTGCTCTATTCAGATTTAGACCCAGACCCTCAAAAGAGGGATAATATACATAAATAGCGAGAGCTAATAATGCTGTTTCAAGCATCAATTACTATACCCAAGAATACCACTCGGGCTAGTCCTACTGTAGAAATCCTAAAGATAGCTCATGGTATCATCACTAAATTCATGGTCAGGCCGCGGCCCGGCCATGCTGCTTTAGCTCACCTGGTTATACTTCACCACGAACATCAAATCGCTCCGTCAACTGAGAATATGGACTTACACGGTGACGCTCCGGCTATTGACTGGGAAGAATACTACGAGTCCTATCAGCCACCTTATGAGTTGAAACTAAAAGGCTGGAATGAGGATGATACATACCCACACACCTTTGACGTGATGGTGGCTATCTTACCCAGGAAGGCTATTCTGGCCTTAGCAATAGTAGACGCTATCAAGAGTGTTTTTGGAGTGCTATCACCTAAGCGGATATTTACAGGGAGGTCATAAATGGTACACGGTGCTCCTGACTATGGTATATATGCTCCTAAAGCAACTATAATCAGTATTGAGGACTTAGGAGAGCTTGCAGTTAGGCTTGGCAGTATTGTCAACTTTGACCGCAAGGGTGATGTGATGTGGCTTGACGACTTTGAGGATGATATTAGTAAATGGAAAAGTCAACTCACAGGTGATAGAGGTAGTGTCTTATGGAGTCCTAATCACCCTCATAGTAAAGGCTTCTCACTGAAAGCCACTACCGGAGCCACAAACGAGGATGAGGTTTATCTATCTAAGTTCTTTGCCCCTCCTGTCCTTTCTCGTATAGGCTATGAATATCACTTTACATCACACGAGAAGTTAGGTTATATCATCTTTGCTCTTCAAGTTATGGAAGGTGGAAGCAGAAAACTTGCCTCTGTAAAATATACAAGAGCAACTCAGCTATGGCAACGTTTCGTTACTGACGTAGGTTGGGTAGATTTATCTCCCACTATGGAGCTTGAGGAGGGAGAATATGCCTATAATACTGTTAAGTTTGTATTGGATTTTGTTACTAATTACCAGGTAAGTCTTATAGTAAATAAGACTACTTATGACCTTTCTAGTTTCCCACTCCGTACTAGAGACTGGGATTATGAAGATGGGATGAAAGCCGAAATTACTATTAGAAATAATAGTGCAGCAGCAGCTATCATCTACTTTGATAGTGTAATAATAACTCAGAATGAGCCTTAATAAAGGAGGAGGATTGAAGTAATGCCAGGTACGTTTTTATGGCTATGGGATGATGGAGCCGGAGAATGGGTAAAGGCAGCTTGTGATGAAAACGGTAAGATAGAAGTATCTGGACTTGATTTTCCTGACGACTATCCTTTACCGGCTGCTCAGGTAGCAGACTTAAAAATAATAACTGAAGCTCCTGACCCTGAAATATCTCAGCCTACTCCTGAAAACTTGAAGCACGTTCCACATGGAAGGGTAGCAGGAAACGGAGCTTACTTACCCTTCCAGGTATCTGCTGCTGGCAAGTTAGCAATAGAAATGACGCCTCTAGCACACAAAGACTCACATGACCCTGAAGATGGCTCTGACCCACTAGATACTGCTGCTCCTGTCAAGGTAGGAGCTGCTAACGCTGAAGGTAACGCTCACGAATTCGCCAGGGCAAACCACGTTCACGAAAGAGAACACGCCAAATATACCGATGTGGCAGCAGTCGCGGCAGCTAAGACAGTTAAGCTAGATGACTTTACCGCACCGGACGACACTGTGGACCTTGATGCTGCTGCTGCCAAGCATGGACTCATGCCTAAGAATGATAAAATCAAGATTGACACTGTGGCCACTAATGCTGATGTTACCGGCTCTAATCCTCCTCAAGCTCATAAGGATTTACATGACCCTGAAGATGGCTCTGACCCACTAGATACTGCTGCTCCTGGTGCAATAGATGAAAACGCTAATGCTGAAGGCTCTGCTCACTCACTCGCTAGGAGTGACCACAATCATCAACACACAGCAGCCTTACATCAAAATGGTGGCGGTGCTCAGATAAGCGTAGCTGGACTCTCAGGCGTATTAGCTGACGACCAGCATATTATAGACGCTGAGGCTGTAGATGCTATTGAAGCAGATGATAACTTACCAGTAGCCTCAATTACCTTCATTATTGACGGAGGTGGTTCGGCTATCACTACAGGAATTAAAGGAGCTTTGGAGATACCCTTTGCCTGCACTATAAATCGCTGGACACTTTTAGGAGACCAATCTGGCTCTATACAGGTAAACATTTGGAAGCAAGCCTATGCTCAGTATCCCCCTGAAGTTGGAGAGAAGATTACAGGCGACTTACCTCCTAAGATAGAAGGTGCTTTTATGGGTCAGTCTGCTACTCTAACCGGCTGGACAACTGCTATAACTGCTGGAGATTGCCTGATGTTTAATGTAGATAGCATTACCGATATTGAAAGAGTAACAATAAGTCTGAAGGTGACTAAGACATAAGGAGTAAACATGGCAGTTGATGTTGGAGCAGAGGCAATAGATCGAGGAGACGATACTGCTTCAGGGTATACTTTCATTTGCAGAGATAACCCGGCTAGTAAGAGTGGCACGATTGTCAAGATTGAGATTTGGGCGTTAAATAACATAACTGGTCTCAAAGTTGGCTCATTTTACAAGACTAATAGCGTAACATGGAAGTGCCGAGCTTTTGTCTCTATTGCCGGAACTATTACCGCTGGAGCGAAGGTAGAAAAGGTAGTTTCCTTAGCTATAGTTACTGACGACCTCATCGGGTGTTATTATGCCACAGGTGATATTGAGCGTGATGGTTCGGGATACGCCGGTATATGGCGTTTCACGGGGGATGCTTGTAATGTAGATGATGAGGAAACCTACGCAAGTCTAGCTGGTGATGCTATTAGTCTTGGGGGTTACTTTGAAGTAGTAGCAGTAGGTCGCTCATTCGGCCTTATTATAGGCTGAAAGCTAGGAAAGGGGTGAACCATGAAAGTTGAATTAGTTATCGGAATACTTTGCATCACTATTATAGTCATAACAGCCTTGTCTTTGGGTTATGATGGTGCTATGGCTGGAAGTGCTTTCGCTCTTATTGGAGCTTTGCTAGGCTGGCAAGGTAAAAAACAGCTAGACAAGAAAAGAGGTAACGTAGAAGCCGCCACGACTACACTCAAAAAGGCTGGCTTCACAGAGGATATGATACAAAGTATAATTGAGACTCTAAAAAGGAGGTCAAAGTAAATGGGTAACGAGTATAAGGTGCTGAGAATTACACAGATGAGCAGAATTAGTGATGAGGGAGGTATTGAGCATTACTACCGGCATCGGATTAAGACTAAGGGTGGCATAGTCCTTGACGTGAACGTAGAGCGAAAGGATTTTACTCCCGAATTGACTGCTCCTATCTTACAAAAAGAAGCTCAGAACGCCGATAAGATAAAAGCTCTATGAGGCTGATATGTCCTTTATGATTTGGATTTGTGAGGAGCTTCTAGCTATTGCTGATTTCTTCCATGATATAGCTATTGATGTTAGAGATTGGGGCTGGCCTTTCTACTTACTAGAATATCCTTTCTATGCCTTGTATGGCTCATTCTACTGGCTAGTTGATGGCTTTTATGAACTCTATACATGGCTAGTATGGGCGCAGGAACGACTTGAGGAGGCCTTTAGCTGGCTGGATATTAGAGCCTTAATCCGTAGCTGGCTTTATGGTATTGAGCCGGCTCTTGACTGGTTTAATAACTGGGGATATTGGATAGGGCAATATATCAATAGTTGGTGGGCCGCGACCTTAGATAGTGTCCAGGAAATGATTGACGCGGCCTCTCAGAATATAGATGAGCTAATAGTAGCCTGGAATGACTTTTGGAACGAAATACTGCCGGGGATCCTGGCGTTTTTAGAGACACTTGACAACAAATGGACTCAGTTCTGGTCGGTAACATTCCCTTCTCTAGTGAGCTTTGACTGGTTGGGTATATGGTGGCAAAGTAGGCTCACAGAGGTACAGGAGCTAATCAATACCGCTTTGCTCGAGTTGTCAGGGACATTGGAGGGCTGGCAGGAGATAAGGGACCAGGTTCTTGAGTTCTTTAACGACCCCTGGGCATGGTTAGAACAGAGATTTACTGACTGGTTTATGGGAGGTGAGTAATATGGCAACACCGGCTAATCGCTTTAAGGGCTGGATTGATAGCCTGGCCGAAGCATGGAAGGATAGACTACGAGGCTGGATGGCTTCCTGGATAATGAAAGGCGTGGAAGCTACCTTCGACTTCTTCGAGCCTGATATACGTGCCGAGGTCAAACCCTCTTTGCAAAGGCTGAGAGACATACCTGGATTACCGGAGGATATAAAGGCTATCCTGGACAAAGCTATGGCTGAACCGAAGGCTATCCAATTCGCTGCTCTTTTACCTTACCTGATAGCTGTAATGGTCGGCTTTGCTATGGGTTCAATGCAACCGGCTATGAGAATGGGAGGCTACGGACTGGACATTATTATGAGGTCAGCACGTCTTGACCCGGCATCTGTCATTACTGCCTGGAGGAGAGATAAGCCGAAATATGAGAAATACTTTGAGGACTTGAAAAGTCTAGGTTGGAGTGACGAAAGAATAGAGGTCCTGAAGTTTGTTACCCTGTTTTACCCGGCGCCGGCAGACCTGATACGATGGCAAGCTCGAGAGGTATTTGAGCCTGAGATGATAGCTCGATACGGCCTTGATAGTGAGTTCGGTGCAATAGACAAGGAGCCTTTCTATAAGGCTGGCATGACTGACGAGCAAATCCTTAACTACTGGAGAGCGCATTGGGAGCATGCTTCCTGGATGCAGGTTGTAGAGATGCTTCACCGTGGCTTAATGACTGAGGAGCAAGTCTGGGATTGGTTCCGTGTGGTTGAGATACCTCCATTCTGGAGACAACTACTAATTGACACAGCATATACCTGGCCTACCAGGGTTGACGTGAGGCGCTGGTGGGATATGAGGACGATAGACGAGACAGAGCTACGCCGGCTGTATTCTGGCATGGGTTATCGTGGCGTTAATCTCGATAACTATGTGCTGTGGACAAAGGTATACGTTGCCTTCCCTGACCTAATGGCAAGGTGGTCAAAAGGCTGGATAACTTTAGACGAAGTAAAAAGCGAACTCACCGGGCTTGGTATGCCGGCAGACCGAGTCGAGGAGATGATACAGACCAAGATAAAGCCAGAGGGAATTGACCGAGTAAGTGGTGAACGAGACGTAACTAAGACGGACATATACAAGGGGGTAAAGCAAGGCGTCATAACCCGGGGTGAGGGCATCGAGTTACTTATAGAGCTTGGTTACGATGAGGACGAGGCTGACTATCTCTTGACGATAAACATACCCCAGGACGAGGAGGCCGTAGTAGTAAAAGATAGAGAGCTAACGAAGGCCGATATACTTAGCGGCCTTAAAACGGCTATAATCACCCCGGCCGAAGCGCTAACCAAGTTAGAGGGCTTACGTTATAGGAGAGAGGACGCCGAGACTATACTGGGTATATTCAAAGCAGCAACGGAGCCGCCGCTAGAGGCATGGCAAAGGGAGGCATCTAAAGCTGACATAGTGGCAGCCGTAAAGCAAGGGCTCATTACTCCCGAGAAGGCTTACCTGATGCTCTTAGACATTGGCTTTAGCGCCGAGGCATCTAACTTTATCCTAATGGTAAGGGCCGAAGTATCCCCCTTTAGCCCTATTAGCTATGAAGAGTTTAGAAACCTGACGCAAAAATACCGCCGGGCAATCGGCAGGGAGGCAAAGCCAATGAGTGAGGAGATTATAGCCGCCGGTGCGTTGGTGGTCAGGCTCACTCGTGAGACTGAGGATTTACAGAAAACTATCAAAGAAGAGGAGCGTGGCTTGATTGCAGACGAGGCAATACCCGAGGCCGCAAGTGCCAGGAGGGATGAGCTCCGGGTAGCATTACACCGGGCCGAGTCAGAGCTTGCCGCGGCCCAAACTAACTATGATAGCCTGGTGGCCGAGTGGAGACATAAGGAACACTAGATTAGCTCGCTCTGAGAGCCAAAATACGGCGTTTTATTGAGGGGGTGTGAGGGATTGCACCCCCCCTTTTTAGTTGTAAACACGAAAGGCACTCTATAATCAATTTCTAGGCCCCTCACAGTTTGAGGCTAGACAACTATACATAACAATTATTATACGTCCCAAAGGGGGTACTTTAGTACCCTTTTATCCCAAATACCCTGTCAACTATTGACATCCTATTGTAAACGGTGTAAACTAGGTTGACATGAAACGTCTAAAGCATCTTATAAAATACCTGTTTAATCGGCGGTATCGGACGTATTGTAAAGCTCACGAAATAACCGAGGCTTTACAGGGATTAAGAGGAGGTAAGAGCGATGGCAAGAGTATGCAGAAAGTGTGGAGGACGTAAGCCCAGAAGATACCAGCAAATTATTATGAGTCAAGTTCTCTGTGGAGACTGTTTTGCTGAGGGTTATAGACTACGTTATTTCCCAGATAGACCACGAGGTAAGCAAGTAGCCCTCATCACTCCAGAGGGAAAGGAGCAGTAAATGAGCAAACAGATCAGATTAACTGACGGCGTGTATATCGTCCTGGACTCACTCCGGGAAAAGAGAGAGACATTCTCTGAGGTCACGGAGAGGATTATTAAGACTTATGTTTTAATCGCCGGCATCAGGGACGGTCTACCGGCTTCTCACTACCTACAGGAGAGGCCAAAGGTGGAGTCAAAAGGTGGGTAGCCGAGTAATCAATCAGCATGACCTATACCCGGCTGACTGGAAGTATATCGCCTGGAAGATAAAGGACCGAGCCGGCTGGAAGTGTGAGGGGTGTAAGATGCCTCGCGGTCCGGCTTCCCGTGCTCTAGGCACTCATCATGTAGACTTAAACCCTCAGAATAACTCAGACGAAAACCTGATAGCACTATGCCGGCGCTGCCACCTTAAAGTTCACGGTATGATGCAACAGCCACGAACTCGGCTAGAGGTCATCCAGAGGCTAAAAGAGGCAAAACGGCAACTATATTTTAGATAAAGGAGGTTGAGCTATGAAGTGTCCAATATTAGCGCCAACGCCAGACGAGACAAGGCTAGGGAAACTATGGGACGCTGTCGATTGTCTCAAAGAGGAGTGCGCCGTGTGGGATAAGGCTTATGACAGGTGTGGGATTTTATCAATGGGAATCGGGCTAGACATGGTTGACAAGAGACTTTATGACTTAACTCAGAAGATGCCCCACGAAGGGCAATTCAGGAAGTAAGGGAGTAGAAATGAAGGCTAATTGGGGTTCAGTAGCAATAATAGTAGGACTGTTTGCCTTGGCTATGATAATATTACTCTTTATAGCCAGGCTAATCTAACGAAAAGAACAGGAGGTTAGCCGTGATAAAAGGAGAGTACGACAAGCTAAAGGAATTGGCCTTGTTAAACCAATGCGCCGAGCACCACTCGCCGGTAGTGGTAGCCTGGTACGGACCTGAGAAATGCTGGACGCTACGTTGCGGTGAGGACCATTACCCTTCTACCCTTACCCGGCAACTATCACTTACCGAGGAGTATAAAGCCGGCGCTAATATACCGGAGCCGGTAAAGTCGAATATCGAGAAATCAATTAGGAGGAGACAGATGTCACAAGATGCTCAAAAACTACCAGTAACACTAGAGGGATTGCCAGGTAAGGACCTGGCTACCGGCGACGCCCTGAGTCCAGACCAGGTTAGGTCGCTGATTGCCTACGCCTCAAAATACCACCTTGACCCATACCGAGGCCATGTAATGATGATGTACGGGAAGCCCTACATTGGCATTGACGGCTACCTATTCCATGCCAGGCAGTTAAACATTCCTTATAGCCTCGAGGCCAGGCCAATGACTACCACTGAGGCAAAGATATTCAAAATAGGTAAACTTGACCACGGCTGGATAGCGTGGGTTACTTATTTAGCTGACTGTTCCACTTTCACAGGGACCGGGATTGTCACCTATGACGAAATGATAGCCAAGAGCCCCACTAAACCCGATAAACTCAGGTCGCCGGTAGTAGCCGCGCACCCCTGGCAATTAGCTCAGAAAAGGGCTGAGTGGCAAGCTATGAGGAGAGCGTTTCCTATTGGGGAGTCAGAATGAGTAAAGGCAAAGTCTTAGACCTATTTTGTGGACTTGGAGGTTGGAGTGAAGGCTTTGCCTTGGAAGGCTTTGACGTGACCGGAGTAGATATAGTTGACGTTGGCTACCCCTACAAGCTCATACTCAAAGATATTAGAGAGCTTGACGGTAACGACTTCAAGGGATATGACGTTATTGTGGGGAGTCCGCCTTGTAGGGATTTTAGCCAAATAACCACTACTGAGAGAGCTCTCCATTGGAGAATACCTGTAGACCCACAAAGAGGCTTAGAGTTAGTCAAAGCCTTCCTGAGAATAGTTGAGGAGGCTAAACCTAGATACTGGCTTATGGAGAACGTCCCTGGGTTGGTTCGTCACTTCAAGCCCCCGGTAATGAGAGTCAGGATAGCCAGGACAATGACTCGATGCTTTTGGGGGGACTTCCCTATGTTCCTCGTAAGTCAAGATTGGCAACGGCCAAACTCTGAGGATATAAAGGGGCCAAATAGGTCGTGGGTCAGGGCAAAGATACTGGACGGCACTTCACGGCCATTCGCTCGAGTGATAGCACAATCCCTCCCCCTTAGAAACCCCCTCCCTTAGAAAAGAGAAGAATAAGAAAGAGAAAGAGAAGGAGAAGGAGGGAAAATACATTTCAAGTCACTACAACCGACTTGACAATATACAACCAAAGTCACAGAATATTCTCGGCGAGAACATTTGGAGGGAATATGAGAGGTAAAGGTAAAAGGTCATGGGTAAAATTATGGGTGACAGGTTGGCTGCATGGTTCGATTAGATGGCAGCTAAACCCGGCCGAGAGAGGAGTTTGGGCTGATTTGCTATGCCTGGCTGGTGAGTGTGGCCAGGAAGGTAAAATATGCGATAATGACGGCCGGCCGTATCCCAGGGAGTTTATAGCAAACCAGCTTAATATTCTCCAGATACTACTAGACGAGACTATTGCCAAGTGTAAGCATGAGGGTAGGTTAGAGGATAAAGACGATGTTATTATTATATCGAACTGGCAAACCTACCAGTCAGAGTATGATCGCGTAAAAAAGTACCGGGAGAAATCCCCCGAGGCAAAGCGTGATTATACTGGTCAAAAGCACGGTACTATGATAAAGCACTAATTTATAAATGAGGAGGAGAAATGAAGCTAAGGACAGTTGACCCAAAGAGTATTAAAGTACCCGAGGTTAGAGTCCGGGCCAGGTTCGATGACGAGGCGCTCAAGGTATTCCAGGAAACCATCAAAGCGGTTGGTCAAATAACGCCCATTATTTGCTACGAAATAGGAGAGAACATAGTTCTTTGTGATGGCGAACACCGGCTCCAGGAAGCTATAGCCAATGGAGAGTCAGGCATTAAGGTCGTAATTCTCCCAGGTGATATGATAGACGTACTTACCAAAAACATTATGCTGGATCATGCCAGGGGTAAAACTCCGGTCAGTGATATGGTCGTGGTGATTAGAAGTCTAACACAGGACTATAATCTCGATTCCGATCAAATTTCAGAAAAGACAGGTATACCCAGGGCTTACATAGAGAAGCTCTGGAAGATTGCCGAGGCAAGCCCGGTGGTCCAGGGAGCGCTTGACGAGGGCTGGCTTAGTGTGGGTGCGGCATTTGAGATAAGCCGGCTTCCGTATGCCATCCAGCAAGAGGAAATAGTCGAGAAGCAAAGAGTCTATAACTTCAAGGTTCCCGATGTTAAGGACCTAGTTGATAACGTACTCAGGGAAATGAAGATATTAGCCGAGCAGGGACCGCCGGCAGTTGTCACAGAGCCGCGGCCAGTCGCTACCTATCACTGTGAGGGGTGTAAGACTCAGGTTGAGCCTCGATACCTACGGCCGGTCATGCTATGCCCGAATTGCTTCGGTGAGGTATGGAGGCTGGCAAAGGCTCGGCCGAGGGAAGAAGAGGAGAAAGTCGAAGAAACTCCCCCCTCCTAAACAAT
>Ga0209977_10000700_pt1 | contig 13648 bp, 11 predicted proteins | sample SumtaG_2_FD_183113 | JGI IMG/M metagenome (GOLD analysis project Ga0209977, IMG submission 183113) | Deep subsurface microbial communities from Indian Ocean to uncover new lineages of life (NeLLi) - Sumatra_00607 metaG (SPAdes) (version 2) | ecosystem: Environmental > Aquatic > Marine > Oceanic... | reverse complement strand
TATTACAACTGGTACTCAAAAAATAATACCTTTGAATGTTCCTGATTATGATGCTCCTGGTGTACTTTTAGGAATTGAAGAATTAGAGAAAATTAAAAACAGTGAATTTAGTCAAAATAACGATAAAATAGTAATTATTGGTGGCGGAAATACCGCTTTAGATGTTGCAAGATCATTAAAGAGATTGGGAGGGGATGTTATTATCGCTTATCGTCGTACTTTAAGAGACATGCCTGCAAATGAAGAAGAAATAAAAGAGGCAATGAAGGAAAATATTGAATTTATGTTCATGGTTTCTCCTCATGCTATTGTAAGTAACGATGATAATATAAAAGGAATTGAACTTATGAAAATGAAAGGTGGTGAATATGATCCATCTGGCAGAAGAAAACCTATTCCTATAGGTGAAACAGTTATCATCTCTTGTGATAAAATATATACAGCAATCGGTGAAAGGATAAATATTAATTTTGTAGAATGCACGGATGTTAGTATCAAGGGTACAGTGGAAATAAATCCGACTACTTTGCAGTCTAGCAATCCTAAAGTATTTGCAGGAGGAGATTTTATAACAGGGCCAACTACTGTTGTAAACTCCATGTCAGAAGGCAAGAAAGCAGCTCGAAATATGAATATTTTCTTAATGGGAGATGATAACTTTTCTGAATTATACAAAGATTTTGATTTTAAAGGCGAAATTCCTCTTGAATCTGAAATTTCTCCTAGAATTATGGAAATAGAAATTCCAGTGAAAGAAAGAATTTCCAATTTTAAAGAAGTTAGAAAAACTTTATCAGAAGAGCAAGCAATAAATGAAGCTATAAGATGTTTACGATGTGATTTAGAAATAATAGAAAAAAATAAATGATTAAATGTTGGAAAAATTGATTTAATATGCCAAAAATAAAGATTGATGGAATCACGGTTGATTGCCCAGAATATTGGACAATTCTTGATGCTGCAAAATTTATTGGAATTAATATACCCACTCTTTGCTATCACGAGGGTCTTTCAACATGGGGGGGTTGTCGCCTATGTATTGTCGAAATAGGGAAAGATAAAAATACAAAACTGGTTTCCTCGTGTACATTCCCTGTTCAAGAAGGTCTTTACATCCGAACTGCAAGTAAAAAAGTAATCAAATCAAGAAAAATGATACTTGAGCTTTTAATTGCACAAAATCCGACTGCAAAAGTATTACAAGATCTTGCATCTAAAATAGGATTGAATAAAATCAGGTTTAAACCTAAATGGGAAACCTGTATTTACTGTGGTTTATGTATCAGGATGTGTGAAGAACAGATGATGGCAAAGGCTATTGGATTTGTTAATAGAGGAAATAAGCTAAAAATAACCACTCCCTTTGATAAAAATTCGGAGGATTGTCAAAGATGTGGTGGTTGTATGTATATTTGCCCAGCATGCACAATAAGATGTGACGGGACCCATCCAGAAAGTGTGTTATGTAATGGCTGTTATAATATACTCCAACCTACATGCTTGGATGATTATGATAATTACGCATGTTGGATGGGGTTAAAAGGAGAATGTGGAATTTGTGTTACTCCATCAACTAATCAAAAAATAAATGAAAAAAAGGAGATATAAAAAATGGTAAATTTAAAAATAAATGCTTCGGCTGCCACATTGACGAAAAATAGAACTGAGGATTCAGTTGTACCTGAAAGTGGAATGTGTGCTACTTGCATAGATGGTTGTATCGGTATGTGTGATGTTGGAAAATCGGCATATAGGGGTTCAGAAGTATTATATCCAAAGCCCTTTGGTTTGATAACATCTGCAGGTGTAAAAAGTTATCCGGTGGATTTTTCTCAGTTTACAATACTAGGCTCATGTAGAGGTGCATATGGTATTGAAGCGGATTCTGATAAAGCATTATTCACGAACGTGAATTTAGAGCAAAGAATAGGGCGAGATAAAAAAATCAAGTTAAAACTTCCATTTATTATTCCAGGACTTGGCTCAACAGCTGTAGCGAAAAATAATTGGGACGGACTTGCAATTGGAGCAGCGCTTTCAGGAATAATTCTTACAATTGGTGAAAATGTGTGTGGAATGGACCCTAATTCAAAACTAGAAAAAGGAAAGATTGTGTATTCCGAAGATCTTGAAAATAGGGTTAAACTTTATAAAGAATGGCAGCAAGATGGTTATGGTGGAATTGTGGTTCAAGCAAATGTCGAGGGTACAAAACTTGGTGTGCAAAAATATGCATTAGATAAATTAGGTGTTGAAATAGTAGAAATTAAATGGGGGCAAGGAGCTAAAGATATCGGTGGAGAGGTAAAATTAAAAACTTTAAAACGCGCCCAAGTGCTTAAAGATAGGGGATATTTCGTACTGCCAGATCCTTATGATCCAACAGTTATAAAGGCATTTGAAAACCATGTTTTTAATGAATTTGAGCGCCATTCAAGGTTAGGTATGGTAAGTGAGGAGAGTTTCTATAAAAGAGTAGAAGAATTAAGATCTTTTGGAGCGAAATATGTTTTCCTAAAAACAGGAGCATATAGACCTAAAGACTTGGCTCTAGCAGTAAAATGTGCCTCTGAGGCTAAGATTGACTTATTAACAGTAGATGCAGCAGGAGGTGGAACAGGAATGAGCCCATGGAGGATGATGAATGAATGGGGTGTGCCCCGTTTTGAGCTTTGGTCACTTCTTTATAAATATCTTGATATACTATCGAAGAAAGGAAAATTTATTCCTGATATTGCAATTGCCAGTGGTATTACTATGGAAGATCAGATATTTAAGGGTTTAGCATTAGGTGCACCCTATTTTAAACTAGCTGGTATGGCTAGAGCACCACTGGCGGCAGCAATGGTTGGTAAAACTATAGGCAATAGTATAGATGATGGTGAATTACCTGTATACATTTCGCGTTTTGGAAGAAGAAAAGAAGAGATTTTTATAACAGCCCCTGAGCTTCGGCGTAAATTTGGAGATAAATTCGATTCAATACCTCCAGGCGCAATTGGATTATATACGTATATGACTAGACTTGAGCAAGGACTTAAACAATTGATGTGCGGAGCAAGAAAATTCGCATTAGAACATATTACTCGAGATGATATCGCTTCATTGACACATAAAGCTGAAGAAATAACTGGAATCCCATTAGTAATGGATTGCGATAAAGAAGAAGCTGAAAAACTTCTTGGTTTTTAATCTTAAAACTTTTCTTTTTTTTTATTATTCTTACTGAACAAAAAACAATTCTTACCTACTAATAGATTGTTTTATTAAAAATAATTTAATTTTAAATGCAATAGAAAATTGTTAGTAATCAGAATAATAATAATTTGGAATTAAGAACTATGATAATAAACCCATATGAGAGTGCTAAAAAAAAAATTGATATAGCAGCAGAATTAATTAATTTGCACCCGAATACTTTGGAATATCTAAAAAAGACGGAAAGAGCGCTCGTTGTTTCTATCCCAATAATGATGGATGATGGTTCTCTCGAAATTTTTGAAGGATACAGAGTTCATCATTCTACTTTACGAGGTCCAGCAAAAGGAGGTGTAAGATATTCCCCCTTTGTGACTCTTGATGAGATGAAAGCTTTAGCTCTTTTGATGACATTTAAGACTGCTTTATTAGGGTTACCTCTTGGTGGTTCTAAAGGTGGTATAAGAGTCGATACAAAAAAGTTATCGAACAGAGAATTAGAGAAATTAACGAGAAGATATACAATGGAAATAATAAATATGATCGGACCAGATAGAGATATTGCCGCACAAGATATGTATACCGACTCGCGTATAATGGCTTGGATGATGGATACATATAGCATGCAAAAAGGTCGATCTATTCCTGGAGTAGTAACTGGTAAACCAATTGATATTGGAGGCACTATAGGAAGTATTGATGCTCCTGGTACAGGAATGTGTTATTTACTAGAACATTTATGCCAAAAACTAAATTATAATTTAAAAAAAATGAATGTTGTAATTCAAGGTTTTGGAAAAGTGGGATCTGTTGTTGCTAAGCAATTATCCAACATATCTTGCAATGTTATTGCAATCTCTGAAGAAGAAGGGGGGATATATTCACCAGATGGTTTAGATATAGACACATTAATTAAATGGAAACAACAAGGTAATTTACTAAAAGAATACGAGGGTAAAGGTACAAGACCAATAACTAATGATGAATTACTAAGCACTAAATGTGATGTTTTGATTCCTTCAGCTATGGAAAATCAGATTTATAGCGGAAATGCAGATAAGATAGATTGTAAAATAATATTAGAAGGAGCAAATAGTCCAACGACTTCCCAAGCAGATAAAATCTTGGAGGAAAAAGAAATAATAGTTGTTCCAGATATTCTTGCAAATAGTGGAGGCGTATGTGTATCTTATTTTGAATATATTCAAGATATGCACAGTTATTTCTGGAAGTTAGATCGCGTTAATAGAGAAATGAAAACTATTCTTCTATACACATTTGAGGAAATATTTAAATTTTCAAAAAAAACGGATTCATCACTCAGAACGGCAGCATATGCTATTAGCACAAATCGATTAGCAAAAGCACATGAATTGAGAGGTTTATTTCCATAAATGTGTGCATTTTAGTTTATGTGGAATAATTAATTATTAGATTTAGCAGAAATTATTATAAAAAATAAAATAAAAAAATAAAATAAAAAATTAAAAAAAGTGTAATATAATGACCGTTAATCCTTTTGAAATGGCAAAAAAGCAGATTGATATTGTTGCAGAAGTGATGGATTTAGATCCAAATATTCATAAGTTTTTAAAAAGAGTAGAACGTTCTTTAATAGTTTCTATTCCAATTATGATGGATGATGGTACTTTAAAGGTTTTTGAAGGTTATAGGGTTCATCATTCAACAATCAGAGGACCTGGGAAAGGTGGTTTACGATTTTCTCTAGGTGTTAATCTTGATGAAGTAAAAGCTTTAGCAACATGGATGACATGGAAAACTAGTCTTTTAAACTTGCCTTTAGGGGGCGCTAAAGGTGGTATATGCGTTGATCCTTTTAAATTATCTAAAAAAGAGCTAGAAAAACTCACAAGAAGGTTTACTGCTGAAATTATTAATATCATAGGACCAGATATTGATATTCCCGCTCCGGATGTTAATACTAACGCACAAATTATGGCATGGATTATGGATACCTACAGTATGCAAAAAGGACGGACGATTCCTGGCGTTGTAACTGGAAAACCAATAGAAATTGGTGGTTCTGTTGGCAGAGCAAATGCTACCGGAACGGGTTTGTATTTTGTACTTCAAGCTTTAGTTGAAAAACTAAGATTAGACTTAAAGTCCTTAAAGATTGTAGTTCAAGGATTTGGTAATGTAGGAGGTACGATTGCCGATCTACTTTATAAACACGGGTGTAAAGTTATTGCCGTCTCAGATATATCAATGGGCATTTACTGCGAAGATGGTTTAGATGTAGAAAAATTATTAGCATGGGCTAAACAAGGTAATTTATTAAAAGATTATAAAAACGATAAGTATAAGCTTATTGGTAACGACGAGCTACTTACATCAAAATGTGATGTATTAATCCCTGCAGCTATAGAAAATCAAATAACAGAAAAAAATGCGGAGAAAATAGACTGCAAAATAGTTTTGGAAGGTGCAAATGGTCCTACAACACCAGAAGCGGATAAAATTTTGTTAAAGAAAGAAATATATGTTGTACCAGATATTCTCGCTAATAGCGGTGGGGTTTGCGTCTCTTACTTCGAATATGTCCAAGATATTAATTCGTACTTCTGGAAACTTGATCGTATTAATGAAGAACTTAAAAGAATTATAATTGAAGCTTTCGAAGAAACATATAAAATCTCAAAAGAGAGAAATATTTCGCTTCGGACAGCCGCTTACATTATAGCGGTATCAAGAATCGCAAAAGCAATTGAGGTAAGAGGGATTTTCCCTTAAATCATTTTTTTTTATTACAATTTTTTTTATGAAGTAAAGGGAATAAGTATTAATAAATAAAGGCATGAAATTACGATATGAATAAACGCAAAAATAGCTCCTGTTTTTAACAACCTTTTGAAACCTAGATTTTCAACGCCACTATCTTTAGCTACTTTAAGTGTCATCATGTCCGCAGCAGCCCCAGAAGGTAGAATGTTTCCACCTATATTTACAGCAACGATAAAGGCAAATAGTAGAGGTATTGCTGGAAAGGCAAATTCCTCTATTAAAACTTCTATAACTGGTAAAAAGATAAGAGCTATTGGGGTGTTTGCAACGAAGCCTGACAGTAGACTAACAAGAATAAGGATTATAAATACTGTTAAGATAGGTCCAAAAGATTCGAAAGGAATCAAACCAATAATATCTCTAAACCCAGCTTGCAACATGCAATTAATAACCACATACATGGAAATGAAAAAGAAAATAATTTCCCATTCAACATCTTTTAAGATTTTTCCCATTGGTTTCTTAGTATATTTTCTATTAACTAAAACTAATATCACTGCTGAAATTGCAGCTGTAAGATATAGTAATGGCAATATGACAAATAAAATAATTGTAATGATTATAGCGATGCTATTAAAGTAAAACATTGTTTTATTTTTAATCATAACATCCGTACTTATTAGTTCTAACACGTACTCTCTCTGTTGCGCTTCAATCTCCGGTTCTTTTGAAAGCATTAATTTATCTATCAAAAATATGGTTAAAAACAGCAATCCAAAAGAAAAAACCCAGAAATATTGGAAAAAAAAGACCGTATCAAGTGCAAACCAAGTAGAAATAATGATATTCTCCCCACTTGAAAAGGGGGTAATGATAGAACCTATATTAATACATATCGTCATTCCTAGAAGGTAGGTACCCGCTCTTATTTTTAAAAAATGACAAAGGCGAACGACTACAGGTGCTAAAATAATAACCACGACTACATCACTGATAACGGCTGCCAATAATGTAGTAATTACACAAAGTAGATAAAGAAAATATCGTTGATTTCCTTTTGAAATTTTAAAAATCTTTACAGCTAGATATTCTAACACATTTGAATCTTGAGCAATTTTAGATATAATACTCATGCTCATTATAATAATTATTGCTTGCCATTCAATAGATAATACGAAATTATCAAACCAATTTTCAAAATTTAATGGTACTTCCAAAACCAAACCAGTCACAAAAGCCGCTACGAACATAGAAATCAAGGAAACTGCTACGAAATCAACATTTTTCATAGAATAGCTTACAATAATTAGCGCAAAGACAATAAAAACAAAAATCAGTAGAGGAAGATTAATCATTTCTCTAAATTAAAATGTTAGTTTTATATTAATATTGTTTAATATTGTTTAGTTTTAATAAACCTAATTAAAATACATTTTCAAGGTTTTTAGAATACATAAACTATTTCCTAGATAAAATTATTTTAATAAAAAAAGTTGTAAAAGAAATTTGAACAAATTTAGTTCATTTAGTAGAGAAATGTTAGAAATCAAATATTCAAAAATATTCTCTTCTATAAAATAATGTAGACTTACGTAATATCCTTCTTGGGTTTTTATCATTTCAACAATCCTTCTTATTAAATTTATAATTTGCTTTTCAACTACCAGCATGTCGCATTTAGTAGGGTCAATATTAATGATATTAATTCCAGTAGAGCGGCTAAATGAAAACTTGCTTAATTCAGAATTATTCTTCACGTAATCATTACTTAAATAATGTGCAAACATAGATTCGATTTGAGAATTAATCGCTTCTTTTTTTTCAGCTGGAAAATGAGCTTCAATTAGATTTGTAAGCAAATTTAATATCTGTTGAAACACACCTAAAATATCAAAATATTCTGCAATTGTTGTGATATCCTCAGCTGTTAACCACTGTGCATAGTATTCATCGATAACATCTTTAAAAGGGCTAAAAAGATCTGTATCGCCTTTCCATACAGAGGACCAGTTTTCTTTATTTCTAGAAACATATTGCTCAATAAAAGTTTGCATGATAACATTGAGCCGAGCTTTCAACATATTTGAACTTATATTTTTCTCAGATGCCGCAATAAACAACAACTTATACTCTTTATCTTCTAAATAGGACCATCGGAGTCCTCCCATTTCAATACTTTCTATACCTTGTTGAAATTCATAAGTAGTAAATTGATTTAATGCAGCTAAAAGACCACTAATGAGATCTTCATCTAAAGCCAAGTCCATATACGATTTATATAATAAGGTTATTCCGCTTTCAGAATCTAAAATCCAAACGTTCATTTTTCCAAAAACCCAGTGTTATTAGAGGTTATCTCTAATTATCTCTAACTATATAGCTTATAAATTACGAACTTATAAATTATTTTTTTTAAATAAAATTCTAAATGTATTACAAAAAATCTTTATTTCAACCGCTTGAACTTTAACTTTTTTTTTAAGAAATTTTAGACTCAAATCTATTGGTTTTAGCTCATTTCTTTTATAAGAAATCTTTCAGATCTTTTGTTTTGCAATATTTTTCTATATTTCTCATCATTTCAGTAATTTTAGTTTGAAGTGTAAGATTTGCAATACTGCCTATCAAACTGAGGAAATCGCCACTTAAAGCAAAATTCTCCACAAATACACCTAGTTTAGTTTTAGTAGGTGACAAGGCCTTAATTCGCATCCGACCTTCTAATTGTTTGATATCTTTATTATTTCTGACGTTAAACTCAACTAATCGCCCCTTTCCTCCGATTTCACCTTTGTCTGAAAGCACTAATTCTCCTTCCATCTCAATTGGAATGTGAACTACATCTATCTCGTCGTATATTTTAGTATACAACACATTGGGTGCTATAAAGTTAGCTTCCATTTTCTTAGAAGGGTTAATAGTTTCCCAAAATTCGGCTTTATAAAGTGCCTGAAAAAGGATATCCTTGTTACAATTGTCAATTTCTAAAATCTTTGAAATTTTGGCCATTAATAACACATAAATATCTATTTCTTATGATTCATTAAAACATCGAAAGTTTATATTTTTTTATAATGCTAAAATAGAGTCAAGAAAGTTAACATCAGCCTTTCAAGTTTACTTCATAAAAATCATAAGTTATACTTATAAAAAGAGCTTGAAACAAGTTTTTTCCATAAATTAATTGTCTCGAAACAATCTACTTTTTTTTATGTTAATTATCTCGGAAAATTCTTGACTTTTCTTCGTCTCGTTCCTCTTTGCAGTTAGGACAAATCCATGTAGTATCGTTCTTTTTTACAGAATTTAAGCAAACATCGCAAACAGTGATATCGCATATGCAATAATGGCATTTTTCTAAAATATCTTCACAATTCTTCCCGCATATGTAACAATTAGGAGGCTTTTTGGTTTTGGACATTTCTAGTTTATATTTTAAATTCTTTTATTTATTATAATATTCATTATTATGATTATTATTAATTAAATTTAACAAAATTATTTTTGCAAAATGGATAAACTAAAATCGCGAGTTCAATTGCTTTCGCTTTTTATAATTTTTTTTATATATAAGGTTATAGCGGCTATTGTTGATAATAATTTCTCTGAATTCGTTCTATGGTTTATGTTTTCTATTGTTTATGCTATATCTCTTACGATCTTATATTTTGTTTTTAAAAAAAGGCAATTATCATAGTTTAATTAGTATTGACTTTGAAAATAAATAGATTGTTAAACATCTTTGAAATGGTTAGTTCATTTCTTAGTCTTTTTTTTAAAAATATCCGGAATTAAACCATCAATCCCAAGACGGTTCAAAATAGTATCACTAATATCGACATTAACTTTCATATCTTGCATAGCTTTTAACGTTTCTCCTAACATTTTGGAAAAACTCTCGTTCATTTCTTTAATAGTATCTGAAGTCAATTGAAGGGATTCACGAATAGCAAGATTTGTCTCGTGTAACTCTGAAGTCATTTTATCCATGCTTTTCCTCATTTCTGAGATCTCTTCTTTTAATCCCATTATCAACCCAAATTTTAACTGATTTTATTTTTTTTAATAGTTTTGTAAATGAATGAAGTACTTAAAGTTTTTATTTAAATGGAAAATTAAACTCGTATAATTATTTAATATAACAAATACTCTTTTAAGATTGCTTAATTATATTCAAAATAACTAATAAAATAAAAATTAATTAAAATGTCTGAATGGAAATACAAAGTTAAAAAACCCGTAGCCGAAGCAGATTTTTGTACGGGCTGAGGCATCGTTGACGGAATCATCTCGTGTATTAATAGATTAAAAAAAAAACGCAAAGAAAAAAAAAGCCAAAAATAAACTAAATCTCGAGGAGTAAAGCAAAAACGCTAGGTTTTATTCCTTAGTTCCGCAAGAACTTGAGATTAACTCTTACATTTTTACTTAACATCGATCTTTTTATTATTATAAAAAATTATGTAATTGCGCAGTAACTTTATTTTTTATAAACCTCACCCTTAATACTCCTGATTTTTATAAACTTAATAATAAATTTAATAGTGAGAAAAACACATGTCGGAAGAAGATGAATTTGATTTTGGATTTGATGACAATTGCTACGAAACTAGTTGATCGTTACTTACTATGTGGTACTTAAGAGCTTTAAAAACGCAAAAAACTAAAGAAAAAACGGAAAAAAACATAAATAATAAAAATCTCTAAGATTAAGTCGTTAAATAATAGGATTTAATCAATAAGTTCTGTGCCAGAACTTGAGATAGAATTTCTTATTACTTTTTTATTTGAAAAACAAACAGAGAAAAACATTAATAGGGTTTTTTTGACCCTTCTCCAACCTTTCTGTAAATAAAACCTTTTTCTTCAACCAATTTCTTGTCAAATATGTTCCTTCCATCTATAATAATCGGCGTTCTTACTTTCTTCTTTATATCATCAAGATCGAGGTTATAATATTCCTTATGGTTTGTTGCAAAGATTAATACATCAGCTCCTTTCACTGCTTCATTAAAATCACTTGTTAACTCAGTAAGTCTATAATCCCTTTCGTTGACATAAGGATCATGGGAGACATAAATAATGTTATGGGAATGGTATCGATTTTGTAATACCTTAATAATATTTTCAGTTGGAGTATTTCTCGTATCATCTGTATTTGCTTTATATGATACTCCTAAAAGTACAATCTTTATATTATCTACTAGTTTATGTAATTCTCTAAATACATCCTCCATTAATTCAACCATATGATAGGGCATATAGTCATTTAAATTCCGTGAATTTGGAATTATCTTGATCTTAGACTCATTTTTTTTTTCGGTATATTTATTAAACCCGTGTAGAAGTAACCATGGATCCTTCGTTAAACAATGCCCTCCAACGCCAGATCCTGGATAATGCATCATCCTATCATGCCGATGATTTATTAACTCGATAATTTCATAAATATTACGATCAAAATCTTCGCAAAGCAATGCCATTTCATTTGCGAATGCGATATTAACATCCCTATACGCATTTTCAATACATTTAGTTAATTCTGCAGTAAGTGTGTCAGTTATTTGAAGTTCTTTTTTAACCACTTTTCCATAAAGAAAACTTGCATTTTCATTGGCTTTTTTACAACCTCCTCCAATAACACGGGGAAAATCAGTAATATATTCTATTAACTTTCCCGGCATGACTCGCTCAAATGAAAAAACAAGGTAAAAATCGACACATCTTTTTAGCCCGCTCCCTTCTTCCAAGATCGACTGCACGATATTATCTGTTGTTCCAGGAGCTACAGTGGACTCTATAATTATCGTTGTTCTCTTTTTTAAATGTTTTGAAATTCTCTGAGAAACCTCTATTAAGGATTCATATCTAGGTATTCTATCGTCATCGACGGGAGTCTGAACATCAATTAAAACATAATCTGCATCATCAATATCATCATAATTATCAGTTACCTTAAATTTTCCATTTTTTACTACTCTAGCAATTAGCTCATCTAATCCAGGCTCATCTCCTTCAAAAGGATTTTTACCCTCATTAAGCCAGTCAATTTTCCAACTTGATCTTTGAGACCTTCGTTGAATACCCGTAACATAGAAATCGTCTACATCAGCTAACAGAACAGCCATGGGAATACCAACGTATCCCATACCAATAACAACGATATTAGTAGGCATTTTAATTACTCAAGCTTATTAAAAAATTTGATATTAAATTTATAACTTAAATTCAAAAATAAACCATAATTGAAAAATTTTCATACTTTTTATTAAAAAAGAAATAAGAAAATAAAATAATTATTAAATAATTTCGGATTACGATTATTTTTTCTTGTTCTTATATGATGATCCTCTAACGGCTTTAAACATCACTGCTAAGACTGCTCCAGCAATGAACCCACCTACATGTGCAAAGTGAGCTGTCTGACCAATGCTAAAGGGATCCATTAGCGAAACTATAGCATAAGTTAATTCCGCTATAAAATATGTTATTATGAAATAACTAGCACCTACTTTTCGCATACCTGTTGTACCCGGAAGATAAAATTTATTACTCGGATAAAGAATAACATATACAGCCATAAGCCCAAATATCGCTCCAGAAGCTCCTAATGAGGGGATATTAGATAACATCGGACCCCATATGGGAATTACTATTGTGCTGACAGCATGTGCCAACGAACCAACGATTCCAGAAACAAGATATGTTATTAAGTAGAAGGTATGCCCCATTGCGTGCTCGCAATTGTCAGTTATTACAATGAAAAACCACATGTTCATAATTATATGCATAATATCTCCGTGCATAAACATTGAGGTAAATATCGTCCATAGTTTTTCTCCAGCGAAAAATTCAGCAGGAACAAAAGCATATTCAATATGCATCGTAGGGTCCAATATTTGCCATATGAAAACAAGAATGTTAGCAATTAAAATAATAACCGAGAAATATTGCTTCCTAAAAGAAATTTTATCGTCTGACGCTTCGAATACCAATTTAATTCACACTTCCTATATATTAATAAATTTTTAAATGTTTTTGTAGAGTTAGATTTTAATAGTATTTAAGAATTTTTTTGATAATTAATAAATTTCTATAATTATTAGTAAATTTGGAAATGAAAACATAAAAAATTAACAAGTGATAAAAAGTACAATGCGATTAGGAGAATCTACTTTACGTGGTATTGCAAAAATCCACCCAGATACGGTAAAGAGGAAGCGAATTTCAAGTTACGACCAGACTGGGGGAAATGACGATTGGATCGATGTTCAACCTGGAGAAAAGGTAACAATTGGAAAAGAAGACTGTACTGGGTGTATAACCCATTTATGGTGTACAATAAAATGTAAAGACCGTTATTATTTAAGAAACATTATAATTAGATTGTATTGGGACGATGAACAAGACGATAAACCTAGCGTAGAGGTTCCGATTGGGGATTTTTTCGGCTTAGGTCACGCCAAACACAAAAATTTTGTTTCTTTGCCACTCCAGATGAGTCCACAATCGGGAAAAGGATTCAATTGTTGGTGGCCAATGCCATTTTCAAAAGGTTTTAAAATAACTATAGAAAACGATGCTTCTAAACCTATGAGATTTTTTTACTACATTGATTACGAAATCTACGAAGATGGATTCGAAAATGAAAGGGACTATGGAAGGTTCCACGCTCTCTGGCACCGTGAAAATCCTACAACTCCTA
>Ga0209977_10000698_pt1 | contig 13656 bp, 10 predicted proteins | sample SumtaG_2_FD_183113 | JGI IMG/M metagenome (GOLD analysis project Ga0209977, IMG submission 183113) | Deep subsurface microbial communities from Indian Ocean to uncover new lineages of life (NeLLi) - Sumatra_00607 metaG (SPAdes) (version 2) | ecosystem: Environmental > Aquatic > Marine > Oceanic... | reverse complement strand
TATTTTTCACTCGAAAGAAAAAGTTTAAAAGAACTTTTCATCCCCACAATAAAGGCTGTATTTGAAGGACTTCTTATTGTCCTGGCAGTGCTTTTTTTCGCAAAAATTTTTGCTAAGAGTAGACTCTTTTTCATAATTTTTGGTATTGTAAATGTATGCTTCTTGTTTTTAATTAGATGGTTTATTTCCTTTATTCAAAGAAGGATCTTTCGCAATCTACCCTTTTATCATAATGTTCTTATGGTTGGAACAGGGAAAAGTGCAAGGACGCTTAGTAAATTTTTTGAAACCCATTCACAATGGGGGATAAAAATCCAGGGGTTTCTAAACATTGAAGATGAAAAAGCCGAAGTCGATAAGGATAACATAATTGGCTCTTTTAAGGATCTATCATATCTTCTCCGTTCCTTACCTATTGATTGGGTAATTTTCACCCTGCCATTTAGGAAAAACAATCTTACGATGGAAGGAATAAAAACCTGTAAGGAGTTGGGGATCCTCGCGTCCTGTCCTATTTCAGATTTTTTCCCTTCACAGAATACAAACCTCAGTTTAGAAGTTTACAGTGACATTCCTCTACTCAATTTCAGAACCACTACAGTAAAGAAATGGGAACTATTGGTGAAAGGGATTCTTGATAGAGTACTTTCTTTCATTCTGCTCATTGTACTTTCCCCTCTATTTCTCTTAGTAGCAATTCTTATAAAACTGACATCAAAGGGACCTATCTTCTTCAGGCAAGTACGGTGCGGTGTAAATGGAAGGAGATTTATATTTTACAAATTTAGAACAATGGTGGAGGATGCTGAGAAAAGAAAATATGAACTTACACATCTCAATGTAAAAAAGATTGTTTTTAAGATTACTGAAGACCCAAGGATTACAAGAGTTGGATGGTTGTTAAGAAAGACAAGCATTGATGAACTACCGCAACTCCTTCATGTGCTGAAGGGGGATATGAGTTTTGTGGGTCCGAGGCCGCCTGTTCCACAAGAAGTAGGATTATATGAGGATTGGCAGAGAAGAAGATTATCAATGAAACCAGGACTTACCTGTTTATGGCAGATACAGGGAAGGGCTGAATTGGATTTTGATGATTGGATGAAACTCGATCTTGAATATATTGATACTTGGTCTTTATTGCTCGATATGAAGATCCTACTAAGGACCATACCGGCTGTATTAAGCACGAAAGGAGCATATTAAACTATGAGAAAAATTTACCTTCTTCTCTCTCTCTTTATAATATTGCAGCTTTATCCGAAACTGCTTTATACGAACGGCTTTAGAAACTGGTATAATACAAACTATGTGACGGGTATTACATCAGTTGATAACAAAATTGCTATTGGGAGTTCAAAGGGGCTAGTTATCTTTACACCTGAGGATAGTAGCTTTGTTACACTTAACAAAACAGATGGTCTTATTGAAAACAAGGTAAATGGTCTGGTAAGTGATAACGAAAATTTATTCCTCTTTACACCCGATGGAATAACAATTATCACTGTTGATACAACAAGAATAAAAAATATTTCTTCGTTCATTTTTGGTATTGAGGGAGAGCCTCAAACCGGATTACTAAAGGGAGATATCCTATTTATGGGAACAACCCAAAATGTATATATATGGGATACAAATGGTGATCCGTTTTTTACACCCTGGAGTAACAATCCTTATAATTTCCGGAATTACGGTATTAATAACTTCTTTTCAATGAATGATACACTCTATGTAGGAACAGAAGGTGGGATATGCATGGTGCCTGATAACAGTTTTTCAGATACAACACAGTGGGCATGGAACACTGTAATAGAGGGACTTCCCGATGATTCTGTAACAACAATCACTTTCTGGGATAATGAACTGTGGATAGGTACAAAAAATGGTATTGTTTCCGGAAGCTTTAATAACTGGACATTGAGAAATAATGGACTTTCAGCTTCTTCCCGGAAGATATATAAGCTTTTTTCTAAGGATTCCCTTTCGCTCTGGGTTGCAACTGAGAGTTCTCCACACTACTGGAATAAATCTGAATCAAGATGGATACAAGTGTATCAAGGGTTGGGCATAAAGAGAACAACAGGTATATGTACTGATGATACCGGAGGGATTTGGATAGGGATTAATGGAGATGGAATCGCCTTTCTTGAGGATACTCTATGGAACACTGTCAGGTTGCCTGGCCCATCCAGCAGTAATTTTTCCGATATTACCATTGATGAAAATGGCGATATCTGGGGTGTACATTACGGTGGATTTGTTTCCGAAGCAAGGGGAAAAACAATAAGCCATTTCCGTAGAGAAAATGGGGAATGGGAAATATTAAACGATACAAATGAACTTGGGATATTAGGATACATAAGATGGGTGGATGTGGATCAGGATAACAATAAATGGTTTGGTATCTGGAGAATAGGTGCCGAGATTGATATTATAAAACTTTCAGAAAATGGGGAGTGGGATTCTCTTGCCCTTCCTGTAAGTGGTGTTATTGGTTCACAATTCATTGACTCAAAAGGGAATAAATGGTTCTCAAACTTTGCAAATTCAGTTTGTAAACTCGGTCCTGATGATTCCACCTGGCAAGTTTATACGGATATAAACTATTTAAATTATATTGTTGCCATTGAAGAAGATAACTCAGGAAACATGTATTTTGGTTCGGCACATAGAGGTGTTAGTATTCTGAGAACCGATGGTAGATGGACGAGCGTAACCGGGCTTCCAACAGGAGAGACGTTTGACCTTGTTTTTGATAGAAATGGTGATTTGTGGGTTGGAACTGAAGAAGGCGTTGCAGTTGTAAGGGATTCTGTTACAATTAATACATATACTCATACCACATCAGGATTGCTCGGTGATAATATTATGGATATACTCATTGACTGGAAGGGCAATAGATGGTTTCTGGTTGACAGTAGAGGTGTTTCCCTTCTGAGATATGATGGAAAATGGGATTCATTAACGGTAGCCGATGGTCTTGCTTCAGATTTTATTATAGATGATCTCGATGGACTTGCATATGATACACGGAACGGTTATTTATGGGTTGCTACAAAGGATGGAATAAGTCGATACGAAACAGGAGATATTCCACCTTCTCCTGACGATGACCTTGTAGATATAGATGTTTATCCGAATCCTTTTATCCCGAAGAAACACCATGTAGTAAATTTTAATAGGTTACCTGATGATGCGAAGATTTATATCTACTCCGTTTCTCTGAAAAGAATAAAAACTATTGATGATATTGACAGACGAATGCACATGGCATACTGGGACGGTAATGATGCAAACAATAATCCTGTTGATTCAGGAATATACATATTTTTGGTTGTAACTCCAAACGGAAACAAAAAAACAGGCAAGATAGCGGTTATAAGATAATGAAGGACAGTATGCAGTGCTGCGGTTATGCAGTTGTGCAGTTGAACAGAACATACAGAAGCTTAATAAATTTATTCCTACTTTAAGAACTACTGAATCTAATCATTTGCCTTTTCCTTTATTTTAAGCAAAAATTGAGTTATTACAATTCCTTGAACTGCAAAACAGCAACACCGCAATACTGCAACACAGTTGTTACCGGACCGAGCGGCGGAGCGAAAGGATACCCAGTGTCATTAGGGCAATACCAGCAATTACTGCTCCCCAGATGCCGAGTAGGGAGAGGGTGGTTACAATAACTGATGCGATGAATACACCAAAAAGGATTGATATTATTGCATTATGAAGCCTTATATTGAAAAGGAATGCTGCAACAGAACCGGTCCATGCACCGGTGACCGGGAGCGGAATGGCAACGAAGAGCATGAGGCCAATAGACTTGTACCTTTCCACAACTGCACTTCTGCTTCTTGTACGCTTGAAGAGCCAGTCAAAAAAAACTCTGAAAAATTTTATCTTGCTTAATAACCTTGAAAGTGGACCTAGTAATAGTAAGATAGGAATAACAGGAATCATATTTCCCACAATTGCTATGGGAACAACAATGTACCAGGATATATTAAAGAGGTTAATACCCACAGGGATTCCACCCCTCAGTTCAAATATTGGAAGCATTGATATTAAAAGGACTGCTATTCCTGGATGGATTCCTTTTTTTGAAAGTGAATGGACAATTTTTTCTTTTAACCCACTCTCTTCACAGTAGAGAATCGTGAAAAGGGAAAGTACAAAGAATATTGCTAATAAGATTACGAAATATTTTCTATAGTTCAATTTTATAGCATTTGTTATGAGCAGAAAAGGGGTCAGGTCTTCACATTTGACATTTTGTTTTCGATTACTCATAGTTTTTTTTCATTTCTTCTCGATTCATTACTCATTTTTCTTATTTTCTATCTCATTAAATGTCAAATGTGAAGACCTGACCCCTAATCAGCAGCTTAATACACCGAGTGCAATGGAATTTAGCTTTGTTTCTGTGTCGTCTGCCCTTGATAACATAACAACAGGAGCTTTTGCACCAAGAATTATTCCAGCTGCCTTAGCTTTTCCGAGATATATTAAAATCTTTGCGGAGATGTTTCCTGCCGCAATATCTGGAACAATAAGAATATCTGCATCACCTGCGACGCTACTTGTTATACCCTTTTTTTCACAGGCTTCTTTAGAGACAGCAAGGTCGAGTGCAAGTGGACCATCTACGAGGATCTCTCCTAACTGTCCTCTTTCAGCCATCTGCTTTATAATTGCTGCATCAACAGTTTCCTGCATTTCAGGATTTACAACCTCAACTGCTGCAAGAATGGCAACTTTTGGTTTCATCACCCCGAGGGAAAGTGCAAAATCGCAGGCATTTTTGATAATATCAATTTTTGTCTCGACGTCTGGTTTTACGTTCATACCGCCATCGGTTAACTGAAACAACTTATGGTAGCCCGAAGCTTCAAGGATTGCTGAATGGGTGAGTCTTCTTGATGTTCTCAATCCACATTCTGCATCAAGCAATCCTTTTAAGAATGTTGAAGTTTTGACAATCCCCTTCAGGAGAAAGTCGCCATTTCCAGAACGGACAATCTCAACAGATTTTTTGACGCTGTTTTCAACACCTATTATATCCTCAATATATTTGTTATCTACACTAAAACCGCATGATTTTCCGATTTCAAGTATTTTATTCTTATCTCCTACAAAAATAGGAGTGATAAGTCCTGTTTCCATAGCAGACATAGAAGCCTCTAATACCGTTTTATCCTCAGCGCAGGCAACAACAAGTCTCTTTTGACCTTTAACTTTCGCCCTTTCCTTTAATTCTTCGAAGGACTTTACCATCTTATTTTCCACTTTTTCCTTTATCCTTGCATAGAGTTGTCCTTATTTAGCAAGTATCTCCTTCAACGTTTTGATGAAACGCTGATTTTGATGTTTGTTTCCAATAGTTACCCTGATGAATTCAGGGATGCCATAGTTTTTGAGCGGTCTAACAATAATTCCTCTTTTTTGTAGCTCGGTAAAAAGGGTTATCCCATCTAGCTCAGTTTTAAATGTGATAAAATTTGTACATGTAGGTATGTAGAAAATTCCCATTTTATCAAACTCTTTTGTAATGTAAGTTTCGCCTTCTTCGTTTATCTTTAGTGTCCTCTGTATATGCTCTTCGTCTTCCAGTGCAGCAAGTGCTGCAATCTGTCCAAGCCTGTTTGCGTTGAAAGGAAGGCGAGCTTTCCTGATAGTGCTTATAATTTCAGGGGGAGCTATGCCGTATCCTATTCGTAATGCAGCAAGTCCGTATATCTTTGAAAACGTTCGCAATACAAAGACATTTTTATTCTCTTTGACAAATTTTATTGAATCGGGGAAATCCTCATCCCTGACAAATTCATAGTATGCTTCATCGAGGATAATCAGGATTCCGTCAGGTATTGAATTAACAAAATCTTCAATTCCCTTTCTTGAGAGTTTTGTACCGAGAGGATTACATGGGTTGTCAATATAAATAATCTTTGTTTTCTCACTCACTGCATCTCTTATTGCATTCAGGTCATGCGTATAATCATTCTCTGTGATACCCGTGAAGATTGCACCCATTAACGTTGCTGAAATCTTTCCAAGAGCAAACGACTGATCTCCCATTATGAATTCATCGTCAGGGGTGAGATAAACCATAGAAGCAATGAGTATTAGTTCGACTGATCCGTTGCCTACAATGAGATTTTCTGCATTAACACCAAGGTGTTTTGATAACCCCCTTTTCAGGTAAAAACACTCATCATCTGGATAGAGATATGTCTCCCCGATACTTTCCTTGATTGCTTCAAGTGCTTTCGGAGAGGTTCCTACGGGGTTCTCATTTGATGCAAGTTTTAAAATTTCTTCTGTTATGCCAAGTTCCCGTTTCAGTTCTTCAATGGGTTTACCAGGGATATACGGCTTAACTTTTTTCGTTGCTTCTCTTGGTTTTACAGACATATCTCCTCCTCATTTCTCACTTTTTTATTACAACCAGTTTTATTTCGGTCATCTCCTCAATTGCGTATTTTAATCCTTCTCTCCCCATTCCACTTTTTTTTACACCACCATAAGGCATATGATCAACTCTAAATGTTGGAAAATCATTAAGAATCAGCCCACCAGCATTAATTGAATCTACTGCTTTAAAGATATTGTCTACATTTTTTGTAAAGACACCAGCCTGGAGTCCATACTTTGTTTCATTTGCAAGTTTTATTGCTTCATCAAAATTATCATAGGGAACGATTGAGACTACAGGTGCAAAAACCTCATCCTTTACTACCCTCATCTCTTTTGAAACATTTGTTAAGACGGTTGGTAAAATTATGTCTTTTTTCCTTTCCCCCCCTGTAAGAACCTTTGCACCCTCTGATGTTGCCTCGTTGAGCCAGTCCATAACCCTTGTTGCTTCAGATGGAGAAATCATTGGGCCAATATCTGTATCTGGAAGGAGGGGGTCTCCTATCTTTAATTTTTCTGTTTTCTCTACGAAGAGGGAAACGAAATCATCAAAAAGGTTTCTGTTTACATATATTCTCTGTACCGAGATACAGACCTGACCGGAATAAGCAAATGCTCCAATGATTAATCTATCAACTACCTGATGAAGGTCGTCCACGTCTTCTAAAACAACTGGGCTGTTATTACCAAGTTCAAGGGTTACTGTTTTGAATCCTGCTTCTCTTTTGATAACTTCGCCTACAGGAAGGCTTCCGGTAAATGTAACCATTTTTATTCTTTCATCCCTGACGAGTTTTCTTCCCACATCACTCCCTGAACCAAAGATGATGTTTAAGATACCCTTGGGAAGTCCAGCATTCTCAAATATTTCACCAAGTTTTACTGAAATAAGGGGTGTAACAGATGCGGGTTTTAGTATTACACTATTACCGGATGCAATAGCAGGGCCAACCTTATGTGCAACAAGATTCAGGGGAAAATTAAAGGGGGTAATAGCAAGTATTACCCCCTTTGGGACCCGTAGGTAGAATCCAAAGTAATCCTTTCCCTTTGTTGCCGCATCCATGGGTATGACTTTTCCGTAAATTTCCTGTGCTTCAATAGAGGCAAACTTGAATGTTTCTACTGCTCTTTTAACCTCACCAAGGGCATAACGAATGGGTTTTCCCGATTCGAGAGAGATGAGTTTTGATAGTTCTTTTTGCTGTTTTTCTATTTTTTTACTTACTTCTCCAAGTATGCTTGCGCGTTCATAAGCAGTAAGCGTTTTTGATGTTTGAAATGAACTGACAGCGGTATTTATAGAGTCTTCAATATCTTTATCTTCCGCTTTTGGAACCCTACCGATTATCTCATTTGAAAACGGATTTACCACTTCAATATACTGTTTACCATCTCTCCAATTGCCATTTATAAACATTCTTCCATTAATCATATTTTCTTCGATTTGCGGGGATAATATCACCTCCCATATACAAAGTCAAGAAAAAATTCAGAGACCTGTCCCAAAATGTTTTGGAGGCAAAAAGTTATTACATCAGTGAAGCAGTAAGGGATACAGGAGACAGCGAGGAGGTTTGGTACAATGAGGAATACGGTGAGGAAGTTGTATCGGCGATGGATAAAAAGCGAGCGTCATTACACATCATACAGGATCGTTCACATAGTCTTAACCGTTTTCCGAGCCAATCCTAGCATTTATAAATTTAATAATTGTAGAGAATTTCATAGACCGTTTGGTTACCTTCTATGACTTGTTGGTTTAGTGAGTATCCTAATTTTCTATATTCTTGAATTTGGTTGTAATCCTCCAAAGTAGCCGTTGAGAAAAATAGGTAGATTCTGTTAAAATTCTTTCCAAACCTTCGTAAGAAATCAGACACCCTTTTGGGATTTAATTCTGGCATTGATGGGTAACCAGACTCTAACACTGCTCTGCCAGTCTCAAAACGAATCCACCAAATAGCTTTTCCTACAAACAATGAAGTTTCCGGGGTTTCTTCTTTAATCCAACTTTCAATTTTAGCAACATTGGATTTTTCTTCTATAACAAGATGTGATTCTATTCCAACATTAACAAGGGAGGTGGCTAATATGAGGAGGAAAACTATTCCTAAGGCAAAATTCGGGAATTTGATTTGACGATCTTGTTGGGCAACATAGATACCATATCCTAAATACACCAACAATGGAATCAACGCTGAATAAATGGGGCATGTATATCGAGTATTTAGAGGTTCGCCCATTTGATAGATACTCAGCAGAACGATCAAAAATATACTGTATAGCAATATCCAAGTGATCGAAATGACTAAGACTGCCCTATTCTCTGAACCCCAAATATTCTTCAGAAGTGAAGACCAATTTCTGTGGTTCAGATGGCATAAAATAAGAAATGTTGCCATTATTCCTAGTGGAAGGACTAAGTCCTTCCCTAACAATCCGATAAACCTAATTATATTCACAGTAGGACCACTTACTGAAAGTGGCCTTGAGGTTCCCGTTATACTACCAGCTAAAAAAGCATTATGTATGAACCAGGGAAATGAAATAACAGCGAAGCCAATAAAGAGACATAAAATACATTTTAGAAAATAAATAATGTTTCGGTTCGATTTAGCCATAAAAAAAAGAAAGGCCAAAGAGAGAAATCCTGCAAAGATAGAAGTTATCCCGATATAACGACACATGGTAGCTAATCCTGCAAGTATACCAGCAATAAATAAATTAATAAAAGAGAAAGACTTTTTTACAGCATAAATAAAGACAACTATAAATGCCAATGAGAGTGCAATAAAAGGGGGTTCGCTCCACGCATAAGTATAGATATTAATAATAAAGGGTGTTATACATAGCCAAATAATGATACAAATGGTACCAAAATGTGAAGATGAATAGAATCTTCCTAATATATAGATACAAACAGAGATGAGTAGAAATGAAAGGATTAAAACCATGCGGACAGCCCAGATCGTACCTAGTCCAATTCTCATCCCTATTGCGAGAAGAATTGGATATAGTGGAGGCCAAAGCAGTGTCCTATCAGGTACAGAACTAGAATTTAGATTCAGGTGATAAGTAGAAAATCCATGTCCTGAAGATAGGTTTCTTGCAATATCCACGTAATGAGCAGAATCTGGTGAGAATTTCACATGAACAGCGAGGGAAGTGGAGAGTAATAATCCGATTAGTATCCATGGAAGTGGATGTAAAAAATTTATTCGCAGCTTCATATATTCGTTTAGTAATATAAGATTTTTTTCACAGCAATGTCCAATAATGAACTTGCGTTTGGATATATCCTGAATTTGGAGTTATACTTGAACAAATTAAGGATATACCTTTCTGTCGTGGCAACAGCTGATATTTATTTATGTGAAACATAGGTTAAGTATTTCTTAATTTATTTAGCATTGATAGTAGTATATATCTATGATAATTGAATGTCAAATCATTTCAGTCAAAAGAACTCTTTCCGCAAATTTTCTCAATTTAACATCTAAGTAGTATAATTACCTTAACATCTGATTAGGCAGTCAACATAAGATTCTAGTGGTTCAAAAGTGAATTATTAAATAAGTATTCTTTCTATTTATATTTATATATGAATTGCTAATTTTTGTCAATCTTCAACTTTTTTTTTGCAGAAGATTACCACAATATGTGACATTTTTATTTAGTAATTATGTGTGACATTTTAATATTATATCAATTCGAATAAAATACTTGACTTCATAATTTTCGTGTGATATTATTTTTTTATGAAGTGGTTTAGGAGAAAAAGAAAACTGAAGCCACCTGAGGAACGAAAGATTGTTCCAGATGGGCTGTGGCAGAAATGCAAGGGATGCGGTGAGATACTTTACAGAAAGGAACTTGAGAGAGACCTCTTTGTGTGTAAAAAATGTGGCTATCACTTCAGAATTGGAAGCAAGGAATATATCAAGATCCTTCTTGATGGTGAATTAAAGGAACAGGATACCACAATCACAACAACTGACCCACTACATTTTGATGGATACGTGAAACAGATAAAGGAAACCCAGGAAAAAAAGGGATTGAAAGAGGCAGTTGTAACAGGAGAAGGGGAAATAGGTGGTTTTGAAGTTGAGTTTGCTGTAATGGATTTTGGTTTCAGAGGTGGAAGTATGGGTTCTGTAGTTGGTGAGAAAGTGAAGAGAGCTATACTAAGGGCAATAGAGAAAAAAATCCCACTTGTAATAGTGAGCAGTTCTGGGGGCGCAAGGATGCAAGAAGGAATCCTTTCACTTATGCAGATGGCAAAGACAGGTTCAGCCCTTGCTGAACTTGAAAAGGCAAGGATTCCTTATATTAGTATCCTTACAGACCCGACTACAGCAGGAGTAATGGCTTCTTACTCATCTATAGGAGACATTGTTATCTCAGAGCCTGGTGCTCTCCTTGGATTTGCAGGACCACGGGTTATAGAGCAAACAATCAAACAGAAACTACCAGAGGGGTTTCAGCGGGCTAAATTTCTCCTCGAGCACGGGTTTGTTGATACTATCGTTGACAGAAAGGAACTTAGGGATACCGTTATTATGATACTAAGATTTTTGCTTCAAAAAAAATAGCAAAACATAATAGGTAAGATGGCAGAAGTTAGACTTGAGCACATAACAAAGGTTTTTGGTAAAGAAATTGTAGCGGTAAAAGATATTAACCTCAAAATTAAGGATAAGGAATTTGTTGTGCTTGTAGGTCCTTCTGGCTGTGGAAAATCGACAGTTCTTAGAACTATTGCAGGACTTGAAGAACCAACAGATGGGAAGGTCTATATAGATAAAAAAGATGTAACCGATGTTCAACCAAAGGATAGGGATGTAGCAATGGTTTTTCAAAATTATGCCCTCTATCCACATATGACTGTTTACGATAATATGGCTTTTGGTTTAAAATTAAGGCGGTTTCCAAAGAGTGAAATAGAAAAGAGAATAGCAGAGGCATCCGACATCCTTGGTATAGAGGAGCTTTGTAGAAGAATACCAAAAGAACTTTCTGGCGGTCAAAAACAGAGGGTTGCAGTAGGTAGGGCAATTGTTCGTAATCCAAAGGTTTTTTTATTTGATGAACCCCTTTCAAACCTTGATGCAAAACTAAGAGTACAGATGCGTGCCGAGTTATCGAAACTTCACAACCAGCTGCAAGTAACTATGATTTATGTTACACATGACCAAACAGAGGCAATGACAATGGGTGACAGAATTGTTGTGCTAAAGGATGGTGAAGTACAACAGATTGCAGATCCGATCAATCTTTACAATAATCCGAGTAACATCTTTGTTGGCGGTTTCATCGGAAGTCCGTCAATGAATTTTCTCCAGGGAAGGATTATCAGTAACAAAAAGACATTTTTCAAGAATGAAATCATACGTATAGCAATAAATGAAGAATTCGTAAAGAGACTTCATCCCTTTATAAACAGAGAAATCATCTGGGGGATAAGACCTGAACATCTTATCCCTGTATCCAAAACAATAGAAGGTTCATTTAAAGCCACAATCTCTGTTGTTGAACCAATGGGAAACGAAATATTTCTATACCTCGACCTGCAAGGAATGGAATTGATCGCAAGGGTGCAATCCCATTTAAGTTATAAGGTAGGAGAGGAACTCCAGCTAAAACCCTTGATAGAAAAATCCAACTTCTTCAATCCAGAAACAGAAAAGAGAATAGAAATAAATAGTTGAACTGTAGTATATCCTGTTACAATAGGAGGTGAAATGAGGATGTTTCCTTTCTGTATAGTTCCTTTTATATGGCTTATAATCCTGGGACTTCTCGGTCTCTGGATATGGATGCTTGTTGATTGCATAAAGAGGGAAGAGAAAAATTTTCCATCCTTGGGAGAGAATACGAAACTAATTTGGATACTCATCATAATCCTCACACAATGGATAGGGGCAATAATTTATTACTTTATGGTAAAACAGAAGATGGACAAGTCATCTTCCTGATGTTGTCTTATGGCTAGGTGGATTCTTAACAATATTTCATTAAAAATTGGTTCTGTCATTATTGCTATTCTTTTGTGGTTCCATGTGATATCAGAAAGATGGGTTTTTGAAACAGTGAACACACCTATTAAGTTTCAGAACCTTCCAGAACATCTCGTAATTGTAGACGGTGCAGATATAGTAGTAACCGTTCAGATTAGAACTAAAGTTAAACAACAGATACTGCTAACATTTTTCGGACATCCATATATGAAGGTTGACCTTACAAATGCAGTTCAAGGGAAAAATAGAATCGAATTATCCCAAGATTGGATTGTCCTTCCAAGCTGGCGTCCACTTGATATCATGGGGATAGTTACACCCAAAAAATTGATAGTAGAAACTGAAGAAAAAGATATGAAAATGGTTTCCGTTAAAGCTGTAATAAGTGGCAAGCCACAGGAAGGAGGTTTTATAAGAGATATAATAGTCGAACCTGATAGTATTGTTCTTATTGGCGGTAGAAATAGATTAAAGGGAGTGAAGGAGGTAGTGACAGATACTATTGATGTTTCGAAAAAAGAGAAGGACTTTACAGTAGATAAAAAACTTGTTATCCCTGATGGTGGTTTCTCAAGTGAGATGGATAAGGTAATGGTGAATATCCTTTTCGAAAAGTATGCAATAAAAACCTTATCAGGTGTGAGAATAATTCTAAAAGGAGATGGGGACTACGAGGTTTATCCTGAATCCATAAGCGTAACTGTTAGGGGACTGGAGAACCTCTTAAAGAATGTAAGCCCTTCTGATATAAAGGCATATATAGATATTGAGAATGCAGAAAAAGATGTAATACCCTATTTTAATCTTCCAGAAGGCATCGTTTTCAAATCTTGCGAGCCGCAAAGGGTAGAAATTAGGTTGAGAGAGTAAGGAAAAAAATGACTAAGTCCGAAATCTGAATGTCGAAACCAACACTTTTTGACAATATGTTTTATGAGATTTATAAAAGTGCTGAGTTAATTCCCAATTCTCAATTCACAATTAACCAAAAGCTCAATATTTATTTGTTGAATCCGTTTCCTGTTAATATGTTTAATGAAATATAAATAATACTGTGTTATCGCAGTTAAAATTGTTTCTGTAGCACCTTTCACAAAAATGCTAATACTCGGAATTGAAACCTCCTGTGATGAGACAGCAGCGGCAGTTGTAAGGGATGGAAAGGAAATTCTCTCCAATGTGGTATATTCACAGGATATACATGCTGAATACGGAGGTG
>Ga0209977_10000697_pt1 | contig 13656 bp, 14 predicted proteins | sample SumtaG_2_FD_183113 | JGI IMG/M metagenome (GOLD analysis project Ga0209977, IMG submission 183113) | Deep subsurface microbial communities from Indian Ocean to uncover new lineages of life (NeLLi) - Sumatra_00607 metaG (SPAdes) (version 2) | ecosystem: Environmental > Aquatic > Marine > Oceanic... | reverse complement strand
ATTTCCTAATTTTCTTTAAAATTTTCTAATTTCTAAAATTAGAACTATAAAGATTAAAAAAAGTAGGATTTTTAGTTTATTATATGGTAGTCTATTTTGCTTTTTTATTTCATATTTATCAACCACCTGTGCAAATCCCTTCAGTAATAAAACAAATCGTAAATGAATCTTTGAGTATTTAAATTGACTATACGAAAGTCATTAATTATATATAATTCTCTTTTTTCATAAAAGCTATAATATCATTCACTACACTTACACATAAATTGAATAAATCTTGAGCTTCTTCAATATTGTATATTTTTTCTGGGTGATTAGTAGGATTTCTGTAATTAGCTCTAATCCTGTCTAAGTTATCAAGTAAAATACTGAGTTCTGATATCCCAAGAGTTTTTAATTTATCGATAACAGTACCCCAATTAATTTTTGATGTATCTTCTTGTGGAGATAATTTATTCAATAAATCTCTTAAAAGTCCTTCGAGTCCTCTTAATACATGGAAAGCAGATGCCGTGGGGCAGCCAAACGCAATACATTTTCCACATTCTTTGAAATCATACTGAATACTATCAGGAAGTACATTAAAAACATCTTCAGCGAATAATTTCCCAATTTTAAACAGTAGCTTATTTACATCAATTCTTCTTTCAGAAATAAAAAAGGCATATTTTGTAGTACTTTCCGCATTAACTACAAAAGTTATTTTATCCATGATTTTAAAGAGCTCAGCTTTCTCAGATGTATTAAGTGTATGATCTTTTGGTGTTTTTTCTAAATTATCTTTAAATTGTTTTAAAATTATAATCGCATTTTTGGACACATTAAAATCACTTTTTTCCACGTGATCGATTAATGAGTTAATATTATCTAATATATAATGTTCACCATGGACACTCGTTCCCGTTTCAACCATACGTAAGTACTCTAAATTACTTCCAAGACTAATATATTCTAACATCGTTTGGGCTTTCATTACTAAACACCAATGGTTTTTTTAAGAAAACAATAATCTACCAAATTATTTGAGTTCTATTAATTGATTAATTATTGCTAAGAAATATAATGTTTATCCATATCCATTACTCTCCTTTTCATCTTTATATCGTTTTTTTTTATCCTTCCTATATTGTACTTTATTTTTCATGGTAATTTCCCGTAAACCATCGACATCTAAAAGCTTATATTCTCTTACTACTCTTTTATATTTCATTTCTCGTCCAAAAACGATGTCTTTTTCTGAAATGTTTATTAAATAGGCTCTGTTTTGATTAAGTTTTAGAAGGTCATCAAGTTGCTTATTAGAGGTTTTTTCAGTCAATAACACTTGATCAATATCTTTGTTAAATACTAGTATGGAATTTCTAACCTCTTCCGGAGCTGTAAATACTTCTACTCCTTTAACAATCCTCTTTCTAGGCTTTTTACAAATTGGACATTTATCATTTATAAAGCGCACTTTTTCTTTTATTTGGGCAAATTCACTTGATTTTAAATATCCGAATGATTGATAAGCGGGTTTTAACTTCCCATCAGATTTTCTCCACAGTGCTACATTTGTAAGAATATAAAAAATGGTATGATATCCATCCTTTCTCCTTCCAAGGTTTATATATACCCAGTCTTCATATTTCTCTCGAAATTCTTCATTATTCTTTAGATATCCAAAACCCACTACATGAAAATGAGGATTTATTTTTCTTTCCAACTCTTTTTCTTGACAATTGCATTTCTCTTCTTCTTTTCCACATACTTGGCATTTGTAAGACCATAATTGTGTAAATAAAATCCCTGCAAATATCCCACAATCCTTTAACATTGTAAAGATCTCATCGCTTCGAAATTCCAAGAATTCACTATAATCTTTCATTCTTTTAAGGGCGAAATCTTTCCTGGGACTAAATATAATGTGCAAAATATTCCCCGTGTTTATCCCGTGCTTCCTTGGTGAACTCTTCCACTTTATCTTGCATACCATTTTCTCTGAGAGCTTTTCTAACTCTTGCCAGAATTGAATAAGCATTACCATCTTCATTAGTTAATTTGACTTTAGGTTTTTCACTCATTTTTATCACTCCTTTTTAGTTTATTATTTTCCTGAAGTTTATCACTAATTTCGAATTTAACTTGGTAATATTTAATCTGTATGAAATCTTTAACAGGTATTATAGCAAAATTCAGTTTTTCATCTTCCTCATTTACTATTATAATTCCTCTAACTTTATTGGTTTTAAAGTTCATTAGCACCCAACCTATATATCTAAGTGTTTGACCTGCTACAATATCACCTGACCTGCCTTTTTTTAACTCAACAACCACATAATTTCTATCTTTATCCTTACATAATAAATCTATTATGCCAGCTCTCTTAGTATTGAATTCTTTGCCTCCTTCTATTAACTTGAGCCCAGCTTCTATTACACTTGGATTTTTTGCTAAATAGTTCCTTAAATCTTTCTCTAAAGATACAGAAGTGTATGGAACTTCATCTTCTTTTATTCCTTCTCCTGCAAAACTTGGATGCCATAAAATCATTAAAATCATATTTATCTGAAAATAATTGTCTAAATCCAAAATAGATTTAATCTGCTTATATATAACTGTATAAATAAGGTAATTAATAGTTCTATTTAAAAAAATACTTGTATCAACTATATTATATTGTTGTAATACTATTTTTCTTGCTTCTACTTCTATAATACTATCTAAATCTAAAATTTGCTTCATTGGATATGAAGAAAGTGAATATTTAAACCAATCAAAAATTACAAGAAATTGAGAAACTGTTAGTTCTCCAACCTTTTTTAATTTAAGGAAATCATCTACTCTTTCTGGTAATGGTTGTTCTCCATAATATAGCTTTCTTAACTTATTATTAAAGATATCGATACCATTTACCTCATAGATTAATCTATTTAAAGATCGATTGGAAGAAAATTTTTTTAATAACTTGAATAGTTGGTCTAAGTCTGTAGAATTAAGATCTCCACCTTTCTTAAAATCTGCTCCTTCTAAAATATGATGAAATTCCTTTTTAGCATTAATTACATTCTCAAACCATTGTTTAGCACTTTCTCTATTTAAAAAATTCTCTTTTGAGCCAATTAACTTATTTATCACTTCATTAGACAATAAAGCATTTCTAATATTTTCCATATTTAACATCAACTCATTTAGCTTTAATTTTATTGGTGTTTTAGGTTAATCTAACACACTTTCAATAAAATCTTTTAATTATTACTTCTAAATCTAAAATAATATAATCATAACTTCTATAATTATGAATTACCAAATAGTATTCATTATTATCTTCAAATTCTCCAAAAGTATATGAACCAAATATAACATTTTCAATTAAACCTAAATTTAAGAAATTTTCCTTTAACATAAACTTCATAAGATTAACATCATCTAACATATAGATATCCACAGCACCACCTTCCACAGAATAATAAATAGTAATATTCATATAATCATAATCCATAAGTTCTATTCCAAAAGCTATGTAATTATGATTATCAATAATAATATTATTTACTTTAATCTTTTCAGTTTTATAATCTTTATCAGGATATTGAAGAACTGATCTTTTCATTTTACAATTCATATAATTATCGAGAATTATGGAGCAAAAATAAAAATAATAAACACTATGAAGCCAAATTTTTTGAATCAGAGAAAAAACATGTGTTTTATAGGGGAAAAGTAAATCATAACTTTGCTGAATATTCAAAATACTTAGGGCTAACGCATTATAGTGGTAGCGGTTCTTATATTAATGGATCCAATTATTTTATAGAAAATAATGGTGGAGTATTTAATTTTTATACGAGATTTACTTCAGCTCCTGAATTGGATAGAAAACGAAGCTTTTATGATTCAGTGTCAGGAGAATATGTATTTAATGAGGAAAGTCTTACTATAATAAACGATTTTTTAGATGCTCTTCGAACCCATTGGAATAAATACTATCATAAAAAAATACTATTTTTTACTCTCCGTAAAAAATTAAAACCAAAAATAGATTTTTCTGAATTACCAATCACAAATTGAAATGGCACACAATATCATAGTAGCTTTTAATATAATTCTTATATCTAACAATCTCTACAATTAATAAATTAGTTAATATTGTGCTGTAAATTAAATCATTTAAAAACCAAATTTTCTTTTTAATTAACAAGGACTTACTTTTAATATCAATTATCTAGGAGCATGATAATGAATTCAAATGAAAAAATAACAGATTTTAAATTTCCTAAGGATATTATGGAAAAAGGTAATGAAATGACTAATGCATATTTAAATTTATATCTCCTTGAAAATTTCCTTAGAATCTTTATTGAGAACAAGGCTATTAATAAATTTGGAAAAAGCTATTGGGATCAGTTAACTATAAGAAAAGAAGTTAAAAAAAACGTAAATATTAGACTACAACAAGAGATACAAAATAAATGGTTATCTTTAAGAGGGAAATCTAAGATATTTTATACTGATTTTGATGATTTAAGGAAAATAATCATAAGCAATTGGAATATTTTATTTAAAGATTTATTCCCTAAGGAAACGTGGATCACTTCTCGTCTTGAAGATCTATCTGTGTTACGGAATAGAATTGCTCATAATAGTTATTTAGATAAAAATGATCAAAATACAATAGAAACTTATGCTAACCATATATATAAGCAACTGGGTGGAACAATAAAAATTGTCGATAAAAAAGAATTTATTGCAAAAAGAGTAGATAAGCGATTCGTTTTTGAGAAATATTTTATTGAATTTCAAGAGTTAATTTACAATCGAAATTTCAAAAAATTCATTTCAAAGTTGTACAAATTTTCAGGTATGTTCGCTAATGACGCTTTCTTTGTTAATAAACATAATCTTATGGGTGGTGGAGTAAGGTTTAGCATTGATTGTAGGTTTGATAAATCACAATTTCTTCTTAATTATTCTGAAAAGAATATAGAATGTGTAATTACAAATGCAGAGGGTGTAAAATCAAACTATAAAGATGAGAATTTTAATAATGTTGCAAAAGAATTCTTTGAAAATGTAAGAGAATACTTAGACTAACACGAATAAGGCTTAAAACACATATTAATTTTTCTTATTATTCTGTTGTTCTTCATAAAGTTTTTTAACAAATATCTCTAAATTCTTAATAGTTTTATTATCTTGTTCTAGATTTGTTGAGCAATGACTGCAGTAATTTGTATCATTATCCAATTCTTTCCCGCATAATATTAATCTTTTGAATCAATAAATTAATTATACACTAAAAAAAAATTAATATAATCTTTAAAATGCATATTTAGGATTAATAACTCTTAGATTCAACAACCAATTTTTTATTTGGTTTATTTGTGATTGAGTTAGTTGCGTCTTTCTAGATAATATGAAGTTATTAAGTTCTTTTAATGATAACTGATACACAAATTTGTATTTATATTTTGGTAGATCTTTTATGGTGACTACAAGATTATAGGTTTTATTTGGCTGACCGAATTTTTTCTTCTGCGCTAACCAGAATAACATTCCTGCCCTATCAATTTGTTTATGAGGGGAATTATGTACCGATGTGAGATTCATCTCTTTCCAATTTTTTGTCTCAATAAGAAATATTCCTGTATCCCCGATAATCACATGGTCAATTTGTGCAGATTTTACATATTCACAGTACTTCTTCCATCGTACCGACTTTGTGAGTCTAATTCGAACCTCATTTAAGATATAATAGGTATCGGGCAATAACTTCAATGTATTGATTACTTTTTCTTCTCCAATTGCTCCGAAATACCTTTTTGCCATTAAATTTTTGATTTTTCCTTGTATAGCTGAATCTTGTGGTTGCTGTCTATTTGTATCATTTTCATAATAATCTTTAAAATTACTTATAGTGTCATCTGGACTTACATCACCAATGCCATATTTTAGAAAACTATATTTTATAATTCCTGTACAATCAGATTCTCCAACAATTTTTGCCATTATAGTATCAATAATCCTTAACACTTTTTAAAGAAAAAAATTGTATTACCAATATAATAGATGTTTAATCGTAAAAGATTTCTAATATGAGTATCTGTAAAGATAAAAAACAACACAAGTATTTAACTTAAAATTATAAAAATTTAAATTATTAGATAATATTCTAAAATAAAATGTATTCACATTTTTATTATACAAGCGAAATACCACAAAAAGACATCTGATCAGTATGATTGATAAAGAAAAACCCCTCTGTACAATTGTATATTCATCAAAAAAACATGTTAGATTAATTGAGCACATTTTAAATATTGTAAAAGAATGTGTGATAAAAGAAGGTTATAATCCCATTTTACTTAGGGAAAAAATAAAATCTGGAGAGGATTATCTAGAGACACTATTAGATTTATTCAAGGACTCCGATCTGGGGCTTATAATATTAGATGGTTTTAGACCGAATGTTATATTTGAATTAGGGATTTTAGTAGCCCTAGAAAAATGCATTTTAGTAATGGTGAGTAAAAATGCAAAGATAGCTATAAAAAATTATTATGAGCAAGCTTTTGAGCATAGTATAAGAGATTCAGCCTTAACAATGAGACAATTTAATAATTTAGAGGAACCAAAGATTAATATCCCCTCACATTTTTCGGATTATGCAGGAAAGCATATTATTTATTATGAAGCAGATTCGGTAGAGAACCTTCAAGACGTTCTTAATGAAAACTTACTTAAGATAAGAGATTGTGTAATAAAAATATCCAAGAAGGCGGTTGAGTTTAGCGAACAACTAGGAGATCGATCGGGAGAAGCTACTCATCTTTATAAAACAGGGATGATTTATGAAGCTCAAGGGAATTATCCAGAAGCACTAGAAATGTATAAGCAAGCATTGAAGATTAATGATGAAGTAGGAAATTTCATTAAAAAGGCTTCTAACCTTAATAGTATCGCATCAATCTATTATATGCAAGGAAATTATTCTGATGCATTGGAACGATTAGAAGAGGCGTTGAAAATTGATGAACAAAAAGGTACTCTAAAAGAAAAAGCTACTAGATTGAACAATATTGGGATGATTTACAAAGCGCAAGGGAATTATCCAGAGGCTTTAAAACTATATGAAGAAGCGCTAGGAATTACTGAAGAATTAGGAGATCTTTCTGGAAAAGCTACAGTTCTTAACAACATCGGATCAATTTACGATGCACAAGGGAATTATCCAGAGGCTCTAAAACGATATGAGGAAGCGCTAAGAATTGCCGAACAATTAGGAGATCTTTCTGGAAAAGCTACAAGATTGAACAATATCGGGATGATTTACTATGCACAGGGGAATTATCCAGAGGCTCTAAACCGATATGAGTATGCACTAAAAATTGCCGAACAATTAGGAAATCTTTCTGGAAAAGCTGTGGTTCTTAACAACATCGGATCGATTTACTATGCACAAGGAATTTATCCAGAGGCTCTAAAACAATATGAGGAAGCGCTAAGAATTGCCGAACAATTAGGAAATCTTTCTGGAAAAGCTACTACTCTTAACAACATTGCTCATATTCAATATAGACAGGGGCATTATCCAGAGGCTCTAAAACTATTTAAAGAAGTCTTAGAAATCTTAAACAAACTTGGATTAAGCAAAACCCCAAAAGTCAAAAAACTTAAACAGATTATTGAGATTATTAGGAGTGAAATGAAATAAGAACTCCTATCTACAGGAATTTCTCTTTCTTTAGAATTAAGACAATAATACTTAATTAAAATATTATCACTGAATTTTGTACCTACCCAAAAATTAGCATATTTATCAAATTCAGTTATAATTATTGATAGAATAATGATTATTGGTTAAATTTTATAAAATTAGGTCTAAAAAACTTGAAATATTAATAAAATTTCTCAAGAATCACTACTATATTCAATAACATCTTTAAACTCATCATAAAACTTCCTGATTCTTTTATTTTTTTCCTCTTCAAAAGTGGCTTTACAAAAACCACAGGTTTTATCTTCTGATTTATAATTCATTTCTGATCCGCAAAATTGACAATATCCTATGGTTTTCTTTTCCAATTCTGTAAATTTTGGTTCCATTATTTTTCTGTTATTTTCAAAAATCTCCTCATCGGTTAACCAACTTCTTTCAATATAGGGTGTTCTTAGAAGAAATGGTCTCTCAATTGAATTTACTCTTACTATACAATGTCCTTTTTGGAGCATTGACAGGTATTCCTTTTGTTTCTCTTCAATATTTAATAATTCTTGCATTAAATCCTTTTGCATATGAGTTTGAAAGGAAATAAGAACTCCGCAATTTGCTAAAATTTCTCTACTTATTTTAGGGCGCGTGGCAAGTGAAATCAAACATTCTCCAGTACCTCTTAATAATAAAGCAATATCTTCAATGTAGGAAGTTAATTTCGTACGATCTGATAGCTGTTCAGGAGCAAAATATTGGGCATCTTCAATAATCGTTATATGTTTAATGCCCTCATAATTCTTGCTTCCGACTTCAATATTCTTATCCCATAGGTATTTCAAGATCATATTCAAGAAAAAGAGAGCATCTTCTTTTTCTCCCCCTAACCGAATAATAGAACTTAAATCCAAAAGAACCCTGTGGTTAAATATTTCTTTCACATTCATTCCTGTTTTTTTTACAAATATATGTTTCAATGTGCCAAGTGCATACCGTCTTATTCTATTTTGAATTGCTAAAACGCTTTTTTGAAACATTAAATCTTTATGTTCCACATAGTATTTTTCACTAATGCTAAAAAATTCATCCCAATTTCGACTTTTTTCTTCTGGACATACTTCATTTAATATATCAACAAAAACCCTTTCCATCTGGGGTGAATATTCAACACCTTCAAGTAAACCGCCACTTTCAAAAATCTGAAATACTCTCTCAGCGTGGACTTCAGGGTCTGCTCCTTCTGGATCAAATATGTTTATTGAAAAGTTCTCTCCAGGCTTTAGAATCAGTAAATTTTTTATTCGCTTCTGTAAAAACTGATATTCTCCTTTAAATTCCGTTAACAAAAAAGGGAGATCATGATGCTTACCAAAATTTAATAAGAAATGTTGAATAAGATTGCTTTTTCCTGTGCCCGTAATACCACACACAAACATATGCTGAGCTAAATCCGAAATGTTAAGAAAAAAATTATATTTGGATTTACTTTTAGACATTATTTTACCTAATTTTATCGTTCCTCTCTTAGATTTTGTACGAGAAGGATAATCCAATTCAATTACATATTTAGGGGTAAGACGTAAAGAATTATAAAATACCATAGGCAAACAAATCAAAAAAATAAACGAAATATTCACTAAAAGTATTTCAAATAAAGAATCTGGATTCTCAGTGAAATCTTGTATATGTATACAAAAAAATATGAGTAATATTATGAAAACCGAAGCAATAACGTATTTTAATACTAGGTTAATCCGATTTAGCGTTCCAAGTATGTTAAATTCAAATTCTCTTTTTCTTAAAAAATAATATACTATGGTCAATAAAAACAGAATTGATATGAAAACAAAGAAAATTATAACAATGCCCATTTCATGAATATTCTATGCCTAAAAATTTAAACTACTTTAATTTTCTTAAATATCGTATCACAATTGGTTTAATTATAGAAAAATTAGTTTATGCATCAAATTTAATAAATTAATAATTATACACTTATATATAAAAGTAAAAATCTTGTTTTTTATGAAATTATGAAAAATAAATTATTTTTATTATTTCCAATAGTATTTCTTTCTTTGGCAATTCTTCATTCTATTTTTCCTCAAATTACAATTGATGGTATAACGATTACACTTATTATTCTGGCATTTTTGCCTTGGTTACCATTATTAATAAAAGAAATATCACTTCCAGGTGGTACAAAAATTACTTTGAGAGATTTAAAAGAGCCTTCTGATAATATCATTGAAGAAGGAAAAAGCGAAAATATTGAACCAAAAATTGATGAAAACGAATTAAAGCGTCAGAAACAATTAGAATATAGTGTAATAGAAAATCCAAATTTAGCTCTTGTTTTTGTTAGAATTGAAATTGAAAAAAGGATTCGCGAGTTAGCTCAACTACACTTAAAAACTGAAAGAATATACTCCCTTAAAAGAGCAGTACATGAATTAGTTAAAAAACAGATTTTATCCCCCAGTATTTCTGGATCTTTGTTAGAATTAATTGATTTAGGAAATGAAGCTGCTCATGGAGAAGAAGTATCCTATGATGTAATAGATTGGGCAATAGATTACGCTCCAAAAATTCTTTCGATATTAGATCAATATGTGGATAAATTTAAGATATAATAGATATTAATATAAAACTTTAATTTTTATAAATTACATCATATAAAACAGGATTTAGTTTATCTTTTTTTTCTTTTGATCTCTTTTCATAATACTTTTTTTAATCTTTTCTGGAATAGTTTCATCAAATAGTTTGTGTATTTCTTTCTTTTCTGTAATTTCTACATTTGCTATTTTATTGATTAACCAAAATAATCTTCTCGCAATTTTATCATCATCTTTCATATTTATTTCTCTAGGGTGAATAGCATCATTTCCATGCACTCTAACAAGGTCACATGCTTTTCTTATGTGTATGTCTACTCCTTTATCTATTAAATTTCCAATTCTCTCATTTAAAGTATTTCCAGTAATTTCGATTTGTATAAGTAATTCCTCAAGGCATAATCTTAATAGCGCTGAAGAAGCTCTTGGAGATAATTTAAAAATGGCTGCAGCTTCGTTGTAAATCTTTTTTGTATCTTTATTAAGTTCTTCATTTGGTTCTGGTAATTTATTAGTATTATAGTCGAATTTTAAGTACTTTTCAGCAAATAAACCTGCAAATGGTACTATGAAAAACCAAATGATACCTGATATTGACCAAAAAAGAGGATACAAATGACCATATAAGAGATATGCGTTATCCAGATCTATAATCACGTTTCCTTCCTGAAACAAATCTGAATAGTTTCCTCCTGAAGCAGCAATAATTAATAATATTCCCAATGATGTAATACCGTGTAGAATAGGAGATCCGAAAATTACACCTAAACTAAAATTATCTCCAAAATCAAAAAGAATTTTTATTTTTTTATTAGGATTTCGAATAAAACGATTAATTAATGATGGTGTTATTGGATATATTATAAGACAAATAACAGTAGAGATTCCCCATATCGGTAAATAAACATTAAGATCACTAAGACTATGTCCTGAAATAAATAGAATTAAATTGCATGTAATTAACCATCCAACAAACCAAAGATATAAATAAATAATAAAATCTTCTTTATTCTGCAATTTTTCTCTTTCCCCTTAAAAATACTACTATATATAAGTAAATAGTTCTTAAAGAATATTTATATTTTTTTGGGTTATGTCATCCACTATCAAGTGTAATAGCACTTTCAAAATAAAAGTATTAAAGAAAAAACAAAAACAACTAGTTTTTCTTTTTTCTCACTCTAAGATAACAATTTATGATAATTCTATTTTAATTAAATTCAGGGGATAAATGCTCTAAGAATTCATATTCATGTTCTACCAAATACCTAAATTCATGGGAACATTGATCTTTATCTGTATAATTAAGCCATTGTCCATAAAGCCATAAATATGAGTCTATTTGTACATAAGTTATTTCAAACTTAATTGATTTTTTTAAATCATTAATATCATGTACAAATTGAGTATAATTGTTTTCATAGTTTTTCATTTTTTTATTGAAAAGTCTAGATAAGGCAAGTTGTGAAAAACTGTCCGTTATTGGAAATTTATGAGGATAATGAAAATGACAATACTTACTTGCAAATACTTCTCTTAACCGCTTGTATTTTCCTTCTTCTTTATATTTTGGGAGTTGGATTTCAGAGATTTTATTAACAATTGAACATAAATCACTTTTTTCAAATAATGAATCAAGATCAAGATTTAGTAGAGAATTAGCTACTTTTCGATAGTCCTGCCTTAAATTGCAATTATATAACTTATCAACCAGCTTAACTTTATATCCAATTTCATGAATATCATTATTCAATTTACAACGAGTAAATTCTCTGGTCAGTAAATCATATAATAAATTCCAGTGAAGCATCTGATTTCTTAAAAAATATGATGCCTCAATATTTTTTTTAGTTAATTGGATCATTTTTTACTTTCATATCTCCTTCTTTTTTTCAAAATTCTAAGGTTTTCTTAGATCGATTTTTGCTTTAGCGGTTTTTTCTTTTAAATAGTTAATAAAAGCACTACAAGAAACTAACATAAATTTAGCATCTTCAAAATCTATATCTTTTAATTCCATTATTGAATGTCTAATTCCATCCTCATCACTTGTATATCCATAAAGTTTAAGAAATGCAGATTTCAATGCAGGATGAATTTCAACTTTATCTTCAATTTTTTTTAAAGCTTCCCCTAATGTCGCTTTGGGCTTTTCTGCAATTATTCTACAGATTGACTCCACTGCTGAAATAGATTCTTTTATAGAGTTTCTAAAATCAGGACTATTTTTATCAGATAACATCTTTAAAGCAGTTTTCATGTGAACTCTAATAGATTTGTGAATATCGTTATCATCAAGAACTTCAGCTATTTCAGCTATTTCTTCTTCAGAACTTATTTCTGTAATTGTATCCCCCACTAACCTATATGCAGACAATTTTCTTTTTAAAACTACATTACAACCCTCAACAAATAATCTGTTTGCTCCATAAATATTTGGGAAATTTTCAGCAATAAATTCTATATAATCGAAAGTTTCATACCACTTTGGTTCAAAAAAGAAACTTTTTATTATATTATAAACATCTCTTTGATTACTTGGAATAGTATCTATAGGCTCTTCAAAAAACTCATCCCATAATTTAAAAATAAAGGATCTTATCATTGGAGCATTATAATCCAGACGATTAACAACCCCATACCATACTTTTTCTAAAAACACATTCCATAATAAATTACGAGTTTTTTCATCTAATTCTTCTCTCTGTATTTCATTTCTAATAGATTTATAACCCCTTCTTTCAGAGAATCTTAATTTTCCCATTAAATCCTTTCACTATCTTTTTTAAAATTTAAAAATCTATTATTTAAAGCGATAATATAATTTTATTTTGTGCTTTTAACATATCTTCCATGATAAGTTCCATAGCATCTTTAATATCTGGATTACTTTCAGGAATACTGCGTTTGGCATTCACGCTTGCCATTAAAACTTCATTCAATCCACGTAAGATCATATCAGGGCTGTACCAAGGTCTTTTTGATGCCCACCATTGCTGACAGCTGTGAATCCCCCGATCTAATAAATTTCGAGCATTATCAAATATTCGCTTTTTCTCATCATCCATACTTTCTCGGTATTTAGTTGAAAGATGGATTAACGTAAGGGCATACATGAAGAACCTATGTTGTTCAAGGTGAATTTCATTGTTTGGATCGAGCCAGAGGGGAAACGGCACATCATGGGCAATATCATAGGGCATTGTGGACCAACTGGAATCTCGTGGAACCTGAGTAAACCCTTTAGGAAACCTATCAACAATTTCTGACACAGTACATAATTTCACATCGTCTCTATGAGGTAGAGCATCAAATAAAGGTATCAAGAAATCTCTTATCGCATGCTTT
>Ga0209977_10000695_pt1 | contig 13669 bp, 15 predicted proteins | sample SumtaG_2_FD_183113 | JGI IMG/M metagenome (GOLD analysis project Ga0209977, IMG submission 183113) | Deep subsurface microbial communities from Indian Ocean to uncover new lineages of life (NeLLi) - Sumatra_00607 metaG (SPAdes) (version 2) | ecosystem: Environmental > Aquatic > Marine > Oceanic... | reverse complement strand
AAAGAGGGCACCGACTATCCTCTTCCAGACGGGAAGGAGATCAACCAGGTTTGTAACAATTACCCTTTTAAGGCACGTCTTGGATAATATCTCTTTTACATATCCAAAATTTGTATCCTGGCAGATAATGGTCTCTGCACCAGAATCATTTACCATGTATTCAATCTCGTATGATGTATAGATTGGTGCTACTGGTACTGCTACCGCCCCTATTTTCTGTATACCTAAAAATGCAATTACCCACTGTATACAATTTTGGATATAAATCATAACCCTATCGCCTTTACCTACACCTAAATTATTCAGGCTGAAGGCAAATCTCTCGGTCAGGTCCTTCAATTTTGCATAAGAGAATCTCTCGCCGAGATAAACAACTGCAGTATTGTCAGGGTATTTCGCACAAATCTCATCAAATCTGGTAAATGTATACTCTCTGTCTTCAGGCACTTTCCTCTATCTCCTCCGAACCAAGGTAGGCCCTCTTTACCTCTTCATCCGCCATAACTTCTTCTGGAATGCCCTCGCTGAGCTTTTCCCCAAAATTTAACACCATAACCTTCTTGGCAACCCTGAACAACTCCCTTAACCGGTGTTCTATCATAATCAAGGTAATACCATCCATCTGTAACCTCTCTATTAGAGGAACCATGCTGGCTATCTCACTCATACTCAGTCCTGAGAAGACCTCGTCACATAGTATTATCTCAGGTCTCAGTGCTAAGCATCTTGCAAGTTCAAGCCTCTTTAGATAGCCAGTTGGTAGGGTGGATGCCAGTTTATATGGCACAAAGGAATCCCTTTCAAAACCGATTTCTTCCAGGATATCAATACAGACTGTATCCCTGTCCCCGAGTTTGCCTCCCCCTCTCCATCCTCCAGCTTTCCTTGCCCTGGGAGAGAATAGTGGTATGATAAGGTTCTTATATGCAGGCAATGTATAATAGGGCCTCATTATCTGGAATGTCCTTGTTACTCCCATAGCAGCGATCTTGTGTGGAGCCTGCCTGCTGATATCCTTGCCTCTAAATGTGACCTCACCTGAATCCATCTTAATAAAACCTGTAATGCAGTTGATAAGGGTGGTCTTTCCTGATCCATTGGGGCCAATAATCCCAAGGATCTCCCCTTCATGTACATCAAAGCTTACATCTTTTAGGGCCTGGACACCGCCAAAGGCCTTGTTGACATTTTTAACCTGCAAGACAGGCTCAAAACTCATACCTTTACCCACCTTTCAAACTGATGATATTTCCGCTCGGCATAGACCATTATCCCTTCACTCCTGAATACGATAAAGGCCACCAGGATTAGGGAATAAAAGACTATCCTCAGGGTACCAAACGCTCTTAACAACTCCGAGATTGGCACAAGTATAAAACATCCCAGGATAGGGCCCACCAGGGTACCCCCTCCACCTATGACTGTGGCGGCTATAGGTATGATGGAAAAATCCAGGGCGAACTGTGATATTCCAGACCACATGTAGATATGGGAAAGATATGCACCAGCAAGACAGCCTAAGGAAGATGCAATAAATACGGCAATGGATTTATAGAAATCTATGTTTAAGGCAGATGCCTTGACTGCCTGGTCATTATCCTTTACACCCCTGAATACCAATCCTATATCCTCATTTACCAACCTTCTCAACCCGAAAAGAGAAACGATAACTATCACCAGAATACCATACTGCTCAATCCACCTGTTAGGAAAACTGGCAACTCCAATTATTCCATCCGTACCTCCCAGGACGTTCAATGCCTCTATGATCCGGGCCATAACCAATGGGTACATCAGGGTTACTATAGCAAAGTAAACGCCCCTGAGGGGAAGACAGGGATAAAGAAGCAAGGTGCAGATAGCCCCACCTGCAATGGTGGCTATAGGAATAGTCAATATTGGTGGTAAGCCAAATGATGTATTGAGAATTGCTGCTATATATCCACCGGTCCCGATAAAGAAGGCGCCTCCTAAGGATACCAACCCCACGAAATGGGCCAGGAAATCGAAGCCCAGGGCAAGCAATGAATATATACATACAATGGATATAACCCTTTGCCAATAAAGACTGGGTATAACCAGGGGAAGGACAAGGATTCCACATATCAAGGCAAGTCTTGGGAGTAAAAGATAACCCATCTCCTGCCATGAGGAGATGGCATATATACCCTCGGTGGTTACCTTTATGCCCCTATTTAACCTCTCCTTTCTCCGGTCCTCAATCATTCTTAAACCTGCATTCTGCATTTAATTGCTCGAAATCTTAACCCTGTTAAATCCACATAGGGATCCCGCAAAGTGGGAAAACAAGGCAAGCAAGATTTTGAGCAATTACCTAAACCCTCTCCTCCAGCTCCTTTTGTCTGCCGAAGAGACCCGAGGGCCTTAATATCAGGGTAATAATAATGGCTAAAAGGGCTATAACCATATGGAAGTGAGATGCGATATATTTTACAGTGATTATCTGAGCAAAGCCAATCAAAAAGGCGGCTATCACTGCACCGACCCAACTTCCCAGGCCGCCTACAATGCATACAGCTATGGCCATAATCAACTTATCGTATCCGGCCTCTACCACAATGTTTCCCATGGGTAATATAACAACTGCTGCTAACCCGGCAAGAATGGAGCCAAGGCCCATGGCTATTAATGCCATCTTATCGGAATCTATCCCCAACATCATGGCGGCCCTTTCATCCTGAGCCATCCCCTTTAGGGCAAGCCCAATCCTGTTATAGTGAGTAAAAAGCCATAGGAATAAGACTACAAGACCCCCGATCAGGACTAAAAGAATTCGCTGAAAATCCACTGGAATGCCTGCTATCTCAATTGAGCCCCTAATAAATACGGGGAGGGTATAGGTCATACCTTTAAACCCTCCCCATCTAAATCCTTCCAGCATGGCCAGACCAATTGCATAAGATGCTATGATCTCAGAGATAGCCATTCCCCTGACCCTAATGAGGATAAACTGGTATATAGCAGCGCCGATCAATCCGATGATAATCAGAGACAGTATAATACTGAGTAGATAGTTTATATGAAGGATATTTAAAATGCTCCAGACAATAAACCCGTTTACCACATATAATGCACCGTGAGCGAAGTTAGCTAATCTGCTGATCCCGTAAACTAATGCGAAGCCAATAGCTATCAAGGCCAGTGAAATGCTATTTATAATTCCATAGATAAGGATATCCATCTATACCTGCTAGTTATTAGTAATTCGGCCCGCCCTGGCGCTATGCGCCTGAATAAGACTACCAAGTCTATAATTTATTATCGGCCTGAATAAGGCTATTAAACATATAAGCCAGGACTGGGCCAGGGTTGCGCCTCTCGTTTCGTCTAACGTCACTCGGTTGCGCTGGTTTATGCACTGTCTGAATGATAGTGAAAACTCTGTACTGGATTTTTGACTTTATTGGTAACCGCTTTACGAATCCCGATATCCCGAAACATCGGGACGCAACCGCAACCATTTAACCCAACCGAAATCTCACCTGGTTTGGCCAACTACTAAATTGTTACCACCAACAAAGATAAGATTATGAGTTTCCAAATTTCTGTACACTACTTCATCCATGGAGGAAGTTTGATCTCACCCATGGCTATCTTTTTGGGGAAAACAACCACCCTTTTCCCGGCCTGCCATTGGAAAATAGTACCAACAGCCCCTTCTTCTGGGTCCACACTCGGGATGACCTGGTGGCTCTTTGGATCAAACCTGATCCTGCCATAAACACCCATCATATCGATCTTTTCAAGTGCCTCTATTACGGCATCCGGTTTAAGGGAACCAGCCCTCTCAATAGCATCCTTTAGAACATAAGGACCCATGTAACTTGTTGATGTGCCATATCCTTCTGGTTCTATATTCCACCTCTTTTTATATGCTTTAACAAATTTCATTGTCCATGGCGTGGCCTCGCTTGGGGCATTACCTGCATTGACTACATTGGCCAGACAGTATTCTCCCTTTCCTTCAGTGGCCTTCCAGAAACCAGGCTGTTCAGCGGCTGAAATGATGGAGCCAAAAGGAAGGGCCGGTATCTTCATGTCATACCACTGTTTAAGAAGAATCGATGTCTCCGGCATATCCATCCAGATGAGGATGACCTGGGCCTTTTCCCTCTTGGCCTTGATTAGTCCCATAGAAAAGTCTGTGGTACCTGTAGGATAAATCTCTGGCTTGCCTATAACATGCCAACCTTTTTTTGCCATATCCTTTGCTATTAAGCCTCCTCCTCCCCTGGCATGAGATACATCCTGTATCATGATAAAAATTCTATTTAGTCCAAACCTTTCCCCGATATCTAAAAGGCAGGGTTCAATCTCTCCGCGAACCATCCACAAGGCCTCACCGGTTACCCTGAAACAGTACTTGAACTTATCATACTCTTTCTTAACCCTGGCATGGTAGGCGGGGGTTAAGACGCCAGTTGTAAGCATTGAGACCTTTTTGTATTTTGACAGCAGATCCATAGCCGCCAATGCCGCCTCAGATCGAACAGGACCTCCCAATATGAAATCTGCCTTCTTTCCGAGGATAAGCTTTTCCACCACCAAAAGGGCCTCGCTTACAGGCACCCCTGGCTCTAAATCCCTGGTATCAATGACCTCTACCTTAAATGGCCTTTTTTTGCCTGCCACATTAACACCACCTGCTGCATTGATCTCCTCAACAGCCAGGGTGATTGCCCTCTCCGCATCCCAGCCATAAAGAAAGGACGTAGATAGGGGGCATCCTAAAACAATGGGTTTAACTGCCAAGGCAGAAGAGGTTGGCAGTATAACCAAAATTGCTAACAGCATAACAATAGTTGCAAAAAACTTTGTTTTCATGACTCTCCCTCCTTTAAGGTTTATCTGCCTCTTTTACTTTAACCTTCTTTTTCACCTCCCTTCTCTAAAAAAGATTTGTTAAATATAAAGCTTTACTACCAGATTAGGCTGGGGGGTTGTCGATAGATAAACGTACTCTCTCTGCCAGAGATGGCTCTGGCTTGATCCAAGCTTTTAATATCCTTAAGAGAAATAATTTGGTTAGAGTAAAATTTCTTTAAGATGTCAATGTTGTCTCTACAATCAATTGGATGGTAAGGCATGGCTCTATCGTCTAAATGGGGCAAACAATGGAAACAGGTTTTCTTTAAACACACTGTTGCTATCTATAACTCCATGATTATTACCTTGTCAAATTGTTTATGTACAAAAAAGCCACACCCATTTTTATATGGATGTGGCTTTTTTTATACTTATTTCTTATCTCTCTTAGAAAGAATTACTCTATTATCTAAATTAGAGATGTAATATGGCTTATGTTAATATTTAAAATACTCTTTAGGTGTCTCATTTACGAGAAATTTTACTGACTCATATATACATGTTCTAATCGCCTTTTCCATGGGTGTCTTAGCAAATCCGGACAAACCGCCTACCATTCCGGCAGCCTTCATAAACCCGCCAGCCAGTACACCAAAATTAATATCTTTGGCTACACCCTGTACGCTTGTAGCAGCCAATATCTCGCTGGTTGTAGAATCAATAAGCCTTATATCCATTGCCATGGAAGACTTTTTCATTGACCCGGCAATACCCGCACCGATAGCAAAAACCTTTCCTAATTTACCTCCAATAAGACCGCCGCCGCCGCCGGCAGAAGCACCAGAGGTGCCTGGCTCCCATCCAGTAACTGCTGCTACAACAAGGATATCAGCACCTTTAACAGCCCCTGACTTAGCTGCTGTCTCTTTGCTTACTACTCCAGCCTGCCCAAGTTTTTGTTCTTGCATTACCGCACCTAATTCCTGTCTCTCAACTACCCTGTACCTTTTAGATTGGAATAAGGCTGTTGTGAGCATATCTTGAAGTCCACCCATGTATCCCACTTCATCTCGGCTGATAGTGATCCCCTGTGTACCGGGCAGACCCTTTATGGTAATTCGACTCCCCTTTTTCCTGACTTTCCACTCAAACTTCGCAACTGCCAATCTTGCCTTGAGGCCACTATACGGACCAAGCTCATCTGCAAGGGTTGTGTCAACCTTAGCTGTAGCTTTGGTTTTCTTTTCCATCATGTCAGAAACTCCAGCGCAGCTAATCAATAAAAAGCTGCTCAAAAGGTAAACCATCAAAATAATAAAATTCCTTTTCATATAAGGCCTCCTTATTTTTATATATTAAAAAATTTTTCCTTTAATAGTATAAAAATATACCAACTATAGAGATAGAGTCAACAAAAAAATCTCTATTTTCCTTCCATACCAATTAAAAGGGCTTGTGCATTATAGCCTAACACCTGATGATTGTAGCCCCCCTCAAGTATAGCAAAATAGCCACACCCTTTCTTTTCACATGTTTCACTGACCATTTTCCCTATAGCTGTATAGTCCTGGGTTTCCAGCAACCCTCCCCAATCATCTTTATGATTATCAAATCCTGCTGATATTCCTATTATGTCTGATTGTTGTTCTCCCAACTCCTTTGCTATTGTCCTTAAATAGCTATCCCTATTGTTTGAAGATACGTTAAAGATAGACACATAATCCTTTTTCTTAAATATATTTACAGTTCCATCACCAAAATGGAGATCTATATCCAAAACAAATGCTCTATTGATAGCCTTTTCTCTCTTTAGTTTTTCCAGGGCAATAGCCATATTATTTAAATAACAAAATCCCCATGACCTATCTGCTGAGGCATGATGACCTGGCGGCCTGATCATGGCAAAACAAGGCTCTTTCAATCCCATAAAAGCCGCCTGAATTGCTCCACCAGCTGCCAGTGATGAAATATCATAGAGCCCCATCCTCTTAACATAGTCTATATGGGACAATGTGTGAATAACAGCAATATCCTCCTCCTTGGCAGGTGTGGGTTCTAAAAATTCATAATTCCCGGAAATTACATTAGAGATGCTTTGCATTCTCCCTGGGGCGGCTGCTGGATCTGATGTATAAACCTGGTGAAAATCATGATGAAATATGATTTTCATGATTAAACCTTTCGAAATTCTTGCAACTTATTGAAATGATAGATTAGCAATCGGTTCATGCCATTCACATGGAATAATGGAGTGCCTTGTTAAATAGGTTTTTTTATTGAGGTATGCCATCATTATGTTCCTAAGATTATCTTAAAATATTGGCGTTTAAAAGCTCATATTTAACGGGGTAAAAGTACTGGAGTAATCAGTAGTCAGTAGTAAAAGATTGAATATTGACAATTGCCGATTGAATATTGGCTTTGGAAACTCACAATTTTCAATAGTCATTATTCAATAGCCATTGGATTGAACCCCTGGCCCAGACCTGATTTGCACGGTGGAGTTCAGCAGGCGATGCCTCCATAGCACTACAGCGATGGGAGCTTATCCCCTGAAAGTCGCGCCAGGGCGGGCCATCACTCCAGTGCTCCATCGCTCCAATTTGGGCGAAGCCACCAAGTTCTTTAAGGTAGTTTAGCAATCAAGGTATTTGGAAAAATAGCTCTTTAACGGCTAATTTTCAAATTCTTTCCTCAGATGCTCAGGGAGGGCAAAAGCTGCTTTATGAATCTGATCATTATAATATCTGGTTTGAAAGCTCTTAGAAAAACGTGAAGGCCCTAATCCCATCTCAGGGCGTATAGTCTTTGAGCAGAATGCAAAGCTGTAAGGGACCAATGTATAGGAAGGGATTGGGGCACGAAATATCCTGACAATGGGGAAAACCTCTTTAAGTTTACTGAAAACACCTAAAACAACTCCTGTGTCGAAAGATATATCCCCAACCTGGGATGCTAATATCCCCTGTTCTGTCAAGGCGTTAAGGCAATCTCTATAAAAGGATACAGTAAACAATCCCTCGCTTTGCTCAATAACCGGATCTGTTGAATCAACAAGGATGATATCGAACTTCTCCTTAATATCTCTTACATACTGAACGGCATCCATTAAAAGAAAATTTACCTTGGGATGGTCAAGGGAAGAAGATAAAGAGGGAAAATACTTTTTCGAAATAGCAATTATCTCCCTATCAATCTCCACTTGCTGAATCCTACTGATCCCCTCATGCTTGAGTACTTCCCTAACAGTGCCTCCATCTCCACCCCCTACTATGAGTATCTTTAATGGGTCTGGATGAGAGAATAGAGGAATATGGGCAAGCATCTCATGGTAAACAAACTCATCCCTTTCTGTAAGATTGATGACACCATCAAGAACAAGCATTCTTCCAAAATCAAGAGATTCAACCACTTCTATCTTCTGAAAGCTTGACCGGCTTGAATGCAAGATCCCCTTGCACTCTAAATGAACAGAGATATGAGGAGATACCTCGTATCTAAAAATATAAGGGAACACGTGTTATCCTGATACTGCCTTTAGATGAGGAGTAAGATCCTTTTCCATTGCCCCTCTGATGATTTCTTTGCTCACCCATTTCCTGGATTGCAGCTTCTCTTTTAGATATTCAAAGCCAATCCATGGGTCCACCCGGGTACCACATGTGAAAAGGTCTACTGATGCATATCTAAACTCTGGCCATGTATGAATGGCAAGATGTGACTCGGCTATTACCACCACACCGGTAATACCTTGGGGGCTGAAATGGTGAAAAATATTGCCAACAATCATTGCCCCACTTCTTGAGGCTGCTTCAAGCATCAGATTCCTTATTGCGAGTTCATTATCAAGATAGGTGCATTCACATTCAAAATATTCTGCCAAGATGTGCTTACCAAAAGGACTTTCCATAATTGATAAGCTCCTTTCATTTTTAATAGTTCCGCCCTTGGCGGGATTTGCACTCCTATAATTTCAGCAAAGGAAACCATTTTACTGTTAGTCCCACCGTAGACGGGATAAAGTAAGAAATAATAAATAATACAGTTAGTTAGGTAAGAGCCAATAAAAACAATATATCGATAAGGTGCCAGCACTTCCCCGCATAGCGGAGTTAGCGCCTCAAAAGGTGGGTCAAGATGCGGGTTTATATCGGTGGCCTCGTGCCAAGGCCAATTCCTCCTTTCCCTGTGTATCTAATAATATATTCATGATTTGGCATTATTTTATACTTCGAAGCTATTATTTTGTCAACAATTAAAACTTGATATTTGGGTCAATATTCGAGTAAGGCATAAAAAGTCTCTTTTCTCATTTTCACTCATTATGCGTTTATGGGATATAAATAAAGCTTTCTCCTCCGGGCCATAGACGAATGAAGTCATCCGCATTGAAAGTTAGGAGACGCTCAACACCTGATTTCTGAGCTGCTTTCACAATAAGAGCATCATAAATAATGCCTCCAGTTAGTCCTAATTCAGACATATGCTTTACTGTACTTTTGTAATCCGAAGGAGAAAGAGAAACGATCCTGGCCGAGGTCTCGACATTATCATGAACAAGACGCCATGCTATTAGGGGTGAGATCCTTGGTTTCAGAGGAAGCGTGGTTAACACGGCATAAAGTTCTGCCAATGTGTGACTGGCCACTAGGAAATCAGTTTTCCCTGCCTTTGCACTTTGGAGCCAAGGCAAAGCACGAAAGTGCATTGGGTGAGGCTCAACAATACCAGCTATAAGAACAGAAGTATCAAATAACGTTTTCATTTTCTAATACCGGAAACTACTTCCCTCAAGCGTTTTTCACGATGAGTATGGATTGCCCCCACAAGATCCCCCGTTTCAGTGCCTGAAAATACCAATACCCCACTTTTGACAACCACGTGCGGCTCCCCATTTACTGGCTCCATAAGAATTCTTTGGTCATTCTGTTCGATCTTTAACACTGCTCCGGGTTTTAGGCCTAAATCATCACGCACACGCTTCGGTATAACAATCCGTCCGAACTTGTCTAATGTCGTTTCCATAGCAAACCTCCATTTTTTGGCAATATATCATGCCAAATGGCAATTGTCTATCCCAAAATCCCTATATTTCCCTTTACAAGCTATCTCCTGATAGATAAGGTGCTTTCTTGCCCTGAAGGAATAGAACTGAACTGGGGAGCCGATCTTATCATTTATAACGGCCCTGAAGTACTGACACTTGGAAAGGATATCTATGCAATTCCTTGGGTGATGATTTAGGATCCTTGATCCCTTAACCAGCAAATTATATGTCAGGTTCGCTAAATGATTTGGTGTTATTCTTTGGTATTATTTTTTCCCTGAGCAATGAGAAGTTTTTCTCCGAGGAAAGGATATAATATTCTCTCAATTTCCACGGATCATTACTTTCTCTGGCAAATAATACAGTATTTAATTGGGTTATTTCATTACCAGTCTGAAATGAGCGAAGATTTAATCCTGCGGACAAAAAAATTGGCCAAGAACCTGGAAAATCCCAAATATGTGCGCCGAAAAAGGCACCACACCCACGGCCAATAGTCGGCCAACATAAACCCAAAACCGCACAGAGAGGATTCATTAATTTACAATCAGAAAAATCCCAATCGAACCTTTCAACAGGGGTAGGCATTTTTGGGCAAGCAAAAGGATACTGTGTGGGCACAGTTGGCTTGGACAAAGAACAAATCCGGCAATACACAACATAACAATTGCACATACATATCAACTTAAGTTATGGTGTTTCAAGAGATTATCAATATCTTTTGTGACAGCTTTTTTCCACATTTCTTTAAAGAAATCCCGGTTTTTGTTGAAACTGTCATGATCTCTTTCGAGAATGAATTCTGATAAAAACTGTCCCCCCATATATCCTCTCACACCCGATTTTTTCGGGTCGGGGTAGTAATTGATGATCATCTTACTGTAATCATCAGGTTCATTCAAAGCATCAATAATTACAAGAGATCTGTCTGGAATATCTGTGTGGAGCTTCAATTTAACGGTTCCATTAGAATCCAATTGAATATCCTTTAAAATACATAGTGTTGCTTTCCATTCTGTATATATTCGATGAACAGAATCATTTTCTAAAACCTCTCGTTCTCGAAAGGTGTTTGCATCTGGATCAAGCAAAATAATCTGAAGAATACTATCCTTTTTTCTTAAGAAACTTATTATTGCTTCTCGGCAATGATATATTGGCCCCAATCCATTAAGACTGAAAATCTGTACACTTCTTTTTGCTTCTTTAATAAGCAATCGATCTGTTTCAGGGTTCAATATGCCGCTAATACGATGGATTCTCTTCCTCAAGTAGTCCTTCTCTTCCTCAAGTAGTCCTTTTCTTCCTGAAGTTTCCTGATTTGGTTGCTTTTCTTATAGATACGCCAACGAAAAATCACTGTTGTCAAAGAGGCAACTACGGCAACAATAGTGATTATACTCTTGAATATTCAATCAGCGTCCATCTTATCTCCTTCCATATATTTTTGAATAGTTATAGTATTGGGCTTGATTAATCTTTTAGACAAGCTTGCATAATGGCTTTCTTTAGCAGGCATGTTAGTACCTCGTCCTCGTATGTTATGCTCTTTGCGATCTTTTTCATCCGCGCAGAGAGACGCCTATAGCCCCAAATACAACGGCGTTTGGTTTCCTCCCAGCCTTCGCGCTGGTAGTACAAGGGCATATTGACTTCAAAATAGGAAATACTATCTGCATTCTTGAGCAAATCGGAACGGGGATCACCTCCAACCTCATGAAGTGCTACTAACCGGCAAGCCTCGTCATTAATAGGCTTGGCTATACCGCACTTGTCCAGGATCCCTCTCAGAATCTTTGCCCCGTTATGCGCATGAGCGGCCTTGAATACATCATAATCGTCATAATTGGCACGACGTACTCTTCCTGCTTCAACAGCCCGTTCAATATCATGGGCGAGAGCGGCGATCTGCAAGGCTTCATTGGCTTTGGGGTCAAGTCTTAACAGCCACTCGAGGGTATTTTCGGCATGAAGGGGGTCTTCTTTCACCCTAGAGCCAGCGACAATCTCTCTGATTCTTCGTTTTCCGCATTCTATGCTATCCATGATTCCTGCAGATAATTATGCGGCGTATGGTTTCAATGTTCATTAGGAACGCAATCACAACTAGCGTCAAATAAACCTGGTCGAATAAGGCGCCGAGGAATATCAGAAATACACGGAGTTCGCGGCCGACACGGAGTTCCTTACCTTGACCGATACGATCGTGCATGAGACTGTCGTATTTGTCCGCCGTATAGCTCAACACAAATGAACCGATGATCGCCATAAACCCGGTAAACAGGATTAGGCTATGCGTCTTTTCCGCATACGCGTGCCACATGAGACCGAAAAGCAGGAAGGCATCGGCATAACGGTCCAGTACAGCATCAAACCACCCTCCGTAGTCACTAATTTGAAACTTTAGCCGCGCAACTGCGCCATCGCAGCAGTCGATGACCATGGCGAATTGTGCCAGAAAACCGCCCAGCAAAAGAGTAGCATAACCGCCAAGCGCGAACAGACCGGCGGCCAGCACGGAAATCAAGAATGAGGACAGGGATATTTGGTTTGGGGTGATTCCGAATTTCACCAACCAACGGGAAATCATCCCTGACAATGGCCTGTAAAAATAACGAAGCACAAGACCATCGTTGGATTTGCCACGTAGATTGACCATGAGAGCGTTCTCCGCACGCTTAAAGGCAGCTGGATTAGTTACATTAATCCAAAAGTGGCCGCTAACGTCCACTGCTTTGGCCTTACCCTCAGCGGCCAGAATCCGCACTGCTCCGGACAAAGTGGTTTCCCCGTACCTCTCCGCGCTACGATTCAGTGCCTCAAAAATGGTGGAGGTGCACATAAGAATGCCGGTGTCAAAGCCGTTGAAGTTCGCCAACTCATCGCCGATATCTCGTATCTTCCCGCCTTCCGTCCTTGCCCGAGTGACATCCTCGGTGTCGATGCGGGAATTGCGGGTATCCCCATCTATGGCAACGGTAATCTCCCCCTCAGCCGGAGGGTACGCCATCATCTCACGGGCAATAGATGGATCAAATAGATGATGTGCCATGAGCAGAAGGAAGGGCTCAAGTAAGTATTCCCGTGCTTTGAGCAGCGATAAACCTTCTTCATTTTCCCAATCTTCGTTGACGATCAGCATAATCGGAATTCTCAGGCGTTCGGCAAGACGCCCCAGGAAGGCACGAACGCGTTCCTCTTGGTAACCGATGACTACATAAAACTCATCCACTCCGGCCTCAAGCGCTGTGCGGATGACCCGCTCGATCAAATTAACACCAAGCAACGGTACAAGGGACTTGCTATCGCCCACCTTCCTCACTCTGCTTCCTTTCTCCGCAGCGATGATTAAGCATTTCATGTTTAATCCTCTCTTTTTCCTTTTATGAAGTCCTCTCTTAATCGATATGCTTCATCTAGATTCGCTCGAGTTTCACAAAACATAGGAATTTGATTTTTGGATGCCAGAGTATGGCAAAAAGTGGATTGTATGTCAAGATAGGCATTGACACTTCATATTGTAAAGGCGCGAAAATGGTAATATTTTAAAAACAAAGGGTAGCCCGCATCAAAAAAGGATCACCCTTTTGACGAATAAGAGGATGTCTACAAAAAACTCATCCTGTTAAATTCACATGGCAAGATTTTTTGCAACCAAGATTCAAGGATATGAGTTTATGTCAAGTATACTTAGATTACCTTCCGTTTGTTTAACATGTAAAGGGAAGGATAATGATTTCTTACTGAGGCTTTGGTCATGGAATTGGCTTGATTTAGGTTTAAATGAAAAATTAT
>Ga0209977_10000693_pt1 | contig 13684 bp, 11 predicted proteins | sample SumtaG_2_FD_183113 | JGI IMG/M metagenome (GOLD analysis project Ga0209977, IMG submission 183113) | Deep subsurface microbial communities from Indian Ocean to uncover new lineages of life (NeLLi) - Sumatra_00607 metaG (SPAdes) (version 2) | ecosystem: Environmental > Aquatic > Marine > Oceanic... | reverse complement strand
GAGCTTTCTAAACAATTCTTTAAAAAGATAAAGAGTCCTAGCATAGAGAAAAATGACGGGTCTTGTTTTGAAATCTACCAATTTTTAAATTAACTTTAAAAAAGAAATATCTTGAAATTTTTAGAGCAGTCTAGTATTGAGGAAATGCTTTCTAACTCTAACTATTATTTAACTCTGCTTGTTAAAAAAGATTACTCAAGCATAACTTGCTCAAAAATCCTTCCTCTTAAAAAAATAAACATTATTGGAGAAATGATATTTTATAAATCCAGCCGTTTTAAATCCGTGCGATAAACCTCCAGCACCGCTGAACAAATCGATAAGAATCTTCTAATCGCCTTCCTTTTAAAATGTAAAACGCTATTTTATAAAAACGTAGCAATCTAAAACTAATATAAACGCTATAATTGAGTAGTAAAAAAGCCATTCGAATATAGGAGTCGCGACGACGCAATTTAAAACGAGTAAAACTAGCGGAACTACCAGACCATAGGCGCCCAACTTTTTTAAATTGCATTTGTGAGATAATATTATGTTTAGCGAAAAAAAGAAAATAGAAACTGCTATGCCGCAAAAAGCGAAAAAAGCAGAAATTCCGTGGTAAATTTGATCAGGACCTGCTCGATCTAAGCTAAAAATTCCCACGAAAACTAACCCGAGGTTGCCAAGAACGCCCGATACTAACCCGATTTTCGCAAATAGTAAAGAATGCTTCGAGTCTTTGTACCGAACTTTTAATTTTTTGCTAAAACTAACGGTTACCGGCACGCTTATTAACCCCGCAAAAACGCAAAAAGCGTCGTGCAACCAAGAAAAAGGAAACACGGCTTGGCGCCCAAGGTCGCTGATGTAGTGGGTTAAAACGCTGTAACCGAAAAAGTAAGCAGTTATTACGCTGGTAAAAAGACAAAACGCGTAAAAAAAGCTCCCGTACAACAAGAACTTGCTTAAGCGCTCGAAAATTAGCTCTTTTAAACGCTTTTTTGTTTTTAGCTCGAAATTTACTTCAGGTTCTAATTTTTGCTCGGTTATCACGTTATTCTACCTGCTAACTTGAAAAAAAAATATCTATTCGATAAAACAAATCTCGAATATATAAATAAAAAAATAAAAACAAAGAAAAGATTGGAAAAAAAATTAATATTTAAATAGCTCTAAGCCTACTTAGCTCGTCCAGCTCAGCCAGTTTATGAGTTTATTTTTTTTTTTTTTCTGGTAAATTGTATCCATGCGGTTCCAGTGAATTATATTTCTTAATATATTCTTTCTGTTTTCTGTCTAACTCTTCTTGAGTAGAAGCGGAGTCTATTATTTCAAAGTCAAAGTTCTCTAAGCCAAATTTCTCAACATCTTTTCTAAACTGTTCTGGGAGATCGACTTTTATTTTCTCATATGTTTCTTTATCCATTGTTTTCACTTTTCTTTTTTTTTTGTGGAAATTTAAAATAGAGTTATTTAAAGAAAAATTTCTAAGGAATTTTAGCGAAAAAAAGATTTAATAATTTAAGCTGTTACATCCACATTACAGATACAGTGGACCAGATGGGATAACCTAAAATCAATCCGGTAATAATGAGGTCGCTTTCCATACCTGGTGTGCCAACGTTAAAATCTAAAAAATCACTGAGTCTACGATTTGCTATTTTTGATGCGACCGCTTGATATTCTCCTTGAATTCTGGGCTATTTGCTTAAGCGAATTAATTCCATATGGTCTTGATCGCCGATATGGCCAGTCATCTTGTGGTAATCTTAGGTCAATCTTCTTTATGAGTAGAACTCATATTATATATGTTAAAAGAGCTAAAAAGAATATTATTTCGTGAAATAACCCCAATAGATAACCTTTTTCAAGTGTTAAATTTTCACCTACTTGCTCTATTAAATCCATAAAGCAGTTTTAGTCTTATAATTATTAAATTTACTTTAAAAAAAAAATTACAGAAATATTAAAAAGAAATGTTTCGTATTTTCACTAGGTTAGGATGTATTTCTAATTAGAAATCGAATCTATTTAGATACAAAATCAAATTAAAATTAAATTATAAAAAATACAAATATTAGGTAAACGGAGATTTAAATGACTATAAATTCAATCGTATTGTCTTCCGTAATTCCATCGACATCCATCTCTTCTGAACCAATCGTCATTCAATATGAATTAAGCTGGAATTTCCTCCTGCTGAATTGAACTCTTCATCAGTCTCATTTTATCCCCATTTTTTAGACAAGTTCTGATGGCTTTGAATATGAAATACGATTAATTATCTAAATAGAAAGCTAATAAATAGGATTTTCTTAAACTGCAATATACACAAGTGTTAAATATCAATAAATCATACTTTTTTAATTAATCATAAAATCCAATTTTATGATATATTCAAAAAATTAAAGAAGATGATAAAATGAGATTGAAAAATAAAAAGATAATCGTTTTTTGGGTAGTACTAATGTTTGTAGCCGCTACTTCCGGAGCGGTAGCTGACGTCGAATTGCATCCTGGTTATATTACCGGCACAATAGAAGTGACTGATTTAGTGTTAGGTGAAGAACTTATTGACGGAACTGTAGATGCATACTCTATGACAGCAGATTTTGATGGGCATGATTACAATGTGCCAGGGGGTAATTACTTTGTGACTGTTGAAGGGGGCTATGATTATAAAGTATTCAGTGAGGCCATTATAAAAGCTGTTTACTCGTCGTATTGGTATCAAAGTGCCGTAGCTATTGGCAGAAAAGACACTTATGTAGGGATTGATGAGACTGTAGATAATTTCAATTTTGAATTGGTTCCTGGACGAATCGCACCAATTGTGACTGTTATTGGTGGGATTGGAATCCAAAGTATGGGATTCTATGTGGGAGCAGATTTTGAGCTTCCAGAGACGGAGATCTATGCTGCAACACACATTATATATAAGCGAACAAGCCTCCTTAATGGGGATGAATCAACTTTTCCCATGAGACCATGGGTTAGTAATGACGCTAATGTTGATGGGGACTACAATGACCTCGGTGAAACTTATGTCAGTATTCATGGATGGGTCGTTATAGACGATATCCAATACAATCTTCCAAGGCAGTATATAGATGTGATTGAATCCGAAACTACAGTAGTTGAATGGAGCTTGGATGTGTCGTGTAGCATATATGGTAATGTTGTAGTTCAGGGTGAGGAGGTCTCATATTACCAACTTCATGGATTTAGTACTTATAATTCTTTCAGCAAAATGATTAATCCTGCTTCAGAAGGTCATGATATAAACCTTCAACCAGCAAGTTGGGGTGTAAGGCCAACTGCATATTGGCGCTATGGGACTAAAATTTACAACATCTTAATAATCCCTTCAAAGACTGAGACGCTTGGGACGGGTGAACGTAAAGAAGTCAGCTGGAATATCAATCCTGGTATCGTTACAGGGACTATTGACCTCTTTGGAGCATATGGAAACTTAGATCAGATCGAAGTTCGTGGTGGTGGAGGACCCAAATATGCAAACGCACATGATATAGACAATGATTATAGGCTTATTTTGTATGGTGGAGAATGGCGTATTGGTTATCCTTATACAATTCTAGATTTCCTTTATGATACCTCTGGCATGAAATCGGATCTGCAAATAACCGATTACGGAACACCATATACAAGTGTCGATGCTGGAACCGAGGTTAATGGAGTCGACCTCTCTTATGACACAGCTACTATCACCGTGAATTATAGGGTAGAATTACCCGAAGGTTGGGGAGAACTCCGTTCACCTTATTTGAACGCAAAAGCATCAGAGGGTACTGGTTCTGAACGGATAGATTCACGTGCCCAGGGTTGGGGAAGTGATGAACTTACAACACTCGGTGAATGTACCATAACAGTGCTTGCGGGGACCTACACCATTGAAGCCTATGCTACCGTTGAGGGATCTTATACCAAGTTCGGGGAATTCACAGTTTCGGTAGAACCTGGTGACGTTATAAGACAGGATATCGAAGCTCCGACAGTTGATATATCCCAACCAGGGGGATCTGAACATGTTTGTGGCTCTAGCGTCGAAGTGGTAGGTACAGCAACGGATGTTTCACTTGTGGAATCCATAACAGTTAACGGCGTAGAAGTAGATTTTTTTCCTACCGGAAACCCAGATGACGAATATGAAGTGTCCTTCAGCACTACTGTGGGAGGCCTTGTGGTCAATGAATGGAATATTATAACCATTGTGGTCACAGATACTCTCGGCAACTCCATCACGGTGGAGAGGCAGGTTTTCAGAGACCCCTGCAATTTACCACCGGTGATCACATCGATTACAGGACCATTGGATCCTGTTGCTGTGGGAGTCGATTATGAAATGACCGGTATTTTCACCGATCCTGACGATGGTGACACACACACCGCTACGTGGGACTGGGGAGATGGTACAACCTCAGGAGGCGCTGTAGATCAAACAAACGACATAGTCACAGGTTTCCATGAGTATGCTATACCTGGAGTGTACACAGTCACTCTCACTGTTGTTGATTCCTTTGAAGAGAGTGATACAGCCACATGGTCGCAATTCATCGTCATATACGATCCCTCAGGTGGCTTTGTCACCGGCGGGGGCTGGATAAATTCACCTAAGGGTGCATATTTTGCAGATCCTGATTTAAACGGTAAAGCAAACTTCGGTTTCGTAGCTAAGTACAAGAAAGGTTCAACTGTACCCATAGGGAATACCGAGTTCCAGTTCCAGTTAGGAAATTTGAATTTCCACTCGGATACTTATCAATGGTTGGTGATTGCAGGAGCACGCGCGATATTTAAGGGTAGCGGAACAATTAACGGTGAAGGCTCGTACAAGTTCATGCTCACAGCAGTTGATGGAGAGCTCGTCAACAACGGTGGTGTCGATAAATTCAGACTCAAGATATGGGTAGAAGACGAGGCAACAGGTGAGGAAATAATTATATACGACAACATGCTGGGTGCCGAAGACGATACAGAGTTGGACGAGAATACGGAAATCGGCGGTGGGAGTATAATGATACACAAAAAGCCCAAATAATTATAAATAATATTTCTAAACATTTTTTTTTAAGTTTTTTTTTGCCGTTATATAAAGGCTTTCAATAGTTAGACATTTGAAAAGTTTCAATATTTCATTATTTTTTTCGTGAAACGGTTAGAATTTTATAAATAAGAATAGAACTTTATTTCAATGTTAAAAGAAGATTTTATGCTAATAAAATAAGAACTATCAAAAAAATAAGAATGGTTTCTATGCACAAATAGAATATTTAGCATGTTTTCGTGAAATAACCTTACTATTTAATCCTTTTTTTCGCATCCTCTAAACAATTCCATTTCACCAGCTCCAGAATATAGAAGATCAAGGAGATTCTTTGAGTAATTTCTCAAATTTAAATCATCTATATCTGAATCAAACATTTCATATAAGGTGTCAAGGAGAGTTGGAATATTCTCAGGAGCTATATAACTCAAAATTTCTTGCCAAAAATCTTCATTAAGAGGAACTGTATAAGGATGATTTCCTTAGTCTTTTTTTTTCATTATTTTGAGAGGCAAGTTTAATATATTTTATACTATTATTAATATTGCTGATCTCTATTCAAGGGATTACGACATGGCGAAAATAGTCAAAGCCTTAAGTAATATACTAATAAGATTAGGTAAGGAAGTGAATGAGAAAAATTATAACAATTGTGTTTTTTTTTGTAATTGGATTTGCTGGCATTGGTGGTGGCATTGGTATAGGTTTTATGTTGACATATCCATCGTTAGAGCATGCAAATGAGAATATGGATTACTGGCATAACGAGTATAACGATTTATATGAAGAGTATAACAATTTAACTCAGGATTACAACGATTTATTGGCTGATTATAATAGTCTACTTTCTGATTATAATTCTTTATTTGGACAATATCAGTCAATATTAAGCGTGCTTGAAGACCCCCTAACAAGCTATGTTATACCTACACTTTCACAAGTGCAAACATGGTTATACTACGATGATACTGATTCTTTTAGTTATACTAATAATGTATGGATGTGTGGAGATTTTTCTGCGATGCTTATGACAAGAGCTAAAGAAATCTTTAACTTCAAGTATTATTTATTGAATTTTTCGCCCATTGCTTGTATGAATGTACCAAACTTAACGATATCTTCGCTGTATGTTCGCTCGAACGCTGCCATATTTTTAATCGCTCCTTTTTTAAAGGCGTCTTGCCACATCGAAACCATCTCAATATCAGTCATTTGAAAATTCCTCTCTGGTGCCAAATGATTCATAAAAACTATTAAATGAGGACACAAAGGACCTCTTGGTCTATAGACGCAAATTGTTTTTCCACAAGACTCGCATTCGTGGCTAACATATAAGTAATACTGGTGTTCGAAATCTTGCTCAGGTACTTTAAAAATTCCCTTCCAAAAAAATTCCACATCTAAAAGATTTTGGCACTCGCATTTTATTTTCAATTCTTTAGGTACGCCTCCTATTAGTTCCCCAAAACCGTCCAAGTTATTGAACTCGGAAGCAACGAAGAAAAACTTTAAAATGTACCACCAATCCTCGTTTTCAAATGGCTTAGCGTGTCGATACCCGAATTTCTCTAAGATTTCTTGCGAATTTAGCTCGATTTCACCAGTTAATAACCGTTGTTCGTCAATGTAGTCTGTAGTGTCTAATTTGTACACGAATTCTTTACCTTTCCAATAATCCATCCCTGGAAGAGTGGTATCTACCTCACGATCATCAATATTAAAAACTTTCTGAATAATCTCTGGATTTCCAGTATTACTAATCGCCTCTTTATCGTCTCTAATATAGAACTGCACATCGTAGAACGGCCAAAATATTCTCTCCTCCCCCGGAAGACTTGTTGATACGACGCATTCGACTTTGTCTCGAACAAGTTCGACCGCTTCCATATACTTAATAAACTGTTCTCTAGGGTTTTTCCCAGCTTCGACGTTGACAAGTACCAATTCTTTGCCTTCTTGGGAGATTAGAGTCCCGAGTCTTTGGATTAAAAACTCGAACTTTACCTTCCAATCTTTTTTTATGCTTGTAATTTTTTTCAACCTCTTATTTGCATAACTACTAATTTTTATTAAATACACTAATATTTAACTTAGAACGCCCAATCTATTTATTCCGAGCTTGTTTCGCGCCATGTGGAAGGAGTAGGCGGAACAAGAGCACAGGGCTCTTAAGTTTTTCTGGAGTATGTAATTGTTGCTGGCTATATTTGGATCGTTTCTGTCGGTAACAAAAATTACCAGGGCAAGCTGAGTGGGAACATGAGGCCAAAAAAATTTGCGACCTAACAAGACGTGTAAAAGCTCTAGGTTCTTTTTTGCTCGATGATAATCGAATACGGGGGCGACCTTGTAGGCTTTGTGGAGGTACACTCGCACTTTTCTGTACAACTGTTGTTTTCCGGGCGCCCACGCTATAAGCCCAGATTCTAAAAACTGTTTAAAGTAAGTAACTCGCTTAAGAAACTGCCCCATCACCTTTAAAACGAGATCGTCCGTAGTCTGCGTTTCTTTCGCGATATTCTCCACGAGAAAGTAGCTTAACTTTACAAGCTTACCGTTGTTATCTACCAAGCTCTCGCACCTAAAAAAATATTCCAAAATCTCTTTCTTTACTAAAAAGCTCTCGAAAAGACCGCTCTGGAGGTCTGTCCCTCGTACCAGAGCTACCGCTTGATTAACAGTTCCAGCCATTGATAGTCATCCTTATAATTTTTTTTTATGATCAAAAGAAATAAACCGCTGTCAGTTTATAAAGAAAAATTCGCGCATTAAAAAAAATATAAAAAAATCTCAAGTTAAAGTTAAGTTTTTTAAATTATTACGTAATATTATTTTTGTACTTCCAATTTTGTTAAATTTTTCAATTTTCCTAATAAGTACGTATTTGTTATGAAAGACAAATTTATTACTTTTTCAACTGAAAAGAAAGAAGAATTCAGAGAGTTTTTATCAAAATATACAACAACACTCTCAAAAGAGTTTGTATCAAACGATACAGCAAGACTCTCAAGTGATATTTCAGATCCGGAAAGAATATTTGATAAATATGCTTCATTTATCTATTATTATTTTAAAGAAAAGTCAGAAGACGTAAAAAGTCCAATACATCTCCCGTCTCGAAGAAATGAATCTTATATCCTAAGCCCAGAACCAGATATGATGTATTTTATGCTTCCGAGAACTTATTATTTTATAAATATTAAAAAAACTACCTTAACTTTTATTTTAGTAGCTTTAGATTTTTTTTTTACCAAAGGCTTATTAACCCCTACAGTTGGAACTGTATTCGATTTAGGAAGGACTGTGGCTAGACTCAATCCTGAAAATGGAGAGTTCTGTATATATTCAGAAGCAATTCTACTGAAAAAAGATGAAAAAAAACGATTTAAAGAATCAGATATTTATTCTAGACTCAATGATCAACCATGTAAGCACGAATCTGTAAATTGTATTTATAATAAAGAAAAAAATTGTGTGATTACACTAGAAAATACTCGAAATATTTTTCGAAATCTTGAAAAAAAGACAGTATTTTCCCAAACAAAGACAGATAATTGGAAGGCAAACTTATAGTTTCTTACTATATATGCTGTCGCAAATTTAATTCGTTAAAATGGCGACGATACTTAGTCTAAAGTTTTTTGTACAGCTCGCGGTTTTACTTTCTGCTTTTCGAAATAGTCTCGGCACTTGTCGAAATTCGCAAGTAGCTTGGCTAAATTGTTTTGCACCCTTTCCCTATTTAAATAGTGTTCTTCGCACAATACAAAAAGCGTTTTGTGTTCGTTGGGAAGGCTCCAATTTAAGTTAGGGTACTGGGTAATAACTTCTGGCAGTAAAAATATTTTTCTAACTTTCGCAATAAGTTCTCGAGACAGGGAAGAAAAATCGTAATTATTTTTCTCCTGACGAATTACTTTTTCCAAACTTTTATGCTTTTTAACGAACTTATAGGCGTGTTTCGGACCAACTTTTCTGATTCCCGGAAAATAATCGTTTCCGATAAGGATTCCTACGTCGACTAGCTGAAACTGGTCTATCCCTAATCGCTTTAAATTTTCTTTCAGGTTAATTACTACAGGCACGACTTTTTGGTACTTCCAATGCCCTTGTACTTTCCTCCTTAGCGATTTCGAGAGGTTCTGGACTTGTCTTGGGCACCCGAACAGAAGTGAATCGAAATCTTGGGAGTTGGAATAATGGGCGATCCTATCCTTGACCAGTTGAGCGCATTGAGATTCTGCCGAAGCGGGGGAGCTTATGTAAGGGATTCCTAAAGCCCCTAAGAACTGTTTAGATTCTTTAATAATGTTGGGCCAAAGATACTCCTTGGATAAGGCGATATACCTTGCGCTTTCTCTGTTGCCGGAGAGAAGCATCGATTCGTACAAATTTTTCGTAAAGATAAAGTCGTTTAGTCGGTCCTTAGTCTTAAGTTTCTTAAGTTCCGAGTCGAGCCCATCGAAGCAAAAAATCGGGAAAATCTTCTTGGAGTAGAGAAAGTTTATCCTATATAACAGGCCATAGAGGTGAGATATTGGTCTTTGTGTTCGATCCAAGATTAGTCCCGCGCGAGAACCGTCTGGGTTTTTCCGGGCGAAGTTAAATAGGCTCATAATCACGTTCGGGGCGTCAACTGCTATAATCTTGCCTGCAAGCTTCGAAAAATCGAGAATGATTGGATGGTCCGACGCCGCCGGACATTGGATTTCGACTCTATTCACCAGCGTTCGAGAGACCGCAAACTTTGGCTACTTAACAGGTTCTCGAGGTTCCAACGCGCAAGGGTTCGCCGGACAAGTTCAGAGTGTTATGGAGTTAAGTACCAAGTTCGAATCTATCGTATCTCAGATGAAAGCAAAAAACGAAAAAATGTCTGTGGCACAGATCGCTGCCGCAAACGAGCAATTTTTAACCGCACAAATGGCAGAAATAGGGATTATAGGAGAGACCTTGATGGAATCTAAAATCACCCTCGGACGAATACTTGCCACCGGAATCTTTACGGGCCTTTCATTGTTGGCGCCTTCTCTCGTCGGGTTTAACTTGTACGCCATCAGCAGGCTTATCGGGGGTATCGGTACCAAAATCGATGCAAAAATACAAAACAAGTTCTTAGCGGCGAGAAACTCAAAGATGCTCTCAAAAGACGCTGAGGAGATTGAGAAGCAGAAGGTTGAACTTGGCAAAAAACCTATAGATACGCGACCCGAGGCCAACTTACCAAAAAACGCTCCTATAGTTTCAAACGTACCAGAAGGCGCAAATCCCTTACTCGAGCGCGCTCCCGTTGAATTCGCTTTATCTGGGGCAAATTACTTTTCTATTTTTGGATTCAGAGACGGTCGTCCCATATCTCATCATCAAATAATCCAAGAAGCTATAAACGAAGAAATAAAACAAAAAGCCATGCTTATCGGACAATATGAAAAGAAAGCTATTGCTCTCGGCGGAGGAATTACTGCTCAAGGCGACCTTAAGCAAACTTTAGAAGCCATTAAAAGTAAGTATAATTTTGATCAATTCGCCAAGATCGCGGACACTTTAACGAAATATTACGAAGCGATTCAAACAGGAAAAACAATATCAGATATTGAAGGCATGTCGGCTTACCACATACTTAGATATATTAGCGAAAAGATAAATAACGGCGAAATGTTAAATGATTTTGAGGAAGACGCGCTCGACATTATTATAGATGTGATGAAATCTGCCCAAAGTTCTTACAAGAACATTTATAGCGGATTCTTCTCACGAAAAGGCTATAAAACTGGTGATATTTCAGGTATTGCGCCGTTCTATAAGCTATTCCTCTCAAAAATCGCAACAACATTGTATCGAAACGGTGTAATTACTACCGATCCCGATAAAAATCTTATAGGCGCCGTAAAGGAATTTACCGTCGCAATCAAAATGTCTGAAAATGATCTGTGGCGTCAGATAAGTAGAATAAAGAACGGAGAATTATATGGTGCTACCGAAGGTTTATTATCTAAGATTTGTGTTTCTCTCGAGAACTTAATTTCATCGCGTTTGCCTAGAAGCGCTTCGTATATAAAATACGCCCATAGCATCATGTATGAAATCCAGCAGGATTTCGATTTCATAAACTTTATCCAAGGAGATTTGTCCAAGAATAAATTTTACGGAAAAACGAGATTATTGATCTATAAAATTAAAGACATTATCTCAGCTACACCCATACCTAATTATAAAGGAACTATAGAATCATTAAATCTAGATGTGTTAAAAGGCATTAATATTGTAACATTATATTTTGATATAAAAGATGTTAGAGGGCCACCTTCCTTAGAAAGAGTAGCGCTCTTAAGAGCTTCTATCATCGATAATTTAGGACCATACCTTACGTCAGCACAATTGGATAAGATATTTTATTTGGTAGACGATTTTAAAGCGTCTATCTTGTCGTATCACAGAGGAATAAATCTGTTAAGTATTTACAAAGACAGTTTTAGGAAAGCACTTATTAGCGATTTAATCGATTCCAAATTTACGATGGTCTTACAACAATGCGAATCAAAAAGTTCGCTATCGGATTTACTTTTCGGTGATCGTGATGATTTATTCAAGTTTTTCTATAATAAAGAAGAGATTTATCACCGCCCTGATTTATATATCTTAGAGCACATCAAATTGAGGGTGTCGCTATGGACTACCGCCGATTTTAAGAACGAAAACCTTAATATTGATCAAACCGCATTAGATTCGTTAATTGAAGAGGTTATTGGCAAGATAGATAGATTTATAACCTACGATAGTCTTTCCAAATATCGAAGGGCGTATAAAATTAATTTTATTGAAGAATTTAATTACTTGTCGCGCTACATAGAGATTGGTTACGAGAAAGAATTAGAAGTGATTCAAGCTTTCCATAGCGCAGTTACCGCTTTTACAGGCAATTCTAAGATCTCTCTAAAAATGTTAGGTGAATCAGTTGGATTATCAGGGTTTTACCAAGCATCAGAAGGTCATCACTTTTCTATAGGCTCTTTTAGAAAAATAATAGGTCTTCTAGAAACGCTAGCTAGGGGCGATACCAGCTCTCCTATTATGCCGATCGGCAAATACGATTTTATGAGTCGGTTAACTTTAGATCAGCGCCTAGAAATCTACGAGAACGCGTTGAATACTATTCAAAAGTACATGAAAGAATTTGGCATGGAACGCCCTAAAAATTGGAACGACGAACATGTAGAAGCGTATCACATATTTAAGCTGCTAAAAAGGAACCTCGGTTTCGAGATGATAAGCTTCACAACTCTGGATAAAAGCATATTTATCAAAATTAAGGGTAAAATTCAAAATTTCGCTCGACACCACTTCAGAAACGACTTTTTCAGAAAACTTTCGAATTACGTCCAAGACCTCATTCTTACCGATAATAGATATCATGCAAAATACGAATCGTATTCCGAAGCTCAGATGCTCGTAATTCTTAACGGGTTTAATAAGATGATGAATATGAAAGGCACGGGCAAAGATGGTCGGATTACCAAAAACGACGTGATAGATATTTTCAAAGGAAACGAATGGGTGCTCAAAGGTCCCAACGGAAACGGCGGAAAAAAGAAAAATCAAGGATGGTTCTTTAGTGATATAGGATTTGATAACATGCTTGAAATTTTTAACGAAAGAAAAATTAAGTTGAAAAATGAGGGACTCGATCAATTTATTATAGACTATTACGACACCGTTTACGAGCGGTTCTATCTAAACTTCCCTCACGGAACTTTGAGCAACACAAATATAGCCGACGCGGATGGTTTTTATTCACTCGTCGTACCTCATCCATGGCTCGGAGATTTTGCTATGGGGATGAACTTCGATGCCAAATTTTTGTACCCCGAATACTAACATTTTTAGTTTTCTTTTTCTATTTTTATTTTTTTCTCTTATTTCTATAAATCTGTTAAGAGATTACATTTAAAAGTAAAAAAGGATATGTAATTAACGTGAAAGATAAAAAAATTATCTCATACAAAAGTGAGCGAGTCAAAAAAATCGCGTTTAACTTGAGAAGTCTCATCAGAAAGGCAGTTGTGGATAAATGGATGAAGTTACATCGTGAGAAAATAAAGAATAAATCTCAAGCAGAACGAATTGCGATCGAGAACGAGCGCAGTTATTTGTATAGAGCGTTGCAAGCTTCGATTTGCGAGTGTTCCAGCTGTAGACAGGTCGACAAAGACATGGTTTACAACGCCCCCTTGGAAGAATGGTATTGTACTCAGTGCGCTCAAGAATACCGCGATTTCTACAACAAGAATAAAGCTAAGTTCGGCAATTTTACTGAAGACGATGTTTTCTACGAAACCTTTTTGTAATTACCTATGTAAGACATAGTCGAGAATTAAAAAATATTTAAAGCCTTATAGAAATTTGGATTTATCGTTTCATATTTATTTAAGAGACGATATCGTAGGCTATTGTATTATAGATAAATTATACGACTATCTTGATGAATAATGGACGAAGAAAAGATAATAGCCGAGGTACAATCCTGTATTGATTGTATGATATGTTTGGATGTGTGCGATACTTTCGCAGTTACTCAGAACGAATTACTATCTCCAAATGGGAGATTAAAAATCGTTGATAAAATATTTAACAATCAGG
>Ga0209977_10000690_pt1 | contig 13706 bp, 10 predicted proteins | sample SumtaG_2_FD_183113 | JGI IMG/M metagenome (GOLD analysis project Ga0209977, IMG submission 183113) | Deep subsurface microbial communities from Indian Ocean to uncover new lineages of life (NeLLi) - Sumatra_00607 metaG (SPAdes) (version 2) | ecosystem: Environmental > Aquatic > Marine > Oceanic... | reverse complement strand
TAGGCATGAATATTGCTCTCTGAAAGATCACTCCCCCAAATCACAATTAAACTAGTTGCGGGATCAACTATTTGAAAAGGATTGGATATGGAATGCGTACCAAATAATTTTTTTAACCCTGCGCATCCTCCTTCATTGCAGATACCGCCATTAGTAATTGTAGCTCCTAACTTAGCAAAAAATCTAAGAGGTGAGTACATTGATATTAATCCTGAATTTCCAGAATAAAATGCGCCAATTATTGATTTTGGATCTCCGAATTCTGTAATATCTGTTATTTTTTGTGTTATAATGTCTAATGCTCTGCTAGATGATATGGTTTTAAAACCATTTTTTGGTTTTAAACTATTTCTTAGTAATGGTTTTTTTATACGCTTTGAATGATAAAGTAAATCTTGTCTTCGATTATATTTTGGACAGAAAACACCATTGGTAAAAGGATGACTCTTTAAAGGTGTAGCGCCTATAAATTTTTTTTCTTGAGCGGCATCATTCCATAATCCATTGAACACGCAAGCCCCATAACAATCTTTTGTGCATGTACCATATCTATTTTTTCTATTCATAAAATATCTTCAAAGTAAAAAGTAATTTCTTGTGTTTGAATAAACAACTATATTTAACTTCCCTACCCCTCTTTTAATCTATTGAAATCTTAATTTTCTGAATCATAGCGATCCTACTTCTTAAGAAATCAATTATTTTCTTGTTGTCTTGAGCTTCTAAGGGGCTTCCACAATCAGGACATCTAAAGTTAAGTTCAAAAGCGTCATCAAAATTATACTTTTTATTTTTATTTTGACAGGATGTGCAGAAGAAGAAATAATTACTCTCTTCAAAATTTAGTCTCTCTCTTAATTTGGCATCTAACAAGTTTTTTTTTTCAATAAGAATTTCTTCGAGCAAATCGAATTCATGCCACCAATAATAAATAAACCATCCCGTAGATTTATCTCTTATACGTCTAAATTGGATTAGTTTTTCAGAATATAATTTATAGAGCGTTCTTCGAACGGAATTCAACTTTAAAACTTCCTTATCATCGGATTCAAAAGTAATTTCCGTACCCTTAATCTGTTCTTTTATATTTTCTGTAATATCCTCATCGGTTATGTCTTTGGATTCAGAATTTAAGAGTTCTGATCCCACATAAATCGCGATCTCCCCCCCAATTATGTAGAGAAGACTTCTTAGTTCGGGATTTAATTCTTTAATGTATCTTGACCTCTTTCAACTCATAGTATTAAATTGATAATTAAATATCTTTTATTGAAATTAAATTTTTTTAAAAATCATAAAGAAAATTAAATATTCTACTATTAGACGGAAAAAGAATATTGTTTTTCAAATACATCACCATCAATGTCTATTGAACGAAAGAGTTTGCCTTTTCTAATTGCTAGTATTCGTTTTAATCCCCAATTATCTACATGGTCTGGTAGAACGATATCCGTTATTTTGTAATTATTCTTTATTATGATTTTTTTCCATTTTTGGGGAATCTCTGACACGAAATCATGTAAAGTTAATTTCTTTACCATACTCAAGTTCTTCTCGCTATTAATGATAATACCAGTACAAAATCCAATTCTCTTGTTTAGGTCATCTTCCTCTACTTTTTTTTTAGATGGTTGAGGAATATTTTTTTTAGTTGTTACTTTACAGGTAGGATTAAGATTGAAAGAAATCAAATAATAACTCGTTTTTCTAAAAGCTTCAATACTTTCTAAAAGTATTCCCTTATTAGTTTTACTCAAAATATTTGCCTTAAAATTCTTTGTCTTCCCAGATGATTTTTTTAAATTCCAATCAAACCCTAAATTTGTAATCAAATCACTTATGTCACTCCCTGATATTAAAGTTCCTTTTATCTCAACTTCATCTTCAGAAATGGTGTTAGCAGTGACTTCAAGAATTAAATCCTCATATTCATGACTCCCTTTTAAAGTTATACGGGCATTACTTCTTGTCAATTTTAGCGCCGGGCCAATAAATTCTCCTTTTGAGTATCTATAAAAATGACGATGAACATCTAGATGTTGTTGTGCTGGATCTTCTAAAATAGGAGAATCTGTTAATTTTTTTAGGAAATACATATTTATCTTTTAAGAAATTTTATTGAAAATTAATATAGGTTTGTTTATTAAATATCAAAAATAAATTGTTTTAAAGTTTATTCATCATAAAATTAAAAAAAAATAAATCATAACTTTAAAGTACTATAAAAAAAAATGGTTACTATAAATGGCTGAATTTCCGTCTTTAACATTATGGCTCTTGGCATGGATCTTTCTTTTTATTGGGATCATTGCTTTAGTTGTCTTGGTAATATACACGAGATATGGTAGAGAGAAATCAGTTCGACTCTCAGTAATTAATATTATAATATCTGCAACATTTTTAGGATTCTCCATTCACTTCTTCTTGTTAAATTTTGGTATTTAATCTTCTCATTTAAACGGGGAAATACTTACTTTTTAAACTTAATATTTAAAAAAGAAGAAAAGTTTACATCTCATAATTAAATCTATTCAATCTTAATCATAAATAAAAAAAGGAAAATAAAATGCTGTTTCAAGGAGGAGAAAGTACAATACTATTTGTATTATGGCTTATTTTGGCAACGGTAATCCTAGCACTGATTTTATACATTGCTGTTTTACTTATTGTTTCGAAGACTAAAGCGTCGGACAAAAAATTTTTAATCATTCTGTTGGCTTTTATATGTGTACTTGTGATTCCATTAGTTTTAGGTGCAATTGGTTCTGTATTTGGAGTTTTTAGCCAAATCCCCTGGAGTGATGGTAATTATTTAACGCTTTTAATACCAATAATCGGTTTTCTAATAATATTGGTACTTGTTAAATTTCTTTTAGACGTTGCTTGGGATAAGGCTTTATGGATATCATTACTAACATTGTTTGTTTTATTCCTTCTATATACTTTGATACCTGGACTTGCTAGCTTTCTTGGATTCACTTTATAAACAATATCAGAAAATATTTAAAAATAATAACTTATTTTTTTCTTTTTCTTAATCACAAAGTATGAAATTTTGTATAAAATTTCAATTTCTTAAGTAAATAAATTAGCAGAGTTTGAAATTAAAAATAAATATAGTTTTATATTTTTTCCTTTAATTTAAGTCTTGGAGCAAGTCCTAAGCTCATCATTTCTTGAAGTAACAATTTAAAAGCATATGAACATACTACTTTTGATATAATTGTCCCTTCTCCGCAAACAGGACAATATCGTTTATCACGATTTCTATCATAAACTGCCAAGAGTCCACATTTTTCACAAACTAATATTACAGTTCGATCCGATTCATCTAGTAATCTTTCTTTTAGAAGTAGAGCTGAACCATGCCCAACAAGGCAATCTCTTTCCATCTCACCAAACCTTAAACCTCCTTCTCTTGCTCTTCCTTCTGTTGGCTGTCTAGTTAATATTTGAACAGGTCCACGAGCTCTAGCATGGAGTTTATCCGCAACTAAATGATAGAGTTTCTGGTAATATATGGGAGCACAGTAAATACCCGCCTCATATTTTTCACCAGTTATACCATTATACATAACTTCCCTTCCATTAAATTCAAATCCAGCATCCACTAGTTGCTCTTGAATTTTTGTAACATCTGTCCACTCAAATGCAGTTGCATCACCTAATTTTCCATTGACACACGCAATTTTACCACTAATTCCCTCAAACAATTGTCCTAAGGTCATTCTTGATGGCATCGCATGGGGATTAACTATAATATCAGGAATTACACCTGATGAGGTGAATGGCATATCAGATTGTTCTACTACTAACCCAAGTACTCCTTTTTGACCATGACGAGATGAAAATTTATCTCCCAATTCTGGGATCCTTAAATCTCTTGCTTTAATCTTTACTAGTTTATTTCCATCAACAGTTTCTGAAATTATCACCGTATCTACGATTCCTTTCTCATTATGTCTCATGTTCTTCGATGTTTCTCGTCTATTTGGTTGCATGAGCTCAAATTCTTCATAAGATTTAATAAATCTTGGTGGTGAAGTTCTACCAATTAGAACATCCCCTCCATTTACTTGGGTTTCGGGCTCAATAATTCCATCTTCTTCTGATAAAAGGCGATAAGATTCAGCTGATTTAAACCCTCTAACGCCTCTCTCAGGAATTTCAAATTTATCAACTTCTCCCCCAGGATATTTTCTTTCCTCAGCATCATATGTTCTAAAAAAGTGACTACGTGCAAGTCCCCTCTCAATTGATGCTTTATTAATAATTATAGCATCTTCTATATTAAACCCTTCAAAACTCATCATCCCAATAATAAAATTTTGTCCTGCGGGGCGTTTATTTATTCCGATGATCTCCATTGGACTCGTCTTCACTAAGGGTTGTTGAGGATAATGTAATGTATGGCCTCTTGTGTCAAGTCTTAGATGCATATTTGCGGCAAATAAACCTAAAGCTTGCTTTACCATCCCTGCTTCATAGGTGTTTCTTGGGGATTGATTATGTTCTGGAAAAGGAATAATTGATGCGCAAATACCAAGAATAGCAGCAGGAGAAGTTTCTAAATGAGTATGTTCTGTTGTTATATCCTCTTCAAACATAGCAATATACGCGTTTTCTTCTTCTTCTGCATCTAAATATTCAATTACACCCTTTAGTATTAAGTCTGACCATTTATATTTATTTTGTTTTAATTTTTCGATATCATCCTTACCAATCAATAGTTTTTTGTTTTTTAATACAAATAGAGGTCTTGTAGCTCTTCCAGCATCACAATTAATTTGAATTTCTTTAGAGTCATGATAATAACCAATGTTAACGTGCTGTCCTATTTCACCTTTTCTTCTTTTTTCTCTAAGCTGTCTTATAAAAGGGTTATACTGTTGGTGAACACCAACAAGTTTTCCATTTAGAAATACTTTTACCTTATCTCCTTTTACATTTTTTACTTCATTTATAGGTATTACTCCTAAATCGATTAATATATTTTCAATTATTCTTTCATCAGTTCCAACAGAAATGATTGAAGCTAACCCAAGATTTTTAACCAGACCACAATTTGGACCCTCAGGCGTTTCTGCTGGGCATATTTTTCCCCATTGAGTTGGATGTAAATCTCTAGCCTCAAAATGAGGTTGGCTACGACTTAAAGGAGAGATAACTCTTCTTAAATGACTCAACGTTCCAACATGGTTAGTTCTATTTAATAGTTGACTTACACCCGCTTTACCTCCCACCCAGTTTCCAGTTGCCAAGGCATGCCTAATTCTCTCTGTAATTACATCCGCTCTAACTGCGGTTTTAATGTTTGGTGCTCTTCCTCGAACAGCAGTCCTTTCCAATTGATATTTAATATCTTTTACAAGATTTAAAAATGCTACTCTAAATAGAGATGTAAACAATTCTCCAGCTAGTTTTAATCTCTTATTAGCATAGTGATCTTTATCGTCTGGTTCTCTTAATCCTTGAGCAAGTTCCATGACTTTTTGTGCCATCTGACCTAAATAATAAGCTTTTTTGATCCTGTCTTCTTCATTGTTGCCAATATGGGGCAATAAATATCTATCTAAAACCTGAAGAGCCCTCCTAATACGGTAATCTTTTGTTTGTCCAATTGCCACCCTTTTTCCTATATAATCAAGAGCGTTTTGCTGGGACTTCTCTGGATCTTTGAGTACTTGGATCTCAGAAGCAACGTCTATTACCGGGATCAACTCCTTTTGAATTTCTTCATTTTCAGATATTGCTTCAAAGATCTCTCTATCTGAATGTAACCCTAAGGCTCTCATAAGAATGGCTAAAGGAATTTTGCCTGGAACTGAGGGAAAAGAAACTCGCAGGTTACCATCCTTTTTCCTTTCAATAGTTACAGGGGCTCTGAAACCACTCTTGGTTGAAAAAACTTTTGCTTGATGAGTAGCACTGGAGCTTCTACTTGCTTCTTCTGCTAATATTCTATTAGGAGCTAAATCTTCCTGTGTTACAAGCACACGTTCTGTCCCATTAATGATGAAATATCCCCCCGGGTCGAGTGGATCCTCACCCTTGTTAATTAACTCTTGTTCAGTTAAACTCTCTAATGGACATCGGCAGCTTTTTAGCATTATAGGAATTTTCCCTATATATATATTTAGAGTTTCTTCTGCTTCCTCTCTTTGTGTACGTTCATCTATCGTAATCGGAGTCATTTCTAATATAATATCCGCAGCATAACTTAATTCTCTTATTCTTGCTTCAATGGGGGTGATTTCCATAGTAGCACCATCAGCTTCTCTCACTTTAGGCATTCCGACCTTGATTTTACCGAATTTGATCTTAAAACCGGGAATATCAGGTATCACTTCCCCTGACTCATCAACTATCGCTTGCATTTCATTTTCAATGAAATCATTATAAGAATCTAAATGCTGGCGAACTAAACCTTTTTCATCAAATAAACTTTTTAACACAATCCATTTATCTTCATTTGTTAACTTTTCTGAACTCAATGTTTACCATTCCTTATAAAGTATTAATTTTAATAAAAAAATCATATTATGCTTTTTCCTTCTTTACATAACGATAATAATCCACAGACTTTACCGTTGTATGTGAGTCTCGGACTATTTTTATAATATCTCCTTCTTTTGCCCCTATAGCAATCGCAACAGGATCTTTTTCAAATATCTGAGGTAAATCAGTTACATCTATTTTATATTTTTCTAAGAGTTTTTGGGTTTCTTCTTTAGTTAAAAGAAGATGTTGAGGGACAAATTTATGTAATAAAACATCAATTTTTTTCTTCTTAGTCAAGGAAAAATCCTCTTATAAATCGATTTATATTTAATGAAATCTAACTTTTCTAAAAAATTTTTCCATTTTTCCTCATTTTCAAATAATTAACAAAGAGAAATCTTAATTTCAATTTTCTCGAAAATATCGAAAAACCCAATATCCACTTCTTTTACATATGATTTCAACTTTATTGTTTGGAAACTCATTTTTAAGATAATTAAAAACATATGGTGCTCCCATTTTCTTTCTTATTACAAATTGAAAAGATCCTTTTGATTTTAAATAACTAGGAATAACATTTATCAACTTTAAAAACTCATTTCTCCCTTGTCGCAGAGGGGGATTCATGTAAATTCCATCAAATTTTAGATTCTTAGTTTTAATTGGTTCAAAATAATTACCTGATAACGTACGGACATTTCTATTATTCATTAGATTTATCTTTACGTTTCCTTTCGCGCACCAAATTGCGTGCTTATTAATATCTATTAAGAATACAAGACTTTCTGGTGATTCATAGCCTAAAACTATACCAATAGGTCCATAACCACATCCTATATCAAGCATAACACTTGGTTTCTCAGGAATAATCATGTGTTCGATAAATATTTTTGTACCCAAATCTATTTTACTATAAGAAAAAACACCCGTCACTGTCTTAAAAATATATAGATGTCTTCTCAAACTTTCTGAAATTGTATGTATTTTTACTTTTACATCAGGAAATTCACTAGAATAGTGTTGATTTTTATTTTCCATAATTAAAAAGACTTGATAATAGTATCTCTATTTTTTTTATCCCATCGTGGGTATAAACCTCTTTCCATAAATACCTTATTTGCTTTTACTAGAATTCCCGATTTGGCTTTATACATCTGCATTGCATTTTTCAAAGAAGTGCCAAATCCGATTAATTCCTTTTTCATCGTCATTAATGCAACTGTTAAATTTGGTGTGATTCTAGCATCAATGTAACATATACCCGCTGAAGCTAAATCCGCTCCATGACAAATTGCATCAACTGCCGTATCTCTAATATAAATTTTTGGTAGATGAGAGACTATTTTTTCCATGGGTAGGATAAGTTTTCTCAAATAATACTCATTATTTTCCATTTGATAAATTGTGAATGCATCCTTTAAATTTTGGAGTGTAATAAGGTTATAATTTTCAGTAAAATTTCCAACTCTAGTTCTTCTAAGTTCTAACATATGAGCACCTGAACAAAGTGCCTCTCCAACATCAAAGCAAAATTTCCGTATATATGTACCAGCTTCACATCCAATTCTGAACAACACATGATTATTGTTTACCTCAAGAACTTGACTATAATATATTTCTCTAATCCTTAGTCTTCTCGCTACAGATGACACTAAAGGAGGTCTTTGATAAATTTTCCCTGTGAATAATTTAAATATTTTTTTAATTCGAGTTAATTTTTCTGGAGAATGCAAGTAAAGTACACCAACATACTCCTTACCGGCACTCAATAATGCTGATAAAGCTCTTGTAGCTCTTCCAAGAGCACAGGGTAAAACACCCGTAACTTTGGGATCTAAGGTTCCACCATGTCCTGCATTTGGGATTCCCAATATTTTTCGAACCCATGATACAATTTCATGGCTAGTAGGGCCACTTAGTTTATCTAAATTTATTACTCCATATTGTAATAATTGGTCAATACTCCTTTTTTCTGGTTCACATCCATAACTGGGATTAGTATTATCTTGTGATTTCACTAATAATTGCTCAGGTTCATCAGAAGGTAATTTATATTGTTTATTTTCCATACCAAAAAACAGAAAGAAGAGTTTTAAGTATTATAAATTTTGAAATTTCATAAATATTTCTTAAAATGGAATATTTAGTTATTAGATTGAAACATCTGAATGATGTCGAGTAATTACGGGCTATAGGGGAATTGAACCCCCGACCTTCCTTTTCATAAGAGTTAATCTCATAAATGTCAGGTTAAAAGCCTGCTGCGCTACCTGCCTGCGCCAATAGCCCATACGTATAATTGCGTATAGGTAAAGATTGTACTTACAATAAATCAACTATTATATAAAAATTTTATTGTATGAGGTGTCTCTTCTCTAAATTTTGAATAATTTATCATTATCGTATTATAATTTCGACCTAATTACTAAAATGTTCATATCCATTACTTTTTAGTTCACTTCTTATACCCTCTTTTAAGATAAATATACCTTCCTCTGATATTACATTGCCAATTTTGAATAATTTTCCACCATGTGTTTGGATTACCTTATTAGCCTTAAAAAACTTATTTGCAGGTATTGTAAAAAAATGAATGTATTCCTCACCTGCGTTAAATACAAGATCTTCCAAGGGAATATTAAATTCTTGAGAATACATTCTTGCTTCAAATTCAAATAAATTTTCATTAAAGTCGATTTCAAATCCCAAATTTGGATTCGATTTCATTAAATCGAGTAGTAACTTTGAAAAACCATCTGAAGAATCTATACTCGAAGTTGCTAACTGTCTATCTGATAATAATAACGCTTCCACTCTAGAAATTTTAGGTTCTAACACGCTCATAATAGATCTTTTGTACTTTGGAAAGTCATCAACATCCTCTCCTCTATTTAAGAGAATGTCGAAACCAACACCAGTTAAACCGAATTTTCCATTTATAGCTAAAATATCACCAACGTTGATTCCCCTTCGATAAATTATGCTTGAAGGTGTTTTTGTACCAAAGACGGTTGGATTTATGATTATTTCTTTTGTTTCGTTGAGATCTCCCCCAATATATTCAATATCAAATTCTAAAGAAGAGTCGACAATCCCATTTATTATAGCAATGAAATCTCCTTTCTTTAGTTCCTTGGGTAACCCTAAAGATATAATTAATCCCCGCGGATTAACCCCTTTAACTAATAAATCACTCAAATTCATTATAACTGATTTCCGTCCTATTTGATAAAAACTCATTTTAGGTGGCACATCAGTGGTAGAGACAAGCATATCTGAATTCAAAACTAAGAAACTCCCCATATTTTCGTCTTCAAAGTTGAAAAAAAAGGAGTCATCACTCACTAAGCCTTTTCCCGTTTTCTTAAGGACAATATCTTCAATAATCTTTATTAAATTAATTTCTCCGAGGTTAACTACCTTAGTATCCATGTTCATTAGATTAAATTTAAAACTTCTTGACTTATTTATGTTTAAAATATAGTAATCACTAATATTTATCCCTATTCTGTTTTAAAAACGCTAAACTCATTCTTTGTTAATATAATAAGTATAGCACAAATAATGCTTAAAAAACAAAGAAAAAGAAGTATTGGCATAAATTTATCTTCTTTCGTATTGAGTTTGAAATTAGTATGTAGAATAGAATTAAATCTAAATAATATAGTGAAGACAAAAACTTTTTTTTGTAGGATCCTTCAATATATTGATTTTAAGTAATAATATTTTCACGCCTCTGTGGCTTAGCGGTAGAGCAACATTTAATATCACTTTGACCTAAATGTTAAAGATTCGTAATCTGTAGGCCGGGGGTTCAATTCCCCCCAGAGGCTTTAATTATACTTCTTCAGTGAAGATATATTTCTTTATCAATTGTAATGCAAGCATTTTAAAGGCATAATTGATATTCTCACCAGTTTTAGCAGAGGTCTCTATATATGAAAGATTTAGCTTTTTTGCAATTTCTTCTCCTTCTTCAGTAGATACAACTCGATCTTCAGTCAAATCTATTTTGTTTCCAACTAAAATTAAAGAAATCGTTGGTGAAACACTTTGAATTTCTTTTTGCCAGCTTTCTACACTATTGAAAGTATCTTTACGAGTAACATCATAAACGAGAATACCTGCTTCCGCATTTGATATATATGATTGTCTTACACGCTTAAATTGAGCTTGACCTGCTAAATCCCACATAACAAAACGCACCTTTGAGTTTAATCCTTCAAATTCACATTCTTTCTTCATAATTGAGGTACCAATTGTAGATTTATAATCCGTCAGAAAAGAGTTTTCTACAAATCGATGGACCATACTGGTTTTACCTACGCCCCCTTCACCCCCCAATATTAATTTGTATGCGTATTCTCCTGACTCAACCTTAATCTTTTGAAGCTTATCTATTTTCCTTTCAATGTTTTGAATACTTAGATCTTCAATGAATTTGGGTATTACAGGGCTTACAGTTCTCCCATCAAAAATTCGAGCAATCTTCTCAGCAGCTAAGTATGCGTATGGAAAAATGGGATCAACCATTGCAATTGAATCTAATACAGTTACAAAAATTGCTTCTGGTCCGGCTTCACAAAAAATAATTCGGTGTTCCTCTGTATCGAATGTTCCTGTTCCAAAAGCTCCAGAGCTAAATTCTTCAGTAATTCTTGTAAGAACCGGCTCTACTAACGCGCTAACACCGGCAATTACATCTTCCTCTATTTCTGCTTCCGATTCTCCTTTTACCGCAGACATTACGAAACCTTCCCTGTTTACAATAATTGCAGCAATTAAATTTTTTCCAACCTCCTGCTTATACCATTTAAGCATTGCTTCAAGCTTATTTCGATCAACTGACACGAATTAAATAACCTTTATTTTATGTTTTTAAATGCATTATAAAATGATTAAAATTTATTATTTAATATAAAAAGTTTATCTTAAAAATTTATAGAAAAAGATAATCTTCTATACCAATAGTTTGAAATTATCTTTCATTCAAAATTAAGTAAGCTACTAAAGAAAAAAGATTTTAAAAATTAATTACATTATAATAATTCAACATTATAAGTATAATAAAAGTATAATTTTTAACACCCTTTTTGATTAGCATCTTTAATTCCATGCTACAATTTGAGGTGTAGATTTTTTCATTCGAAATATTACAGGATATCGAGGACAGAAAGCAGGAGTTGCCAAGTCTGGTCTACGGCGCTAGAATATTACGTAAGTATACGATTATGGCGTTACTGAGACTCTAGTGACATAGGTCTTCGTGGGTTCGAATCCCACCTCCTGCACCACCATTATTTCTTCATAATACTTAATCACAGATCATCTTGATTACAATATCAAAATTATTATTAAAATCTAAAAACTTTTGATTTAGCAATAAAATTAGAAAAAATCAGCTAGTTTATGTTGTTTGATCTTTGGATTATCAGTTAAACTCTCTACATATTCTTCGATTAATCCCATTCTTTGGATTGTATATTCATCTAAATTATACTCCTTACAAAGTTTTAAAGCTCTAGGAATATATTTTGCAATTCCCCCCGGATTAACAGTCAATAGTAGTTTACTTCCACAAGCAAGGCATTTTCCAGCATTTGAAAGTGGTGGTCTTCTATATTTTATATTACATTTACCACACCTAAATTCTTGCACACTAAATTTGCGTAAATTGCCTAGTATATCTGGATTAAAGTGAGTTGAAAGTATTTTTTCGGCAACATTTCTTGCATCCACTGCCTTGATTATTTTAGCCAGATGTAGTTGTGCTTCGAGTTTATCATCCATGGATTCATATAATTTGTATGCAGTGGTTTTTGGACCTTCATTAATATTTTCAGTGGGTATATTAAAACCAAGATTTTCATATTGTTCTGGAGTTCCGAGTCGATCCTTGACTAATGTCATAACGTTTCCGAGTTCTGATGGCATTGCATATGTTTCGGTAGCTTCATAAAATTCTAATGGATATTTATACATGATATCTACATTATGAGCTTCACTTTCTACCTCATTTGGATCTAAAAGGGATGAAATAACTAAGGTCGCATCCATTCTACCCCCGATCTTATTAGGCAAATAATGTCTTGAGAAATTTAAAAGAGGATCTAACAATAACATGATTCCATCTTCATCCCCATCGCAATTTCTTCGCTTCGCAGAATGCCAAAAGGGATGCGCGTAAATCGATCTTGCAGGGCTGAATCCAATAATTCTTCCAATTATGCCCGCACTAGTGTGGGGTGCTAACCCAACCACTAAATGACCAATTAGGTCCTCAGTTTTAGTAATATTATAGAAATGATCCATCTTATAGAACTTCTCTAATTCATCATCTAGGAAATTTGCAATTTTGATAAAATATTTAGCACAATCATCTGAAAGAATTACATCTTGAACCTTTAATTCGATAATTTGTTCTATATCGCTTAAAGGATCTCCTTTATAGTCGTGGGTATATCCCAATTCTTTTAGTTTTTTAATGGATATTCCTAGTTCATTTGGTTTAAAATGTGTCAACGGTATATCTGTGGCATCATATCTTATTTCAGCAGTTTTGTAAACTAACACTTTATTTTTAGCTCTTAAAATCCCTTTTTCTAGTGGCTCAGGAATTTTAAACTGATTAGTTAAACCATAAATTCCCTTTAATTGTTTTGGGAGTGCTACTTGTAAAGATCCTAAAATTGAATTCAGATAGTTCTTTATATTGAAAATTGCTTCACTAGATGATTTTAATCTTTCATTACATTGAGGACATCTAACTTCATTTTTAGGATCGCTAGGAGGATATAATTTTTTGCATTTTTCACATATAGATACCAGTTCAGTATGTTTAGCACACTTAGGACAGATATTAAATATACTTTGTGTTCCACAATTTGGGCACTTTTTCCTACATACGTCTATTTTTACTTTTTCGAGCTCCAATGCTTTTTCTACCGATCGTGATCTTCCAACTTTATCACTCAAAGGAAATAAGCTATGGATGCCTTTCATGCTTTTTCTTTCCGATTTTTCTGGTCTTCCCATCCTAGATCCAATGAAATATGGTGCTTTATTTCTTACTTCTATTGAAGAAATCTTAGTGAAATATGAAAATACATTATCGGTGCTACTTGCTTTTATTTTATTTTTATTATCAAGTCTAAATATTTCTGAATAAACAAAATTCATGCTTTTGCTGAAAATAATCTTGTCAT
>Ga0209977_10000689_pt1 | contig 13706 bp, 6 predicted proteins | sample SumtaG_2_FD_183113 | JGI IMG/M metagenome (GOLD analysis project Ga0209977, IMG submission 183113) | Deep subsurface microbial communities from Indian Ocean to uncover new lineages of life (NeLLi) - Sumatra_00607 metaG (SPAdes) (version 2) | ecosystem: Environmental > Aquatic > Marine > Oceanic... | reverse complement strand
GTTATTTACATGCCCCTTGCATCCATATCACCCCATCGTACGGGCATCTCCTCTATCACATGAAAATCCTTTAATTTCTCACTCATATTATGCTAACTATCCAAGAAATTTTTTAAATTTACAATAAAAAAAAATAAAAAGAAGTATGTATTAGGAAATCTTTTTTAGTCTTTGGATAACTTCTTCTGCTTCTTTCATTATCCTATCAAGCAATTCTTTTACAGTTGGAACGTCTTTAACTAGTCCTACACCTTGCCCACAGCTTACCATTCCTGCATCTATGTCCCCATCTCTATACATTTTTAAAGCATTTTGACCAGAAGCTACTTGTATAATTTCTTGTAGGGATGCCTTTTGAGATTCTAATTCAATTATTTTTTCTGCTGCTTTATTCCTCCATACTCTATGAGTATTACGAATAGAACGCATGACTAAATAAGTATCAGTTTCCTTTGCCTGAACAAAAGCTTGTTTTAAATTATCATGGAGTGGACATTCTTTAGTGGCCATCATTCTCGTCCCCATGATTACTCCTTCAGCGCCAAGTGCAAGAGCCGCAGCAATTCCTCTTCCGTCTGTAATTCCCCCTCCTGCTATTACTGGAACATCTATGGCATCCACAACCGAGGGAGTCATTACAAGAGTACCAATATCTAAAGTTCCAGTTGCACCACCGTTTTCATAACCCACAACTGTAATCATATCAGCACCTAAAGATGCGCCTGTTATAGCATATCTGACACCCGCACACTTATGTATCCATATAGCACCCCCTTCTTTGAATTTTGGAACTAGATCTGCTGGAGCCTTATGACCACTTGTTTCAATTATTTTCGCACCCTCATCTAACGTTGCCTCAACATATTTTACCAATTTTTCTTGTGGCATCATAGCGGGAAATAGATTTATATTTACAGCAAATGGTTGATCAGTTAAGGATTGCGTTTTTCTAATTGCCTCACGTAATTCTTCAGGGGTTTGATAATTTGCACTTGCTAATACAGCACAAGCACCTGCATTGCTTACCGAAGCAACAAATTCAGGATTGGAGATATTTGCCATTGTCCCGCAGATAATTGGATACTTCGTGCCCAAAATCTCAGTTACTTTAGTCTTTATCATGATTTTCAGTTACCTTAGTCTTTATCATAATATTAATATTTATATTTCATCATTAAAAATCTTTGAGTTAACACCTTCTAAACATTAATTTTACACTGTTTAGAACTTATAAACTAATCTCTGAGATACTATCGATAATCAACTAAATGTCTTAAGTTCGACCATGGAATAGTACCCTTGAAATTTTTTTCCAAATAGATTTTTTTCAAGCTCTTCATATCTAGCAGATATTTTGGTAATGAACTCAAATTATTATAACTTAAAGAGAGCACCTTAAGATGCTTTAAATTCTTCAGTGATTCAGGGATTTCACTTAACTGATTATTACTTAAACTTAAGAACTCTAAAGATTCAAGATTGCATATTGATTCTGGAAGACTTGAAATATTATTATATCCAAGATTCAAATATCTCAAGTTCTTCAAACGAAAAAGGCATTCAGGTATTTTACTTAATTGATTTGAGTTTAGATCCAAGCATTCCAAATGTTCTATGTTTTTTACAGAAAAAGGAATAGATTCTAGGAAATTATCTGACAAATTTAATTTCTCCAGAGATTTTAATTTTTCAATATTCCTTGATAATTTTCTTAAAAGATTTCTTTGTAAATATAGACCTTTCAAAGATTTAAATTCAAATAGAGAATCTGGTAAAAATTCTAGGTTATTTACTCTTAAATCTATGCTAACAAGACCACCCTTGTCTATAACTATTGAAAATTGAGGAGAATTGTCCTGTGAAAAAAAATCAATAGAGGTCTTTATCTGATAGGTTTTACCCACGAGTTGAGATATAAAGTCTAAGATATCAAGAGTATTATGATTGAGAAAATACTCTAAAAATTCCTGATAGACATACTTTTGAATATATCGCTCGTTTAATAAAAATTCCCTAACAGATTCACTTCCGCTTTCATACCTCTTCACAATCTCTTCTTTAAAAACTCTCCTAGCAATAGGATCTCCAAGTTCATATAGCTTCCTAAGTAGCGGAAAAGCAATATTTCTGTGAAGTAAACGAGTGTCATAATTATTTTCTGACCAAGCTTGAAGGTTAGAACAGTGAGCCCAAAACTCCCAGCTAGGTGTAATGTTGAAATCTAAGATTGATTTTTCTTCAAGTGATCTATTTAATACCCCTTCTGCATCATCTACTGAATTAATATTACTGCTATTTTCTCTTGGAATATTTATTAACAAGTACTTACATTGACGAAATAGTTCATTATTAACATAGATATGTGTCTCTTCATTTTCTAACTTCAACCTAATATATTCATTAATAACAAACTCTTTCATAACTTTCACTAACAAGTAAAATAAAAAAAAACCTACTTTTAAGTATTTAGTCTCTCTCAATCTTTAAAATTAAAAAAAAAACAATATATAAAATTTATAGCGTAAGTTAGATCTGCCACCAAGGAGTATAGTCAGTTGAAAACATACTAGTAGTCGGAACTACTAAAAATTTATTTCTGAATTTCTCCCACTTATCTATGAACTCCTGACCGATCTGCATATCGTCTTCAAAAGCAGTTATAGGAACAGGTCTATGGTCACTATTACCCTCACCTAAAGAAAGTATTTCTCCAGGAGAGTAAAACTTGTTCCTATCAAAAGCTCCAACTATCTTATTATATTCATAAATGGGGACATTGATATTTTTAGTGATAATAAAAATGAAATCTTTAGTGTCTGCTGTCTGAGAACCTGGAGTTAAGTAACTCCCTGATAATTTTATTATATGTTCAAGCTTCTGTTGAAGGAATGGATCTGATAAAACAATATCAAATCGACGTGCATCCTTCTTATTAGTATTAGGTACACTTGCTCTCTGAGTTGGGACGAGCGATTGATACCTATTTGTCCGAAGTAGAGAATGATAACCTTCTCCGGATCCTTGATAAAAAAGTGGATAGATTCTACACTCCCCATCTTTCCCAAAAATATCCTGAAGTGACTCCCTCAGTATTTGAGTCTTCTCAAGAATGATCCCTCTATTATATTGCTCAAAATCTACATCTGAAAACCGGTAGCTCTGCCCTCCATATTTTAAATCCCTCCAAATTTGAATGTTTCTTCCACTAAAATCATCCTTATCGAATGAAAGAGAAAAAGACTCACCTTTTTCAAAAGCTTTCAAAAAGGAGTTCTTGTACCATACGTCTTTGTCAAATACGACTTGATGGAAAATGATATCATCCTCAAAGCTATTCCCTTCCAGATTATATTCAAGACTTTCCGCTGCGCTTCCTGAATATCCTATAAGAAGATTCTCAATTTGATATCGAACATTGAAGAAACGGTGTCCGCCATAATTTATGCGATGGCCAGTATAATCTAATAGTTCTCTCTCCGCTGCTATTGACAACTTATTATAAAGGTATTCTCTCTCTTCTGTGCTTAACTCCAGATTATCAACCGCATTTCTTAACTTATTTTTGACAATAGGTAAAATTTCTAGACCAGATTCAATAAACAGATCCACTCTTCTGTCCTTGTCGTTACCGCTATAGTGGAGCGATTTATAGAGTCGATATTTAGTTAAGAAAACGTCTGTGATCTTCAGACTTAGAACACGTTCATTTTTAGCACTCAGTGATGAATCTATAAACGTCATTGGGGAATAACCAAAGAAAATCTTGTTCTCATTCGGACTTATTTCAATATCTTTCTCAGTAGGTAACCTCATGTAAGAGTTCATGAAAATTATGGAAAATAAGTGATTTTTAATAGTCGTAACGTCTCGAATTGGAAAATCCCTAATTTGAACCGGAGACATTATTGAAAATTGATTCAAGAATCTCACAATATCCTCAAATGCAAGAACATTTAGGAAATCGAGCTTGAAACTTCTAGGTCCGCCATAAAAATCAATCATATGTAGAAATAAAAGCCGTAATGTGAAGTGACCAAAAAGCGTCGAGTATACATCTTCATACAAGAATCTCGCAGCTACTAACTCTTCCTTAGAACACTTTTCTTGTCTACCCTCAGATATGTCGAAAGGATTTTGCTTATATTTAGATTTAATAGTCTTCTGGGCACTCACTATAAATGAACTTACCTTATCATCATTCAATTCTATCTGTTCATCTGTCAGTTCATCATATAACCAATGCATCCATTGCTTAAATGTCATATCCCCCTCATGCATGGGAACCGTTCTTCCGGCTTCGTCTTTGAGAAGCAAAAATTTCTTAACTTTTTGCTCATTTTCAAACAATCTATTCATAATACCTTCTATATCAGACTTATCCCTTCTTGTAGAAAGACCATATATGCCACTATCTGGATCGAATTTGATATTGAATAAACCAATATAATCATTGATATATGAATTCGCGTATGCCCTTCTTGTGGAGCCTCTCTGATCATGCTTTAAGATGTTACGAATATCAATTAGATTCAAATACGACTCGAAAAATACTTCAAGTGGAATAATCGACCGTTGCCCTAAACTGATAGGATTTAGTTCAGAGCCTTGTTTAAAGCGATTACCAAGCGTTCTTCTTGTAATTTCGGGAAGGAATTTAGGAATTACACTAATTGAATCATAAGTACCCTCCACTTTTTGGAGTGTGCAGAAACAATAAGTTCCTGATACTAAGCTTGTACTAACGCTAAAGGCAGAATAATAAGCTCCAGACCTTGTATCCTTATCTACTTGAATAAATTCAACTTGCCATCCTTCAGGTCTTATAGTTACCTTTCCATCTTCTACTTTTACTCTACTTTCTAAGCGTATGAAATCAGGATTGCTGAGATATATGTTAGCTATTGCCTCCCCATTATCAGTTAATAACCCTTGATCAAATCCCTTTGGAAGCAAGTTATTAATTTCAGCAGGGATTACTCCAAAAGTTGGAAGGGCACTATAACTTGGATTAACCTCAGGATTCTTATGAGCGACCAAAAGAGGTACTCTCTGAGCCTTGAACTCATTGAAGAGATCCTCTGTTAAACGAGTGGGTACTAGTCTGTCATTTATCAGTATAAATGTAAAGGCAGGGGGTAAATCTTTAAATTCTAATGGCTTATTATCTTTATCAAGAAAGAGCAAATCCTTATGCTCCTCAAGAGCAAGCTTATGACCTTCAGCATCATCGTCTTTCTGAACTAAATTTTCAATATTTAATTCTAACCATTCTATAGTACTTTCAATTGAATCAAGACCTAGACTTCCAGCCCTCTCATCAGAAAGAACGTCTTCTAGTTGTTCCTCAAATGACTCCTTAAAGCTGGCAAAATTCTCAGGATTTCTAAGATATTCAAGAACATCGGCAATCACTTTGTTTTTATCGCTCGAGGCTAGCTTATCTTCTAATAATTGATTAACCTCATCAATCATACCGAAGATATAGGACAAATCAGAAATCATCTTATGGGAACCAGCTACACCGTAGTCTCTAAAGTGGTGACTTATAGCAGAGAACATTATGAGGGTACTCAAAACAACCGAAGGATCAACGTCAGAAGGAAGTGATCCGACAGCGCGATACTTATATGTCTTTAAATCTTTTAGCTGGGTAACACCCCTTGCTAACTCAAAAATAACTGACATCATCTGACTCGAATCTACGTCGTTCTTTAACTGAATTATCTGGTTAGTTGAAATTCCCTCTGTATTTCCAGTGGCTTTAACTTCTTGAGTGTCATAAAAATTGTCCCAGACAAATAAACTATTCTCATCACATATACGAGCAAAAGAAGTAAGAGTATTTGTAATAGAACGGATGTCAAGTCCGAGAATAGAGCCTTTAATATCGTGTAATGAGCCTAATACTTGATTGTTTTCTAATAATTCTTCGATGTAATCGTTTCCCTTCATTGGTCTACCTAAACCGAAATTAACACCGTCTACAACAGCAATAGGGGGTTTATAATCATTAGCAATAAAATTATTTAACAACCTATATATGAATCCCTTTGATTGATCAAAACCAGTACCAAAATCTTGCGTCTCCCCGATACGTCCTATGTAGGTAAAAGGATTTTTGACTATTGATAAACTGCTAGATCTTGCATCATCAAATATCCCTTCAAGAAACGTCATCCAAAATTCTGAAATAAAACTTTTTCTTAATATTAGATCTCTAAATTCTTCTTTAGCATTCTTATCATTAAGGAAAGTATCAATATTTTGAATAACAGATCCTTTAACGGTGTTCCCTAATTTTTCTTTCATAAATTGGGCTAAAATAGCCATTTCAGAGCGCTCGGTTATATAATTTTTTAGCCTATTAGGCGCCGTACTAGTGATTGCCGAATATACAATCTGCTCTCTAACCATATTTGTCGTTATTATCCAATTCCCCCATCTAATAGAATCTTCTTGAGTCCAATCCGGAGACTTAATTATATCCTCAATTTTTGAGTTCAAGAATAATTGTCTATGGAATGTGTCATATCGAGACTTTATTGAAAAGTGAGAAACCGTTCTAATATTATAAATATTGTCAATCCCTGTCGATTGCATGGTGTATTCGTAATTTACCTCCTTAATAAAGTTATACAAAGAGTCTAAGGTCTTTGCCTCATCATAAGTTCCACAAAATTCATCAACGCGATAATCTCCTCCTAAAATATATGAAAACCGCGTCCTAAGTGTCTTATAGCCCTTAGGATCTTTAAACATCTCAAGTGAAGAGACATCATGTATTAGTGTTAATCCTTCAATATCAGAAATATCATCATACAGAGTATTTTCATCAATCTTAAGCTCTCCGTTAGGCACGTTCGAATCAATGATTACACCTTCTGAGATAATGCCGTGCGCGGGAGACCAAAATCGTAGATCAACTGATGGCTTAATATCAAGCCCTTTTTTAACTTGGTCAATGACATTATTAATCGTAAAGGAATAATCATATTCCTTTATGTGATAAGAAAGCCCTTCTGTGATTACATCATAGTCTTTATTATTATAGACCCTGTCTTTCCAAAGGATATTCTCTTTAGACAACCTGTTGCGAAGTTCCCCAGATAATCCTTGAATGGAAACTCTAATGAGATTAACCAAACCACCCTCTGCATTGGCTGTTTTTCTTAAATAATTGTCTTCAAGCTTAACCTTTATACTCTCCGCTTTAAAAATATCCTCCATTTTCTTTTGCATATCAAATCTATTAGATGTCTGATCAAGTACACTTTCTCTATCAATATAGACTAAGCCACTTGCGGTCGCACCCATAGCCATTTGTAATTGGGTATTTGGGCTTGTGTATGGATCTGTAATTCGTGGGGCAATTGGGACCGAAATACCTTCGACAATAAGTCTCTGGAGGGTGGTCTCCTTAATTTCTAAATCGTGCTTGACTTTCTCTAATCTTGCTAATCTCGGATTAATAATAATCCTGGTCTTTAGAGCACGTCCTACCTCTTGGTCAAACAGGAAGTCAGAAGTGAGGTCAAGGAAGTGAGTCATAGAGGCAAAACCTCCCCCACCGACGGTAAAGCTGGGGATAAGAATTCCTAGGCCAGCGATCCGCTTAGCGACACTCCAAAATGTAATTTTTCCTCGTTCCTTCTGTGATGCAAGAGCAGCCATTTGATTGGTCACGTAGAGAGGTACATTACATTTCTCTCTAAGTTACTGAATAGGCACGATTACTCCCCCCAGACCAAAGAGAAAGAAGGAAATCCCAAGCATAATTCTAAGACTTTTTCTAATTTTAAATCGTTTTTAGATAATCTTTCATCAAGACTTTTTTCACCCTTGAAAAATACCCTGAAAAGTTCATTACAAGATTATATTCCCAAGTCCCATTTAAATGATAATTTACTCGATGATGTAACTGATACCATATTAAATTTCTTTCACGACCAATTTTCCACCATAAAAGGAAAATAGTTGTAACTCATTCTTCTCCCAAAATTCCAGAAACATTAAGGAATAAGAGAATTAGTATCCTAATCTAACTCCTTTATTATTTAACTGTTAGATTCCGTATTATTCTTATTATGGCGCAAAGTAACACATTTCAGTTACTTTCGTCTTTATCATAATTTTTCACTTTATAGAAGTCAATTATTAACTTATATATTTCCATTCGATTTATAATGCATTATAAAAATATATCTTCATTAAAATAATTTTAAATTTCAAATCTTTATAAAAGGAGGTTAAGTATAGAATGGATTATGAATATATTATTTTTGAAACCTCAGATGAGATCGCAACAATCACTTTAAACAGACCGGAACGGCTTAATGCTTGGACATACGAAATGGGGTTAGAAATATGGGATGCAATTGATAAGGTAGAAAATGATCCTAACCTACGAGTTACAATAATCACTGGTGCAGGAAGAGGATTTTGTGCGGGTGCTGACTTATCGAGAGGTGGCAGTACTTTTGATGGTTCAAATCGACCTCGTGAGACTGATGAAAGAACCAGACGCGAGGGTAGCTTAATTAAAAGATACTTTTTACTGAAAAAACCTGTTATTGTAGCAATAAACGGACCTGTAGTGGGAGTTGGAATCACATTTATCTTACCATTTGATATAAGAATTGCGTCTGAAAGTGCACGTATTGGAATCGTTTTCAATCGACGTGGTGTCATACCTGAAATTTCTTGTCCGTGGATTTTACCCCGTATCATAGGACTCAGTAGAGCGGCAGAATTGATGTATACAGGCAGAATTATTAATGCTAAAGAAGCCTTAGAATATGGCCTTGTTAGTCGAGTCGTACCAGATGAAAAATTAATGGATACAGCACGAGAAATAGCTGATGAAATACTATTATGTGCGCCTGTGAGTGTAACCCTAACAAAAAGAATGGTTTATCAGTTCCTGACTGAAACGGATATTGATAAGGCAGAAATGATTAACCATCGATATTTTGGATGGACTGGGTTGCAACCTGATGCAAAAGAAGGAGTGATATCGTTCCTTCAAAAAAGAAGACCTAAATGGAAATTAAAAGTACCGGGAGACTTACCCAAGTTTTTTCCTTTAGAGTGAAAGAATATATATATTGGATTAATAAATACATTTGAAGATACAGCCCACAGGAATCTGCAAAACAGGAATATCAGGAAAAATCTTTTTTAGATATTTCGCTAATGAACGCATCCCCGGTTCTTCGGAAAGTGAGTGGTTTACGATTATTAATGGAATTCCTGTATCTTTAGCCCATTGACCCGATTCCCATAACATAGTTCCATCGTCAGTTAAAATAATGGCTTCTCCTCCAAAAGCATGCATATCTCTATAATTTGAAGCAGCTCCAGTTCCTAATGTGATTCTTGAAATTTTTTTATCTAAATCTCCAATAACTTGAATTGAATCCTGTCCAAGGGGTCTTATTTTTTCTAAAATTTCCTTACATAGTTCTTCAAGAGTTGTTTCTTGTATTTCATGAAGTTCATAATAATTATCAACCTTAATAGGTGGTTTCGTATATCCTAACCATTTTGCCCAAGCTCCGTGTACCCCAATATCAGGGTAGCTATCCCAAAAATCATGACATCTTATAACTGTTAAGTTCTTTTCTTCTAACCATTCCATCTTTTTTATCCAAATATCATCTTTTTCTAATTTTCTTTTACCGGCAATCCACCTTGCGTGAAGATCTTTAACAATAGGACAATCAATGATATTTCCTGTATCATCTATTTTTGCTGCAAATAAAGCCTCATGTGTAATGAAAATATTACATCCTTCATCTACTGCTTTGCTAAGGTTAGAAAAAGTAGGCATCCACGAAACTGCAATTCCGTTAACTTCCACTTTTGGGTCTCCAAATAGAATTTGATCTACTGTTTTTTCCCAATTAACCCATGATCCATTGCTTTTAAAATGATTTAGAATATCTTGTGCTTTCATACTTAATTTAAATGGTTTATTAAAAAATAAATTTTCATAATCTACTAAATTATTTAATTACGAAATTAAGCTGAAATCAAGAAAAACATGACTAATAATTTAATTTGATGAGTTATCAATTGGGCGGAAAATTCGCTTTTGAATTAATCGAAGGATAGTCTCATAATCTTTTGGTGAACAAGCATCTTCAGGAAGAAGATAAAGTGCATGAAAGTAATTAAAATTATTCTCTTGCATAAACTTTAAAGCTTTCTGAACCATTTCTCTTTCTGCTTGATCCAATTTCATTTTTATTGAATAATTAACCGATAAAGGATAAAGAAATGAAATGTTTAAATGTTGTTCAAGTAAGTTTTTTATTCCTTGAAATTCTCCGAGGATTCCATTGAATTTCTCAAACAATTTCCCATAATCTTTATAAATATCATAGGCTAATGATTCAATAGTATATAAGAAGTTTTTAGATGGACTTTCTTTCATTATAACAATCAATCTTAAGTTAACAAATTCGGCCATTAAAACAATTGATTTACGGTATTCAATCTTAAAAGTGCGAGAATCTTTAGCTCTACCAAGGACTTCACTGCCAAAATTTTGTATTGCTTGAAGAAAGCCTGAGATTAATGTAGGATCTATTTTTTTTTCTCCAAAAGCTTCAGAATACACATCAATTCCAGATTTCTTATCTAAAACAATAATATATTCTAAATTCATTATATCACTACATCTTTCTAAAATAAGCCTTAATTTATCATTACGGCTAGTTTGAATTTTTTTTATTGTAACATAGCTAGAACCTCCTATTACGGATCCTCCAATTAATACTATACCTAATACAAAGAGAATTGGAAAATCTTGAGATGTACTAGAAGTCAATGAAGGGGATAGAGAAAAAACCTGTGATTGAACTCCGGCATCGGTCTGATTATACCAGTAAATATATGCTATATAATCTCCTTCAAGGATATTAGAGGGGATTTCATATGAAAATATATTACTTTCCGTAGGAAGAATTACTACCTCTTGATATTTCTCATTTCCTAACGGATCAATTAAAATGAATTTATAAAGCCCATTGAGAATTGGGTTAGCTATTGAAAACTGTAATATTTGTCCTCCTGTGAAATCTGTTTTGATTATATTAAGTTTAAAATCAACACTTGGAGAATAAGCTTGTATTTCCCATTCTGCGCCATTTTCAATGGTATCATTTGGTATGAAAATCACGTTATTTAGCGAATCAATAACAACATCTGCAGTAACATCTTGTTGATTTTTTAATATTGATATACCATACCAATTATGCGGATAATCGAATCTAACAAAATGGTTATCTGAAAATCTTTCTATAGTAGGAAAAACTAACCATTTATTGCTCGAATTATATCCAATTTCTAAAAGGCTAGATGCCAAAAATTCATTATTAATATTAAGGCTATAGTTCAGATTGAAATCTAAACTTTCTGTCTTATTATTTTTTATTTTAATCTCAACATCTTTTTTATTTGGATGATAACTAATATTTGATTTCTTTAGATACCCTTTTCCTGGATGATCCCCATTTGATATTTCAAATGAATTTCCATCAAGTTCAGCAGTCATGTTGATTTCCTCGGGAAAAAAAGAATAATTCACTTTTTGAATAAATTTATGAAGAAACGGAGTTCCCTGTACTCCTCCTGTCCATGATCCTCCATCAAATTCGGAGATATTTAATTCAGGGTAATTGGGTTCAGCATTATTAAAATACCAATAATAGATCGATTTAGGGCTGGTTCCTATAGCAGAACCATCTATTAAGAGATAATAATTTCCTTTAGCAAGAAAAATTGGTTCAACAAAAGTCTGTGTATGCCACGATGGTGTTAAAGAATAAGACATGTTTAATAAATTGGGTGTTCCATAAACTGTATTATTTGGAGAGTTAGTAATATTATTATATCCATTTATTTGAACATAAAGGGCCATATTTTCACTTGATTCATTATTTCCATATATTAACACGCCATAAATAACAGTAGGATCATCAATAACTATTTGAACACCATAACCATCATGAAATTTGTCCATAATAAAATTATCAGTTGGATTATCTTCAATTGTTTTCACTTCAATTCCAAATTCTACATTTGTAAAATTTAACTCTATATCATTAATTTCCCATGTAGATGAAGGTAATTCAAGATCTATAGTATTGGTATTGGAATAGATGCCCTGTGCTGTTGAATATTCAATCATTTCAAATTCAGTATCAATGTTTAATGAAATTTCACTATTTGATGATGACACACTCTGAATATTTTGAGCTAAAAATAGGAATGAAATTGAAAAAAGGAATATAAACAATAATCTTCTCGAATTAATAACTGGATTCATGCTAATTTTTTATTGGGTTCTAATTGAAATAGTTATACTCTAATTTAAAAATATTTGGATTATATATGATTAATTAAAACGTGTGTCAAATGTATAAAATGCTTAATTCAGGACTTACTAAAAGATTTTTGACTTTTTTAAGCGTTAGCAATTGTTAATAACAATTTAACTATTAAATATTCTTAATACTTAACTGTGTGAATGTCGAGAAGTTGTATTGCTACCTCAATGAATAGTAGCCATATGTTAATCAGCTGCGATAAGAAAGAAAATTGTGTGAAATAGAGTAATTTGAACTAAAATATGAACCATTAGGTTTTAAACGGTGTTCAATCCGACCAATTTGAAAGGATTGGTGCGGTTACCGAACGATAATATTATTCATTGGATAAAAACTTATTTAAAAATAATTAGTCTTTTCACTATGGTGCTTGAATTTGTTTATTGGAACATTCCACTCAACAAGTAAGGAATTAGAATACCAATGCAATAGACACCTTCGGGTATTCATTCGCATATTCTATACCATTTTATAATTCTAATTCTAAAAATAAAAAAAAAGTAGTAAAGTAAACCTTACATTACTGCTATAAAATTTTCTTCAGAGGAATAGATAATTACATCTTTAACGATCAAAGTCCATCTAAATCTTATTAAAATATCACTTGTGGTACAATTTACGAATCCATTTAATATTAATCCTTCACCAGAATATAAAGTAGCGCTAATTAACGTGAAATTAATCCCTGAGTAAATACCATAGTTGAATGTAGCATTTTCTAGAGGATAATAAGTAGGTGGAACTACAATAGAAAAGACACCCCCTCCTTCACGGTATAATGATAAGTTCACCCTTACATTATATCCCGGAGCTGAAAGACTTTCATTGAAATTTTCTAATTCAATTCTAAAACGTGCAAGATCGTCAGGCAAAATTATTGAGTTTTCCATGTCAAACATGTAAGAGATTGCAAAGATTTTGATTTTTACTGTAATAATATTAGATGTCGTATTCCCAAATTCGTTTAAGGCTTTTATGTAGAATTCATAGGTTCCAGAATCCATTTCCGAAATTGAGTATTGCGTTTGTGAATTGGGTAGATCCTCAATCAAAAGACTATCGTTTCTATAGATAGAATAACTATCTGTAAATTGAGATTCTGTCCAATTAAGTATAAAAGATCCATCTATATCTGGATTATCGGCATCAGTTGTTAATGTGAAACTCCCGGGATTAAAATTTTCTAAATTATTGTAAGCATCAAAGGCTTCTGAACCATACCCTACTTTTCTTGTAAAGGCTTCTACAAATCCAGCTAATTTTAATTGTTGTAATCCTCCAACTGTACTATAAGTAGGGATATAATAATAGACT
>Ga0209977_10000688_pt1 | contig 13711 bp, 11 predicted proteins | sample SumtaG_2_FD_183113 | JGI IMG/M metagenome (GOLD analysis project Ga0209977, IMG submission 183113) | Deep subsurface microbial communities from Indian Ocean to uncover new lineages of life (NeLLi) - Sumatra_00607 metaG (SPAdes) (version 2) | ecosystem: Environmental > Aquatic > Marine > Oceanic... | reverse complement strand
AGATGAAGAAGCTCAAATAATCGGTTGGATTACAAAAAATGTACCGAAAGATTCACAAATCCTTCATCATCCTTATTCCTCTAGTTTCAGGCGAATGGAATTTGATCTATATTTATATAAAATCTATTGGCTTAGTGCAGAAATAAACAACGCTCGAGTAAATTATGAAGAGCAAGATGAAGACATATATAAATGGCTTACGGATACAAGTACTTATGGAGATGTAAGGTTACTTTATGAAGAAGATGGACATAAGAATGTAATTTTTTTGCACGATAAGAGCGCTGTTGGAATTATTTCGATGGTAAATGAATTTGTATCGCCCCAAACAAACGGTTCTATATCTTTTTGGGTCAAAATGGATACTGCTGAAAAGTATTTAGACGCGGGACTTTATTTAAAAATTTATGGAGAAACATCGATCAAAGGAATTGATTTTAACATGAATTATGGTTCTCATTATTATTACAACGATTCCGATATTATTGAAATGAATATGGAATACAGAGCAAATGAATGGTATCACTATCAGATCTACTTTGATTGCACTCAAAAATATTGGAACGTGTATATGAATGGAATTCGAATAAATGAGAGCTTATCCGGAAAATCAGATTTGGAGTTCAGTGGAAATCCTGCTAATTTCAGTAGAGTTCAGATCTCCACCACCACTTCGGGTAAAGATTATCGGATTTATTTTGATGCGTTTAACTTTTCATGGGCGCCTATTTCTAATGAAAATGATTTTTATGATAGAATCTTGAATGATATCGCTAAATTAATTCCTTATTTAAGCACGAATAACATCCAATATTTCATTATACAAAAACAATACATAGATGAATATCAAGAATTATTAGACTACTTTTACAGAACTAAATTATATCAATATGGAAATTTCATAATATATCAATCAACTGAGATATGAAGTATCTTCCTTAAAAATATGAAAACAATTATTACAACTACCAAAAACGAATTATGAAAACATGAATAAAAAAAAACGAGTAGCTATATTACTTTTGATGATTATTTTGTTAAATATTTTCATATTTAATTCTTCAGCGATATACAATAATTACATTGAAGTACCAGGCATATATAAAGCCAGTTATAACTTTAAACATGAGCTCGGCAAAGAAGAAACTGAGATTAGCTTTATAAGAGTATATGGTCAAAATGTGGGGGTTATAGCTGAGAAAGATGGACACCGAAATGTTCTTGAACTAAAAAACGAAGGTGTTGTGAATAATATAAGAAGGTTTCTCTCCATTTATTCTGATGTAAAATCTGGATCAATCGAGTGGTGGTGGCTGGCAAGCCAAAAAAATATAGGAAATTATGCTATATTTAGGGATAGAAATGGTAATAGATTAATATGGACAAGATTCCAGCCAGATGGACGGATTTATGCTTATAACGGGTCTATAAATAAAAATTTAATGGAATATGAAGCAAATCAATGGTATCATTGGAGAGTAGATTTCGATTGTACAACTGATACTTTTAACCTATACATTGACGGAGTGAAGGTCGCTAATCAATTTATTTTTAATCAAAAGAGTACTTCAAATTTCGGGGATATATCTTTCTATACCCAAAACGCTACAAATTATTCTTTTTATTTGGACGCATTTGGTTTTAGTTGGGATGAAAATTACAAAGTAGGAGATGATTTAACGTTAGAGAAAATTATTCATCCAATCGTGGGTTTATGGAGTATAATATTCTCTGGAATGCTAGCAGTGACTGCAATTATTATCCTCAACCCTAAAATGACAATAACTTATCTGATTAAGGTCTTGGTGAAACAGAAAATAATTAAAAAAAAAGAATACATGACTTTCATTAATTTTATTTTTCTGATATTTAAAGGGAGGGAGGTAGTGAATAAAAAAAAATGGGATTTATATGGATCTGCTAAGACATCGATAGAAGTTCTTCCGGAAGTTAATGGTTTTAGAGAATCATTTAAGATATACGATAATTCAGATTACGGAAGAGCATTAATTCGAAATCGTATTGTGCCTTATCAAGGATCGGGCCTGATAAAATGGTGGTGGCGTATAACTGATCCACATAAGAGTTTCAGTTGTTCATTAATAAATTCAGATTTACATGTGATGATATCCTTTCGAATAGAGGATGGGAGTATATATACATGGAATGGTAATAATTATCAAATTCTACAAGAAGTTAATGTAAATCAATGGTATTATATGCAAGTGGATTTTAATTGTACTTTTGATACATTTAATGTCTACATTGATAGGGTAAAGAAAGCAGAAAAATTCTTTTTCCGCAATCAATCAAATTTCGTAAAATTCATTGAATTCTATACAGAGAAGCTACAATATGGTTATTATGTTTATGTGTCCGACATTATTTATAGTTGGGATAAGGATTACTTTTTTTTTTAGCGCTTTATAGGATTTTTCATAGATTGCAATTCGTCGATACAAACCTTAGATATAATTTTTGGCTAATTTTAGTTCCTTAATCAATATTCTATAATAATTTCTCAATTTCGGTTACTATTGAATTCCACGAATATTTTCTTGAAAGTTCATAATTGTTTCTTTGTATCTTATCGAGTAAGTCCTTATTATTTATAAGTGTATAAATTTTTTCCGCTAAATCTTCTTTTGAGTAAGGATTAAAAAATAATGCATTAACATTTTCTACTAATTCTTGAGATAAACTTGGAATCCTTGAACAAATTAGAGCACATCCAAAACTTAATGCTTCAAAAATAACTAGAGGACTCCCTTCAGCAAAACTTGGTAATATAAAGATATTTGCATCCTCATATAAAGAAAAAAGCGTTTCATCAATAACTCTTCCTAAAATTTTAACTATATCTTGCAAATTTAAATTTTTTACTAACCTCGATAATTCCATTTTTAATGGTCCATCACCACATACTTTTAAGATTATATCGGAACTAGTAATATGATGGTTCTTTCTTAAAATATAAAGTGATTCAATTAGTGTATTAACATTTTTTATTTGTTCTAGTCTTCCAACAAAAAGAAGCAGACATTTATTATTATTTCTTTCAATAAACTTCGTACTTTTGAAACGGGAGCTACTTCCCAATACAATTGGCTTATTTTTCAGCTTAATTTTTAAATTTGAAATTATTTTTACATGATATTCGCTAATACAAATAATTTGATTTGAATAGTGGAGTATAAATCTTTTTTTCAATGTATCAAATATCGAGCTAAAGAAATGCAAATCTGAACCTTCAGTACGAGTTACTACTTTCTTTTTTAATAAAAATGAATATAATAATGAATAAATACTCATATCAGAAAAAGAGAAACATAAAATTGCATCAGGTCTTATTTTAAACAAATTTATTAATGTGAATAGATTTCGACCTATCTTATTAATAATCTTATTTTTAAAGCAACGATTGAACAATAAATGAATTCCAGGGAGATTTTTTTTTAATAAAATATGTCTTGAATCTATATTTGACAGAAATAAATAGATTTCGTACTTTCTTCTTTTTTTTAATTCAGAAATTAATTCATTTATGCTAATCTCCGTTCCCCCAATGCGAAATGGAAAAATGCTCGAACCAAATATTATGATTTTTTTCATGCTTGTAATAACCATAATTAAGACTAATTAATATTAAATTTTTATACTTATAATTTTTTTATTAATCATATATTAAGACTAATTCTGTTAAATTAAATTTTAAATAATCAAAAAACTTAGTATTTACTAAAATAAAAAAAACAAATTTTCGAGTATAAGTCCTTTTAGGTGATCATTATTTTTTTCTTTTTTTCATCCTTCATTAAATAATTATACAAAGGGCGACCCGTCAGATTAGTAAATGGGATATGACCGTATTCCACGAGGAACGCATGTAGTGTAAATAATATGTGTCCGTACTCTTTATCTCTCTGCTTTCTCCCTGCTCCGTTTCTTTTCACCTGTGAATGCTTGCTTTCTATCTTGTTGGTAGTAATGTGTTTTTCTTTAAAAATTTTGAATATAGGAGTAAGCATCCGAATTATCCACTTTTTGGCGCCCGCACGGATGGATAACTTGTTAGTCTCGAAATTTACGAAAATTTTGGCAGTACCTTCTTTTTGGAACGAACCGGATTGGTACTTCTCCAATTTTTGCCGCCATCGTTCGTTCTTAGTTTCCGTCATATCTGCTTTTCGAGGTCTGCCTCTTTTTTTCTGAATCTTGCCTTTAATGAACTTGATCTCCATTTAAAATTTAACTCGTGCTTATTGCGATAAAATGCCTTCCAATGCGTGAAGATCTTATAATGTAAAAAGTGATGACCAAGTTTTTCATATTTGCTGATGATAACCTCTCCACGTTGCTTTTGGGTATGTAATTGAACGATGTGAATTACTTTACTACCGAAGATCTTAGCAATTGATTTGTAAGAAGGCTCGCCATCGGTGATGAGGACTTTAAGTCTTTCTCTACACGCTTCAGGGATTTTGTGGAAAGCCTCAAGAATTGATGTCTTGAGATCGCCCTCATCTGCGAGTTCGATGGAAAGCGTTTCGTATTCGTTGTTGATAAATACAATTTCTGTATCAGAATTGCCTCGAGAGCCCAAATATGTCTCATCTCCTAATATTACTCTTCTTGGAAGTGCTTTAAATTTCTGCTCAATTACCTCCGAATTTTGTTGAAATACCTGCAAGACAAACGATTTCTTAAATTTATATAACTTATCTTGAGGAATTCCCCATCGTATTGCTACTCCAGTGAGCGGAAACTTTAAAATAAATAGCTCGTAAAGGATCATTTTAATCATTTCTTGATAAAGTAATAAATTTATCATTTCAAGATCGTTTCCAAACCGTTTCCCGCATTTTGAACATTGGATTCTATGATTATTTTTGTGCCTTGAGCTGTTAAATCCATCCCATATAATAGACCCTAAAATGAGCGCACATTTGTTGAGAAGTAGATTTTGATTTCCGCTTTATAGGACCGAAAAAAAACTTATCCGAATATTCTCATCTAAAGCAGGGTATACCGTCATTTTATTCTACCCATTTTTAACTTCTAATTAATATTGGGGAGAACTTCTATTTTAATATTTCCCCGGAAGCTGAGGCGCTTAACTGCCCAAAGAATGATAATTCATAAAATAAGAATGTATCAGATCCAAAGATTTATATGACATCCATCTAAATTTTTACAAAACAAGTAAATGAAAAAAAATTTGGTTATCACCTAAAAGGCATTAACCTCAAATTTTCTATAAAATTATTTAATGAGAATATTACAGATCACCCAAAGTAAATATTACAATAATGAGGATTTATTAAAGAAAACTGGAGGAGTTGAAATATATTTAAATAATATTTGCAAACTTTTAAAAAAACAAGGATATCATTCTTCTATTTTAGCTCCCGGGTCAAGAAAAAGCATAAATAAAAATATTATTAGAATAAAATCTTCTCAAAAATCAAAATTAATGTTATTGATTAGTTCTTTAATAAAAAAAAAAGATTTTTGTTATAATATATTCTCTTTAGTAAAGTTTTTAATTAAGGAGAGAAATAATTTTGATATTTATTCAATACATTCCCATACGTATCTTGATGCTCCAATCATTATTTTTTTTCTTAGAATTATATTGAGGAAAAATGTTGTAGTAACTATTCATGGATTAAACGAATATTCCACTAAAAACATATATATATTACAAGATATGTTATTTTGGAGATTAGTTGCTTGGTTTTCATGCCTAATATCTAATAAAGTTATTTTTATATCTTTAGCAGATAAGAATAAATTGAAAAAAATGTTTACTCCTAATTTTTACAAGAAATTTTATTGGATACCTAATTCGATCAATACAGATACAAAAAAGAGAAAAAATCAAAATTATATTAAGAAATATTTTACATTTATTGGAGATTTATCTTCGGGAGCTAAGGGATTTGATCTTTTTATTAAAATTATGGTAAAACTTCATAAAGATTTTAAATACAGAATACCCGTCTTGGTTCTTGGGAGTGGTCCATTAGAATCATTATTATTAAAAAATAAGGATAAACTAGAAATAAAATATTTGAGATATATTAAACATGATGAAATTTCAAAAGTATATAATCAAACAAAAGTTTTTTTCTTAACTTCAAAATCCGAAGGATTACCAACAACTATATTAGAGGCAATGTTATTTAAGGTGCCTATTATAGCTACAGATATCCCTGCCACTCGTCAAATAATAATAGACGGATATAACGGGTTTTTATTTCCTCCAAACAAACCAGAAATTGGAATAATTAAGCTTAAAAAGATTTTAAACAATAACAAATTAAGAATAAGAATTATTAACAATGGAAGAAAAATAGTTGAAAGGAATTATTCTTGGGAAAACAATTTCAAAAAAATTTTGATGGTTTATAATTCTATATATTAAAATTATAAGAGTGTTTCAAGTTGTGTTTTTTAGGTCAATTTTTATTTTTGAACTCTTTAGTGAACTAAACTTTTTTTCTCTCGATTAATTCAGTTTTTGAAGGAAATAGAGAGAAAATTTTTTGAAAGATCATTAACTTATAAATTCAAGAAATTTAAAAGAAATTATTATTAACGATTAGATTGAAATTATGTTTTATCGATTAATAGAAAATTTACGGTGCCCAGACGATGGAAATTTTCCGATGCAAATTAATGTTATTAAAATTAAAAAGCTAAATCAATTTAAAAGTAAAAATATTCGTTCTCAAATTCCTCATTGTAGCTTGTTATGTGGAAGAAAAATGCAATTCATTAATAATCTTAAGAAATTACCCGAATGCAAGGAATGCTATTCTGATTACATTTTGGAAGGTTACTTTACATGTAATAAATGTAAAAGAAGATATCCAATTGTAAAAGGAATACCAAATGTACTACCAAGTAATTTAGCGAATTTAAAAAATAGTGTGATAAATCACAAGTTTATCACACATAAAATTTCTCCAAATGAGGTAATATCAAATGAAATTAAAAGAGAAGAAATGGCTCATCATAATGAAACGGCAATAGATTATGATGATTGGTGGGTTAATCATCCCAGATCTCAGATATTTTATAAAAGAGCTGTGAAAATTTGGAAAAATAATCTCTCTGAAAGTAATAAATCAATCATTGATATTGGATGTGGAAGTGGCAAATGTTCTATTTTAATGGCAAAATATGGTTACTTAATTGGTTTGGATATTTCATTGAAAATGATTGAAATTTTACAAAAAAAAGTGTTTAAAAATGGTTTTATTGTTGATTGTGTGGTCGGTGATGCTGAAAATTTACCTTTTTATGATAATTGCGCTAAATCTGCAACTTTTTGGGGCGTAGCCCATCATTTACCTAATAGAATTATAGCTTATAAATCAGTAAAAAGGGTGATAGAGAAGGGAGGAAATCTTCTTATTTCAGAACCCAATATAAAGAGGAGTTATATTCCTTTTGCAATTGGGAAGATAATCAATTTTCCATATTATATTATCAGGAGTTTTTTAAATTTAATAAGAAGTAAAAAATTAGAAGCTAGTAAGACACATATAACGAAGAATGAAGTATTATTAAATTTAAATATTGAAAAAAAGATTCTTAATGATTTAGGATTTGATATTATTTACTCAAAAACAAGATGGTTTTTCGGAATAATTCCGATTTTATGGTTACCAAAAAAAATCTTATTTTTAATCTATAAGCTATTTATGTATTTCGATATTGTTATAGAAAAGAATATATTAAAAGAAAAGGGTGGAGAGTTATGTATTATAGCAAATTTGATCAATAAGTGAAATAAGGATTTCAAGACTCTATGAAAATTGATAATAATATTTGAAATTAAAAGAGAGTTTTTTATATGAATTTTCTGTAAAAATAGTGAATTTAAATTATCTACTGCATATTTATTATCTTGTGTTTTAATATGTTTTAAGAAATAATTCTTCAAAAGAAGTTTCTTGTTCCTTTATTTTCGTAATATCATAATTACTTAATAGTTTAAAGAGATCCTTATAATAAGCTCTCTCTTTTAAACGAATGAGAATACTGTTTTTTCGTTGGATAGTGATGTCTGTTATAAAATTTTGGTTTTGTAATTCAGAAATTAACTCTTGGTTTCGATTAGTAAGGGAAATTTCAATTTTTATCTCAGATTCCATTAAATTTTTAATTTCTTCTTGAGTTCCTATATTTAAAATTTTTCCCTTATTAAGAAAAGCGATTTTATCGCATAATTTCTCAACCACGATTAAGTCATGACTCGCGATTATTATCGTGCTATCCAGATTTTTTATAATATCCACAAAAAGAGTGACGGTTTTAACATCCAATCCTAATGTAGGCTCATCAAGAAATAAGATCTCACGTTCCAGTAATAATGTTCGACATAAAGCGAGCTTCATTTTCATTCCACTTGAGAGTTTTTCTACATATTGATTAAGCCAATTTTCGATTCCGAGTAATTTTGTAATATTATGAATTTTTTGCTCATAATTTGGAACCATATATAATTTGCAAAAGAATTTTAAGTTATCATAAGCCGTTATTCTAAAATATAGCATATCACTCCCTAACATTAAAGCAACTTTAGACTTAACTCTATTAGGATTTTTTAAGATATTATAACCATCAATAAGCGCATAACCACGGGTTGGATGGAGTAATGTTGTTAAAATTTGGATGAGAGTAGTTTTTCCCGCACCATTCGGTCCTAAAAGACCAAAAATCTCACCTTTTTTAATGGAAATATTAACATTATCTAACGCATTTATGTGTTTATTCTTTCCCTTTAAATAATAAATTTTTGATAAATCAAATGTTTCGATTATTGTATCCTTCACACTTTAGCACCTCTGCTTTTAATACCCCATGATTCCAAATTTGTTATATATTAGTTTAAAAACATAAATACTAATTAAAGGGATAACTATCGCACATACAACTAAGATTGTAAAATGAAAAGGGTAATTTGTCATTGTAATTAACACATTATCATCGATCCATGTCATTCTGAGAACATCAAAGATATAATAGAAAGGATTTATTAATATCACTAGCTGAATGAAGTCGGGAAACATTTCAAATGGATAAGTAATGCAACTGATATAAAATACAATTTGAATGCCAATAGTAAAAATACGCCAATAATTTTCTTCAGAAATTGCAAAGACAGCTAAAAAGAGTCCGATTCCGCTAAAAATTAAGTCAATTAGGAGATAAATTATGATAATGAAAATAATAGTAATAATTGAGATCGGATATATTAAATAGGTTAAAATAAAGAATATTATGAACGGAATAGCTACAATAATAAGGTGAGAAAAAAAAATACCGAGAAGAAGATGCAACTTGTTAAATGGGGCAATTATGAGTGCGGGTATTGTTTTCCAGTACTTTTCTTGGATAAAATCATTAGGGAAATCTTGGGTTATCCTTCGAAGTAATTCAATATTAAATGCAATAAAAAGGAAGATATAATAGTTTGTATTATCCCACTGCCCGAATTGAGCACCCATATTAAAAAACCGCCATAAAACAACGATTGATAAAAAGATCAACAAAAATGGACTAAGTATGGAGTAAATTAGATTAAATTTAAATCGAAGTTGAACTTTCAAATTTTTTTGTGCGATTGTGAAAACGCGGGAAAAATTATATTTATAGAAATCAATACTAAAAATTTTTTTCGCGTTTTTAATGCTAATTATTTTTCTTTCCATCATTCAAAATTAAAAATTTAAAATGATATTAAAGATTTCTTTTTTATAACCAAATGAACATATTATTAAATAATTTTTATAAATATGGATGAATGAAGCATTTTAAAGATCCTGCATTCACAGATATCAAGTTGTAATAAAATCTTTGCTTAAACATTCGGCTAATTTAAAGAAAACCATTGCTGCTCTCCAACTGACATATTAAAAAATTCTTCATAATTTTATAATACTTAATCTAGTGAAATTAATAATTCTACAATTCCCTTTCCATAAATGTGCAAATAAAGGTTTAGATAACACTAAATCAAAACAACTAATTGACTTTTGATATATATAGCTTTAGAACTAATAGTATTTAAAGAAATATAACCAAAAAACAAGTTTTTTAAACTTTAAAGTAGCTATAATCTTGGTTGATTGTTAATTAATTATCAATCGATTTTAAGCTTAAATAATAATGATCTTCCAATAATTCAATAATAATATTATTGAAAAGCTATTCCTCTAATGTAATTCATTAAAGATACTTGACTCCAATCTATTAACATCTCAGAGAAGGTAATTGGTGGAATAAAAAAAGTAACAAGCATCAAACAAATTAATATAAAAATGAACGTATTTTCATTGAATAGCTTTATTTTGAGAATTACTTTATTAGATTTATCTTTAGTCATAAATATAATGAAGTAGAAGAATCCTAGGATGATTAAAGCGAAACCTGTTAACATAATAACAGGAGGTTGCCAGCCCGCTGGTGTTACATCGGTGTAAATCAAAAAAAAGAAATATAATATTATTAAACCGATAACATAAAGGAAAAATATGAGATTCTTTTTAAGGGTCAATGCTTCATATATACTCTTTTAAGTTTAAATTTTTAAAGTAAAATCACTTAATTATTAAGTTAGGCTTTCTATATTAAAAGTATTTTTATGATCATTCTTTAAATCCTTTGATAAATATAACTTTATTACTTGAGGTAAAAAAATGAGAGCTATAATCCTTGCGGGTGGTAAAGGTACCAGATTAAGGCCATTTACATATTCTCTCCCCAAGCCTTTGATGCCTATTGGAGGGGAAATGCCGATATTAGAAATCATTCTGAAACAATTGAAAAAAAGTGACTTTAATCATATAACAATAGCAGTTAACTACATGGCAAAAATTATTCAGGCGTTCTTTAGAGATGGAAGCGATTGGGGGTTGAAAATCGATTATTCAATCGAAGAAAAAGCATTGAGTACTATTGGCCCACTAACATTAATCGGAGATTTACCTGAGAACTTTTTAGTCATGAATGGAGATATTTTAACCGATTTGAGTTATAAGAAATTTTTTGATTGGCATATAGAAAATAAATGCGATGTAACTGTTGCTACATTCAAAAGAGTCAGTAAGATAAATTTTGGAGTCCTTAAGTATAACGAGAATCAAGAAGTATATGATTTCACTGAAAAACCTAAATATCATTTTGATGTCAGTATGGGAATTTATGCAATTAATAAGCGTGTAATTGATAATTTACCTAAAAATGAGCCCTTTGGGTTTGATGACCTCATGCTAAAGGGGATCAAAGAAAATATGAAAATAAAATCATATCCACATGATTCATATTGGCTCGATATAGGCCGAAATGATGATTATCAGAAAGCAAATGATGATTATTTAAATAATAAAGAAAGAATTTTAAATTTATAATTAATCAAAATTATAATACAATTTAAAACGATAGAGATGAATATTGACAATAAGAAAATCCTAATAACGGGAGCAGATGGATTTATCGGAAGCCATTTAGTGGAAAGGTTTTTAAAGGAGAAATGTGATATTAGAGCGTTTGTCTACTATAATTCTTTTAATAGCTGGGGGTGGCTAGATACTCTCCCTAAAGAAAGCTTAGCTGAAGTTGAAGTCTTTCCAGGGGACATTAGGGACACTAGCGCCGTTAGGTCGGCTGTTAAGGATGTTGATATTGTATGTCATTTAGCAGCATTGATAGGAATCCCTTATTCTTATGTTGCTCCTGAAAGCTATGTAGACACTAATGTTAAGGGAACACTAAATATAGTTCAGGCCGCTAAAGAATTAAAAACAGAGAAAGTTATAATTACCTCAACTTCCGAAACATATGGTTCAGCAATTTATGTGCCGATAGATGAAAAGCATCCATATCAGCCTCAATCGCCATATTCCGCCTCAAAAATTGCTGCGGATCATATTGCTATGAGTTATTTTTATAGCTTTGATTTGCCCGTTTCTGTTATAAGACCATTTAATACTTATGGACCGAGACAGTCTGCTAGAGCAATTATCCCAACAATAATAACTCAAATTTTAAAGAATCAAAATAATATTGAATTAGGAAATCTTACTCCGACCAGAGATTTAACATATGTTTTAGACACTTGCGAAGCATATATAAAAATGTGTAATACAGATGGAATTGAGGGCGAAATTATTAACATTGGAAGCTCTAATGAAATCTCGATAGGAGATTTAGGACAAAAAATAAAGGAACTGATGCAATCTGATATCGCAATAACCTCGACAGCTGAGAGAGTTCGCCCTGAGAAGAGTGAAGTTAATAGGTTGTTTGCTGATATTAATAAGGCATCGAAATTAATTGATTGGAAGCCAACCTATTCTCTAACAGAAGGTTTAAAATTAACAATTGATTGGTTTAGTAACAAAGAAAATCTAAGAAACTATAAGATTCTTTATAATATCTAAGGATAAATTAGGAAATGAAAAAGAAAAATGGAGAAAAAGATATTAATACTGGGTTCTGAAGGATTTATTGGCAAGAAATTTATAGAATTCCAAAAAGGGCTTGATTTTCCACATAAAAATTTGTTTATGGTTGATATTCGAGAGATTAAGAAACAGAATTACTATAAATGTAATGCTTCTAACTATGAAAACCTTAATAACATTATTCAGAAAATAGTACCAGACGAGATCTATAATTTTTCTGGTAGTTTTTCAAATGTTTTTGAGATAGATTACATGAATAATGTAATGGTTTCAAAAAATATATTCGATTCCTTAATTAAAAATAAGCAAATGGATTGCAAAGTCTTAATAAACGGCTCAGCTGCAGAATATGGTTTTATTAAGGAGCATTCCTCTCCAGTAAAGGAAGATAGCCCATTAAACCCAGTAAGCTTTTATGGGCTTTCTAAAGTATATCAAACATTTTTAGCCAAAACATATTTTTTAAGGGATAATGTTAATGTGTTTGTCACTAGACCTTTTAATATAATTGGTTATGGAATTTCAAATAAGCTATTTATTGGAAGACTCATATCGGAAATTGAGCAGCACATAAAAAGCAGAAAAAAAATCACCTTAGGAAATCTTGATAGTGAAAGGGATTATATTGATATTGATGATTTGCTAAAAGCGTATAAATTAATAATGGAAAGAGGTACTCCAGGGGAAGTATATAATATAGGCTCTGGGAAATCAATTAAAATGCTGAATTTATTAAGAATTTTTTTAGAGTTTTTTAATATAGATTTTAAAGATGTCGAACTAAGCAAGGATTTTGTTAGACGTTTTGCTGTTCCTAAAATAGTTGGTAATATTTCAAAATTAAAAGAACTGAATTGGCATCCAGCAATTTCTCTAAAGGAATCAGTAAGTAAAATAAAAACTCAATTTCAGTAATAACTATAACTTATTCCTTTACTTAATCTTTAAATATATTTTTAAGGGCGCCAAACAATGCAAGTTTAGATATCACCAAATTAAAACGACTAATTGGCTCTGATATAAATATATATAGCTTAGAAGAGGGGTTAGAAGATATGAAAACTAATAGAATTTAAATTTCGATTGAATAATTAAAATTAATGAAATTAAAATTAGCTCTAATTTACATTTAAAATCGTTCTATATTTGTTATCGTACCATTTGAAATACTCTTTTAATCCTTGTTCTTGATTATATTTTGGTTCAAACATTAACTCCTTTTTGGCCTTTGA
>Ga0209977_10000686_pt1 | contig 13722 bp, 16 predicted proteins | sample SumtaG_2_FD_183113 | JGI IMG/M metagenome (GOLD analysis project Ga0209977, IMG submission 183113) | Deep subsurface microbial communities from Indian Ocean to uncover new lineages of life (NeLLi) - Sumatra_00607 metaG (SPAdes) (version 2) | ecosystem: Environmental > Aquatic > Marine > Oceanic... | reverse complement strand
ATGAGATATGGGGCTGACGGTGAACTTGATTCGCTGAGGAACCTCACCTCACTTTCCAAGCAAGGAGTAGATAACTACTACGGTGAAAATCGTATTTTAGCAACTGAAACGGCACTGCCCTTTTACGTACATTAATGACTTGGATTTAAGCCAGAGAAATTGTAATCGGGAACGGTTGGAACGAGCTAAAACCTTGGTGCAAGGCCAAATGAAAGCGATGAGTATTTGGAACGAGTTTTAGGTAGGCCGCTTAGTTTGATGCCCCACCTATTTCTTGGCGACGAGAAATAGAACAAAAAGGTGGGTATATATCTCAGGTGTCGCTTTTATTATTTCTAAATTTACGTATCCGGAGGGAGATATATTGCAATTTTACATACTTCGTCTCCTTTCATAACAGATTCTAAAACCTTAACTTTTACGGGTTTTTGAAGGATTTCTTCCCAGATACCTTTGAAAAAGCCTGCTCCACAGTAGCAATAAATTTCTGGTAAATCCTCTATTGATGATTTTAAAGCGTCTCTAACGCGAGGACAATGGCAATAAATAGCCCTTTTTTCGTCTGGATCAGTCGTTTCGAAATATTGTTTGATATAAGCGCTTTTAGGAATCTTGGTAGCTAAAATTACATTTCGTTCCTTAACTCCAGCAGTGCTCCATCCTTTTTCAATAACTTTTTTGATAAGATCTTCATTTAATTTAAGAGTATCCTTGAGCAAAGATTCAAATTGATGTTGTAGCATTCGATGTGCTACGTTAATATCCTTTGTTTGCTCGTACTTTTCTCTTATCTCTTGTAATTGAGACTTAGAATAATTACAAGCGCATCCCGTCATGATATCAATTTGTTTTTCTTCGTTAACTAAAGAACTTAATCTTTCCATAGCTTGATTAGACCAGTTAATAACTTCTTCTCTGGATGATGCATCTGAAAGCTTTTCACTTCCAGTCATTACATCTTTTCTTACTTCTTCTCCAGCAACCTCGTCTAAACAGTTAGAAAACTTATTTAGCCAATACTTTTCAAAGTCAAATTTCTCGGCCATTCGATTTACACTTATTCCTATTTTTGCTTTTTTTATGTGAAGTTTAATTTAATAATTAATGTCACCAAATAAGAATTTAGATGTTTAATTGTGTACTATTCTTAGAAAAAGCAATCTACCTTTAATATTTAATAAAAAATCAAAAAAAATTAAAAAATAAAAATAAAATAAAAAAAAGAAGATTTGTTTATTGTCCAACCTCTTTCAAGATTGATGGAATTAAAACTCGAAAGTTCGTCATGTCGCTTAAACCCTCATTGACATCTGTAGGTTTTACGATATTTAATATTGCAACGCTCGCTCCATTAAAATAGGCTCTTCTCACGCTTTCTTTTTTTAATCCACCGGCAACAGATATGAGAACATCGTACTTAGAGCGTATTTTATTAATGTCTTTGTACCTAATTATGCTTCTTGGGTTTGCTTCCTCGTCTCGCCCCTTATGGATAACTACTCCTTTTGGTTTGTTCTTTAGCGCAAAAAGTTTTTTTAACGGATTATCTTGTCCTAACATATCGATCATTGAAAAAATTTTATATTGATCGCATGTCTGACTAAAGTAATCCAAGGTTTCTTTTGGAGCAGTACCTGCGGCAGTAACGGCATTGGCACCTGCATTATATGCCATCGCAACCTCTTCTTGAGCGCCGTCAATAACTTTTAGATCAGCGACGATTAATCCTCGCCAATACCTCCTTATTAATCTGATGCCATTCTGTCCCTCTCTTTTGACATATGGCGTCCCAGCTTCTATTATAATTCTCGGGTCGAGAGGAATTTGAGGCAGTATCCGCCTAACCTCGTAAATGGAGTGATTAAATGCAATTTGGATGTATCTCGTGCTTGAATTAAATGTTCTACTCATTGACGTTCACCACTGTTAATTACAATTTCTTCAATAACTCGCTAAATCCACCTGGCATGAAAATAACTATCTTCTCAGAGGGATCTTGTGAAATATCTCGAATTGTTTGAAGAGTCCTTAATTGAAGCGCTGCTGGGTATGATACCATTATGTTCGCTGCTTTTACTAAATTTTCAGCAGCTCCTAGCTCGCCCTCACTCGCAATTATTACGGCACGCTTTTCCCGCTCTGCTTCTGCTTGTTTTGCCATAGCTCTCTTCATTTCGGCAGGAAGTTCAAGTTCCTGAATATTAATGCTCTTAATGTCGATACCCCAATCGCTAGTTTCTTTATCAACGATACTCCTAATCTCTGTAGCAACCCTTTCCCTATCAGTTAAAACGCTGTCCAATTCCATGTTACCTAAAACATCTCTCAACGCGGCTTGCGTGTACTGACGCACGGCATAAGCGTAATTTTGAATTTTTATGATTGCATCTTCTGGCTTTTCAACTTTATAATACACTACTGTATTTACTAAGACAGGTATATTGTCTCTTGTCATTACTTCTTGACGAGGAATGTCTGCCGTGATGATTCTCAAGTCAACTTTTTGAGATTTTTCTAAAAGCGGGACGATAAATACAACACCCGGGCCAATTGTACGCTTGAATTTACCTAATCTAAAGATTACGAGCCTTTCATATTCTAAAACCACCTTAATGCCCGCCAACAACCAGCATCCCAAAAAAATTCCTAGGCCAATTCCAACTGGCAAAATAAAAAAAAACCAATCAAATCCTTGTAACAACATTTTTCATCATTTATTATATTTTAATTTAGATTCCAAGAGTATATGGTCACTTAGTATATTTAAATGTTAATAAATAGTTATCTTCTTTTGTCCAAAAAATTGTAATTCGTGAAAATTTTGTACTTTTTTCTGTATCTTTTAATTACTTAAGGAACTAATTCTGATTGGGAGTTTTCACATGTCCAATCATGACATCATGCCATAATTTTATTAATGTATATTTTTGTATATTCTCATGGTACGAGCAAACAAGAAATAATTTTATTAACTATGTCTCAATCAATATTTGAGTTTATAGGTTCATTTTTCGTAGTGATTTTCGTCGTGGTCGTTATCTTTCTCATTATTATCATTCTCATCGTATTTAAATTGCTAAGAATGAATGTAAACGAAGATAATTCTAAGAAGATAGACAGAGATAAGAAGATTGCTGAACCCCCTGTTCATTTAATCGAACCTCTAAATAAAGTAGATAAGAAAGAAAATAATGCGCGTATGAATGCCCAATTCTGTACATATTGTGGAGAAAATATATCTAAGGGGCTCAAACATTGCCCGTTTTGTGGAGCAGAAACCAAATAAGGGTTCTTTTTTAAATTTTAATCAACCAAACTAAATGTTCCAACTTCAGCACCACATTCGGGACATTTTTCAGGGATTCCCTCTAAATCGAATATAGCTCCACACTCATCACATTTCCACATTTAGCATCTCATTTAAAAAAAAGAATTATAATTATTAGAATAACAAAAAGTAAAATTAAAATCTTTTTATAGAATGTGAATTAAATCTGTAAATTCCAGCTAAATTAAATTTTGATTGCTTGTTTTAAAGCAGTGATAATATTTTGATAAATAAATTCTTGATTTTCCCTAGTTACTGTGAAAAGCTTGATGTTTGGATTGCTTAAAACAAATTTCTTTAATGGGTGATGCAACTTTTGTCCTATTGTTGCTACTATGTTAATATTAGTCTGAAAAATCCTCCTGATGAAATTTTGAAATTTCTCTGAATATAATTCCATTTTTCCAATTTCATCGAGAAAGATTATATCGACAGGTTTGAAATCGAGAGAATCAAGATGTGATATTATTTTCTCAAATTCTTCAATGAATACATGATATTTACCTAGCTTGAATTGAGTGGTATAGTTTCCTACCCTTGCCAATTTGTATCTTTTTTTAGTATCCAACTCTTGAACATCAAACCCTAATCTCCGGTCGTCTTTTTTTACTTCTGGAGTTATAAAACCATAAATATTATGTTCTTTTTGTGAGCAAAAATTAATCAATTTAGAAATTAATGTCGATTTTCCACATCTAGGTGGACCAGTGATAAGTATTTTAACGCTCATAATTCAGTTTTCAATTATGATTTAATTAAAAGTATTTACACAATTATATAAGTTAAATAATCTTAGTAACGGGATAAAAAACCATATTTAAGATTTTAAATTATTAACTCTTTTATTTTGAGCTCAATTTTTTGAATTTTAGTAATAATTCTTTTTGTTCCTCAGTAATTTTCTTAGGAATTTCAATATTAATTATAATGTATTGATCTCCCTTACCTCTCCCCCTTAAATAAGTAGCGCCCCTATTTTTAATTCTAAACTCTGTACCGTGTTGGGTTCCTGCGGGTATTTTTAACTCCCTCTCAGTTAATTTTTCAGTTTTGTAATCTAATGTTGGTACTTTAATTTCTCCTCCTAAAGTTGCTGTTACAATATCTATATTAAGTGGAGTATAAAGATCGTTTCTGCGACGTATAAAGTTTTCGTTTTCTTCAATTTTAATGCCTAAATAAAGATCGCCTGGAATTGCTCTAGAAGAAGGAATATGTCCTGCCCCCTGAACTTTTAAATGAACGCCATTTTCTACGCCAGGTGGAATACTTACATGAATTTTTTTAGTTTCAGGGACTACTTTCATTCCATTACATGTTGGACATTTTTTTTTAATTACTTTGCCTGTTCCATTACAAGTATAGCATTCAGATTCGCGTATGATTGTTCCAAAACCAGATTGGGTCATCTTCCTCGTCCGCCCCGATCCATTACATTGAGGGCAAATTTTTATACTTGACGGATCTTCAGCTCCCGTTCCCTCACACTCGTCGCATGGTACGTATCTTTTAATAATAACATCTTTTTTCGTACCAAACATAGCATCCTCAAATGAAATTTCGATATGGTCTTCAATATCTTGTCCTACTTCCCGACGTGGTGCTGATCTGGCTCTACCTCGAGAACCAAAGATGTTCCCGAAACTATCTCCAAACATGCCCCCTCCAAAGATAGATCTGAGTAAATCATCTAAACCAGGGATTCCACCTCTGAAAAAACTACTCATATCAACATCAACACCGCTAAAACCGTATCTATCGTAATTTGTTCTTTTATCAGGAGTACTCAAAACTTCATATGCTTCCTGAAGCTCAATAAATTTTTCCTTGGCTTTAGGATCAGTCTTATTGAGATCAGGGTGAAGTTTCCTTGCCAGACGTCTATACGCAAGTTTTATATCGTTTTCACTAGCATTTTTACTAACACCTAATACATCGTAGTAATCTCGTTTTTTGCTTGAACTCATGATCTTTTAGTCACTTAATAATATGTCCAAAAAAATTAAATGTAAAATAAAAAGAAAAGTAAATTAATAAAAACCTCGAAAAGTTTAGTCTGATTCATCCCAGTCTACATCGACTACTTTGCCCTTCTTTTTCTTATCTTCTTTATCTTTTTTATAAGTAGCTCCACCTGCACCGGAGCCGTCCATCCCATCCGGAGGACCTCCACCCATGCCACCTGGGGGAACACCTCCCATTCCACTAGCTGCATGTTGTGCTTGTTCTGCTGCTTGCTGATATACTTGATCTTGAGCTTGTTGGCTATATATCCTTTGAGAGAAACCATGTATCGACTTTTGCAAGTTTTCAACACCCATTTTAATTCTTTGAACATCATCTGTTTTAATATCTTCTTCTAAAGATTTAATTGCTGCTTCTATTTCGCCTTTTTCCTTCTCTTCGATCTTATCTTTATTATCCTCCATCAGTTTCTTTGTCTGATAAATCATAGAATCTGCAGTATTTTTTGATTCGATTAACTCCCTTAGTATTTTATCTTCTTCTTCAAATTCCTCAGCAGATCTAATTTTCTCCGCAATCTCTTCAGCCGTTAAACCTCTCGCACCAGTAACCGTAATACCTGTTTCTTTTCCAGTTCCCATATCTTTTGCATTAACGTGAACAATACCATCAGCATCAATCGAGAATTTTACTTCAATTTGTGGTATTCCACGTGGAGCAGGCGGAATTCCAGTCAGGTGAAACATTCCTAATGTTATATTATCTTTTGCCATTGTTCTTTCTCCTTGCAAAACATTGACCTCGACGCCAGGTTGATTATCTGCAGCAGTGCTAAATACTTGTTTTTTTTCCGTTGGAATCGTTGAATTTCGCTCTATTAGTTTTGTAAACACGCCTCCCAAGGTCTCAATTCCTAAGGAAAGAGGTGTAACATCCAATAAAAGAATATCTTTAACATCACCCGCAATGATCCCTCCTTGAATCGAAGCTCCAATCGCAACGCATTCCATAGGATCAACTGAGTGATCTGGTTCTTTGCCAAAGAAGTTCTTAAATCTTTTCTGAACAGAGGGCATTCTCGTTGGACCACCAACTAAAATAACTTTTTCAATTTCATTAACTCCAATTTTAGCATCGGTTATGGCTCTTTTCATTATAGGATCTAATCTTCTTAAAGTAGACTCAATTAATTGTTCCAATTTTGCCCGCGTAAGTTCAATTTCTATATGAACTGGATTTCCATCTTTCTGAGTAATGTAAGGCAAGTTAATTTGAGTACTTAAAGTAGTAGATAATTCGATTTTTGCTTTTTCTGCGGCGTCTTTAATTCTTATCATAGCTTTGTTGTCTCCTTTAAGATTGAGCCATTCTTTCTTTTGAAAGTTAATGAGAACCCAATCTATAATGGCGTTATCCATATCGGTCCCTCCTAGCTGTGTATCGCCACCAGTAGATAAAACTTCTACTACACCCTCGCCATATTCCATTAAAGTTATATCAAAAGTTCCTCCTCCTAAGTCTAAAACGCAAATTTTTAGGAGTTTATCTTTTGTATCTCTATCAAGACCGTAAGCTAAGCACGCTGCTGTAGGTTCGTTTATCATACGTACAACTTCAAGTCCAGCAATCTCACCGGCATTCTTAGTAGCTGTTCTTTGGGCGTCGTTAAAATAAGCTGGAACGGTAATAACGGCTTTCTTTATTTCTTTCCCGAGATAAGCAGATGCATCGTTCTTTATCTTTTTTAAAATCATCGCGCTAATTTCCTCTGGGGAAAACTCCTTCCATTCGCTTCCAACTTTAACTTTTGCTTTATATGAAGTTCCCATTTTTCTTTTAATAGCGTAAACAGTTCCATCTGGATTCGAAACTGCTTGCCTTCTAGCTGGTTCACCTACGATTTTTCTACCGTTATCATCAAAAGCAACATAAGAAGGAAATGCTTTGCCACCCAACGTCCTTCCTTCGGCAGCAGGGATAATTTCTGGTTGCCCCGTTCCACTTAAAATAGCGCATGCGCTGTTAGATGTTCCCAAATCGATTCCAATGATTTTTTCTTTTTTCTTCGGTTTGCTTTCTTCACTCATGATAAAAGTCACTTCTTCTAAGATAATTAGTTGAATTTAACTTAAATATAATTATTTTATTTTCTATTAGTATCTATTAAAGATATAATTATGACATATTTATGAATTTTATGATATAGAGATCGTTTATAAACATAAAATAAAAAAATAATGAAATTTTTTATTAAATTATAGAATTAAAGTATTCTTGTAAAAATTAATAGTATTAAAAATTTATAATTTATAATGGTTTTCGCTTATGACTCGGAAAAAAGAAAAGAAAGAAAATCCAAGCAATAAAGCGTTGCTAGAGGATGAGGCTGAAATTCTTATTAATGATAGTAAAGAAAGTACAAGGAAAGAACAAGACGATTTACAAGCTAAAATAGAAGTACAAGACATTAAGCTTATAGAAGGTGAAGAACAAAAAGTTCTTGAGTATTACTCTAAGGATAATTTAATAGAGGAGATTAAGAGTCTTAAAGAAAGCAATAAAAAGAAAGATGAGCAACTTTTAAAGTATCAAACCGAAAGCGACGATTGGAAAAACAAATACATGAGACTTCAAGCAGAGTTTGAGAACGCTCAAAAACGTTGGAACAAAAATCGACAGAATTTAAGGATAGAATACACAGCCTCGGCTCTGAAAACATTTCTACCTCTATATGATTCCTTTAAAAAAGCACTTGAAAATAGCGACGAAAACCAAGTAATCTTGAAAGGTTTTTTTGATCAATTTATTAATATTTTGAAGTATCATAAAGCATTACCTATTGATGTTAAGATAAACGATGCTTTTGATTACAATTACCACGAAGCTTTAAGTTCAATAGAAAAGGACGATCTTCCCAATAATACAATTATTAATATCATTCAAGATGGTTGGAAGTTAGATAAAGAAGTGATACGCTATGCTAAAGTTATTGTTTCTCGCGTCCCTCCCCCGCCTGAACCGGAACCAGAACCTGAAAAAGTAAAAATTACTGAAGAAAATGGAGAAAATGAAGAGAATAACAATGAAAATGTTAAGGAAACCAAAGAATCTGAGGAATCTGAGGAAATTAACTATAAAATAGTTGGAAATGAAGATCAAAATAAATAAAAATCTCGACTTTCAAATAACTAATTAAGAATTCACATAATTTTCATTTACATAAATATTATTCATAACTTTTAATTACAAACCTAAAAAGTTATTAGTTGTTTATGATTTATAATTATAAATATCAAATTCGTTTAGTGCTTTTAATATGAGTGATGAACCTGTATTTCCAGAGCTCCCTGACATTGGAGAAATACTCGGTCGAAAAGATCGCTTTATACAGACGAAAACAACGGTCTTAAAGTGTGGAGAATGCAAAGCTAAGTATTCTCGAGAGTTTAAAGCGGGAGACTATACTTTTAAAAAGTTGGACGACGAAGAATGTGAAAAATGCAATCGTAGTAAGACTCTCGTTGTTGAAGAGATTTATTCTGAATGGTTCGATCCTAAGAAAAAAAAATAAATCGATCCATCAGGTTATTATAATGGCAACTGAAAAAGAAAATGTTATGCAAATGATAAAAGAGCTCCCTGATGATATCACATTAGAGGATATCATGTATCATTTATATGCTAGAGAAAAGATTATCTGCGGTCTAAAGGAAGCTGACGAGGGTAAAAAAGTATCCAATGAAAAAGCGAAAGAATTTATCGAAAAATGGTTCGAATAGAATGGACTGAACGTTCTTTAGAAGACCTAAAAAAAAGAAGATGTTATTTATTTAATCTTCAACTTTTAGTTCTTTTTCTATTAATAGCAATATATACGCTTCCCAAAACTAAACCTACTGTAATTAAAATTGAGACGAATGAAGCATACCCTAAAATGCCGAGTGCATTGATATCCAGAAAAAAATATAAATAATTCCCGGTAAATGTGCCATATATAAAAACAAACACTAAATAACATATTGGATATATGATCCAATAGGGTAGGTAGCTCCATTTATATCTCAATTTAGTTTCTGTTAATATCCAATCGACTATAAATGCGATTGGGGTAATATAATGCAATACGAGATTGCTAAATGCTGCAAATCCAGTGGGTTGGTAAAAAGGGGCCAATAGAACTGCAAAGAAAATAAAAGTTATTGTGATATAAAGAGTAAAAGCGCCTTTGAGAAGTCCTGAAATTTTTTCAAGAGTCTCTGGCTTGTTATGCCATAGAATTGCTAATGTAAGCCAAATAGTAACCATTAAGTTTGTTTGCATGGTGAAAGCTTTAAAGCTATTAAACCATTCGAGTATTGGGCCATAATTTAGGGCATAATTAACTGCGCTAGATATTAAAGTAAACCAACTTAGTCCAACAAAAAATATACGGTAGATTAAAATAGTATTACTTGAAAGAGATATGTTTTTCATTTTTAAGACTATCCATTTAATAATCATTATATCTTTTAGGCGACGATTAAAATTAAATCTATTACTTTTCTTTTGAACTTATTAAAAAGAAAATCAATTTAGAATAAAACAAAACTCGAGATTTTTTTTAATATCTACTCAATACCAAGCAACTTTATTATTAAATTTGCCATAGAATAAGGATCAAGGCTTTTATCCATAACTAATCTAATGCATTCATCAATAGCAGAGTTGGAACTGATTAAACTTTCTACTTTTTTTGTGATTTTATACTTTAGAATTTGAAGCGTTTCGCTTTTTATTCGATTTTCTTTATAATTTTCTATAATTCCTGATTCTTCTAAGAATTTTTTGTGCTCTTCAATTAGCTCAATTACTTTTTCAAAATTTTCGCTTGTTTTCGAATTAACTTTTACGATTTTGGGAGTCCATTTCACTATTTTTGCGTAATTTTCATCAATATGATTAGATTGATACTTATAATTCATGTCTAATTCTAGCATCTGAGTAATTTCAGAAACCTTTTTGTCAGCCCCGGATAGATCCATCTTGTTTACAACAAAAACATCAGTAATTTCCATGATTCCAGCCTTAATGGCTTGAATATCGTCCCCTAAGCCAGGAACTAAGAGTACAACAACAGTGTGGGCTGATTTAAATATGTCTACTTCTGATTGCCCCACTCCAACGGTTTCAACAATAACTACATCACATCCGTAAGCGTCTAAGATCTTTATCGAATCTTCAGTTGCTCTAGCTAATCCACCTAATTGCCCTCTATTTGCCATGCTTCTAATAAAAACATTATCTAGAGAAAAGTTTTCTTTCATTCGGATTCTATCCCCTAACAAAGCGCCTCCTGTTAAAGGAGATGACGGATCTACACAAATTATTCCAATTTTTTTGCCTTGCTTAACAAAAAACTTCGTTAAATTTGAGATAAAAGTAGATTTTCCGCTTCCTGGCGCTCCCGTAACGCCTAAAATATACGCATTCCCCGTATTCTTGTATATCACACTAACAATTTCTTCTGCGGCTTCAATATCATTCTCTACTAAAGTGATTAGACGTGCTGCTGCTCTGGTATTTCCTTCTAGCAATTTTTCTATTAAATCAGAATAATGCATTGTACGCTATCTTTTCAAATTGTTTTTAACGAATTCAACAATAGTTTTTAACTCAGTACCTGGTCCATAAAATCCTTTTAGCCCGTGTTTTTCGAGAAAAGTTTTGTCCTCATCTGGGATAATACCACCAACACCCACAAGAACATCATCAATTCCGTTTTCTTTTAATTTTTCCATTATAATGGGACATAATGCATTATGTGCTCCAGATAGCATGCTTAGCATAACCGCATCCGGGTCTTCTTGAATAATTGTCGAAACAATGTCGGATGGCGTCTGATGGAGTCCTGTGTAAATAACCTCCATACCTGCATCTCGTAAAGCTCTAGCAAGAACTTTAGCTCCCCTATCGTGCCCGTCAAGACCTGGTTTACAAACTAAAACTTTAATTTTTCTTTGTTCTGCCATATCATTTACCTCATTTAAAATATTGAATCTTCTACATAGGTTCCAAATACTCCTTTAAGAGATGCCATGATCTCGCCTATCGAAGCGTATTCTCTTACGGCATCGACGATATATGGCATTAAATTCTCAGTACCTCTCGCGGCTTCCTCCAACTTTTTCAGTATTTCCTGAACTTTTTCATTGTTCCTTTGGTTTCTTAAAAGGCGTAAATATTCAATCTGCTCTTTAGCAACATTTTCATCTATTTTTAACAAAGGAGTCGCGCAAGGTTCTCTTAGTTGGCTATCGTTCACGCCAACAAATATTCGATCTTTGCTTTCAATTTCTCGTTGATATTTGTATGAAGCGTTAGCAATCTCTTTTTGAAAGAAATTAGCTTTAATTGCTGGAATTACCCCACCCAATTCCTCAATTTTTTCAAAGTAAGCTTCAGCTTCCTCTTCCATTTTATTTGTTAACCATTCAACGTAGTACGAGCCCGCTAATGGGTCAACGGTATCGGCAACACCCGATTCATGGGCGATAATCTGTTGCGTACGTAAAGCAATTTTTACTGCTTTTTCTGTTGGCAAGCACAAAGCCTCATCAAAGGAGTTCGTATGAAGCGATTGAGTCCCTCCTAAAACAGCTGCTAAGCCCTGTATCGTAACTCTAGCAATATTGTTTTCTGGTTCTTGAGCGCTTAACGATACTCCCGCAGTTTGGGTGTGAAAACGCAACCTCATTGATTCTGTTTTTTTTGCCCCATATCTATTTTTCAATCTTTTTGCCCATATCCTTCGAGCAGCGCGATATTTACAAACTTCTTCAAAGAAATTATTATGAGAATTAAAGAAAAAAGAAAGTCTAGGAGCAAAATCATCGACATCTAAACCTCTTTTCATCGCTGCCTCTACATAAGCAAAACCGTCGGCTAAAGTAAAAGCGAGCTCTTGGACTGCGGTAGAGCCCGCCTCTCGTATGTGATAACCTGATATCGAGATAGTATACCATTGGGGGACATTTTTGGCGCAATATTCAATTGTATCAACGATTAAGCGCATTGACGGTTCTGGTGGAAAAATCCAAGATTTCTGAGCTATATATTCCTTAAGGATATCGTTCTGAATTGTTCCTCTTAATTTATCGGGAGAATGGCCTTGTTTTTCAGCAGTTACTATGTACATTGCTAATAATATTGACGCAGGAGCGTTAATTGTCATGGATGTAGATATTTTAGACAAATCAATTCCACTAAACAAAGTTTCCATATCTTTTAAAGTGTCAATCGACACGCCTTCCTTTCCTACTTCGCCCAAAGCTTTATCGTCGTCAGCTTCATAACCATAAATGGTATGTAAACTAAATGCTACGCTCAAACCGGTCGTCCCATGCTCTAATAAGAATTTATAGCGTTTGTTTGTTTGTTCAGCACTGCCAAATCCCGCAAATTGCCTCATTGTCCACAAACGACCGCGATACATGTTAGGATAAGCACCACGAGTAAACGGGTACTTTCCTGGTTCTCCTAAGTCCATATCGTAATTGAACTCTTTGATATCTTCGGGTGTATAGGATGGTTTCATTTCGATATCAGACAAATTAGTAAATTTTTCTCGCCTTTCGCTTTTAGTCGGTTTCAATGTCTTACTTTCATCAATTTCTGTCATAATACTATCCTTTCATTTATATATTAAAACAAGATTACGTAATTATTAAGTTAAACATTCTTACTTTTTGATAAGGATCTAAATTTATTAACTTTTTTTATAAAATTTATCTCAATTAAAAAAAATTAGTTATAAATAAGAATAAGTCTTTATTATTCCTTTATTATTTGATGATGTATTCCATGAAGTAATGAGTAGCATTCTCTGCTGTCGTTTTAAACCCCATTTTTTTATAAAGAGTTTTAGCCCTTAAATTTACTTTAAGCACTTGTAATTTAACATTTTTGTTACCTAATTTACCATTTTCTAAAATCGTTCTAATTAATGAACTACCAATCCCTTGATTTTGAAATTCAGGTAAAATCGAAATTAATCCTAAAAATAATTCAACTTCTTTTTCAATAACAGATAATACTCCTATATCAATGCCAGATATTGATATAATTTTTAAATCTTCAGGATGGAAATTTTCTAAAAAATAATTAATTTGCCATATCTCATCCCAACCCCAAATTTCTTTAATATATTCTTTCAATGTTGCTTTTTTTAAATTAAATAAGAAATCTTTATCTTCTTTTGTAACAACACGTAATCTATGCATATTCTCTCATTTTAGTAGTGTAACTTACCTATATAATTTTATAGGCTTCATTAATAGCAGAACAGCCACCACACCTTACACATCCCGCTTTGCTTTTCAAAGGATTGACTCCATATTCTTTCATCAATTTTGCTGCTTTTTTGTAAATTTCTACCATTATATTGTGGTTAG
>Ga0209977_10000685_pt1 | contig 13729 bp, 13 predicted proteins | sample SumtaG_2_FD_183113 | JGI IMG/M metagenome (GOLD analysis project Ga0209977, IMG submission 183113) | Deep subsurface microbial communities from Indian Ocean to uncover new lineages of life (NeLLi) - Sumatra_00607 metaG (SPAdes) (version 2) | ecosystem: Environmental > Aquatic > Marine > Oceanic... | reverse complement strand
CACTCAGTTGTATAATGCAAAAACGCCTGAATAAAACTATCTGCTTCATAACTTTCAACACTCTCTTTTTCCCCGCTTCTAATATAAAAATTAAGAAAGAAAAGAAGAACCACAGCTACAATAATTATTATCAGTGCAAATCCCACAATCTCTTCCTGTGCCTTTTTTTTCTTGTTTAACATTTTAACCTCCATAATATACAATAATCCTTGCCAATTCACATTTATCATGAATCTGTTCTTCAATGTTTTCTTTTCTGCATAAAGCAACAAAATTTGAAACCCCTGTTCCACTGCCGGTAAGAAGGATTATTTCACCACAATAAGGATAATTTTCAAAAGTGCATACACTGCTTTCTTCAGGATAAATCTTTTTTATTTTTATTCCATCAACCCCCCAGAAATTAGAATACCTGTTTATATTACTCTTGAGAGCCATTATTTTATCACTATCAACACAGTTTATTTTAACACCTCCAAATGCACCTCCGCAAGAAAATTCAGGAGAATTTGCAAGTTTTGAAACCAGAAGCAAAGCATCTCTTTCCTCAAGCAATGCTGCAGACTCCTTTGCACCAGAAAAAACAACCATAATAAGAAACAATCCCACAAGAACAAAAAACAAAGTAAGAGCTATCAGCATAAATATCATTTGCTGCATTTTCATCTGTGCTTTCTTATTTTTTGTTACCATTTTTTTACCATAATCTACATACAGCACGATCATTTTCTCTTTTTACATCGTTTGCTGCGTTAGCAACCCCCATAAGGTCTGCTGAATCCTGAATATTATTTACAATACTTCTGAAAACAAAAAGATTCACATCTTGAGGACATCCTTGGTCTGAAAGAAGAATTGCTTTAGTGTCATACAACAATAAAAGTTCGTTTGTCCTCTGCATGAGCCTTTTTACCTGATGCTCATAGGCATTCCTATATGAAAAAATAGCAGCATACATCAGAGCATCTGTTTCATAATAAACAATGTTTCCTTGCTTTTTAACAGACCCTAGATTTTCATTAACATTAATATCACATTCTTGGAAGGCGACTGTGTCAAAACAAATCTTTACACTTTCTGCAGGACAATTTTCAACAAGGAGATTTTTCTGGTTTAAATCTGATAACTCATCTTCTATTCTTTCAGGTGCATCTATAAAGCAATAATTTTTTTCAGAAGAGGTTAAATAAATAACATCAGCAACCTTGAACGGAAACTTAAAAGGTTTAGAGAAAATAAAGAACTTCTTCCCCTCAATAATACTATCAGAAAAAATATATTTGTTTGGGAATCTGACATCTATCTCTGTTTGACTCCATTTTCCATAACTTTTTTGAGAAATCTGTATAATCTGCGCTCCAAAATTTCCAGATGTGCTGTATCTGTTATGAATTCTTGTCTCCACAGGCATTGTCAAAAGCACTGTTCTTCCTGATTCAAAGCCTGTTTCAAGAGGATTCAGCAAAACTCTTAGTTCTGTCCCTGTTTTTGCACTTGTTATCTCTCCCCCAGTATCCATAATTCTGGTAACACCATAAATTGCGAGAAATAAGATAAATCCCCCTGCAATAATTGCAAAAAGCCATGCGAAAGATATCTGAAAACCCTTTTTGTTTTTGTGATTCATTTATTAATCTAATAATAATTTATTTAGTTTTTACAGTATTTATTAATTTTTTGGCAATTTTATCTTATTTATTTAACTATCAAAATTTCATCTGGTTATTGTAACTAAAGCCTCACCAATCTCTTTTACTAAAGTTAATTTCACTTTTCTACGAACATTTTCAATACAAAAAGGATTTTCTGTAGAGGTTATTTTTGATGTATCAATATGGCTTATTTGTTCCCCTTCAAAAAATTTATCTGACTGGAAAAATAAATTTTCATATTCATATTCATCGTCCCTAAAGCAAACTGCATCTATTTTTGAAGGCAAAACATACTCTTTTTCTTCAGAGCTTTCTGTACTTTTCCAGACCCTGTCAATATCTGACTTTAGATCATTTATGAATTTTTCTGTTTGTGCAGCATCCTGTATTCCTAAAAAGATTTTTATTGCATAAAAAGCAAAAGCCAGAAAAACAATTATCAAAATTATAGAGAAAATCATCCCAAAAGATAATTTTATCTGCCCTTTTCTGCCTCTTTTCATGAGTGAAAAAGATAAAATAAGTTTATTAATTTAATGTTTAAATCATCAATAATAAAAAATCAAATCTCAAAAGGTTTTGCGATTATGCTACAGCCTTGAGGAGGCCGATTTCCAAACTCATCTTGGCACTTTATGTAAAAGTTCTTATCAAGATCCCATATGACTGTGTGTATTCTTCCATCACTTGTCATTTCTATTCCATCATCAAAATTATAAAGGCAATCCTTGTTATCATATACACAGGTTGCTTCTTCATGTGTTATTATCTTGAGATTTGGCCCATCGTGGAAAATCCTGACAACAATTGGCGCCTGGAAATCTGTGTCTATAGTGAAGCTTATGGTTGCAGTGTCTGCATTTCCACCCAAATCAACACACCTTATTTCATACGTGTATGTTCCAGCAACAAGGTCAAGTCTCTGACTATGTTTGTTCGTTCCAGTGTTAAAGAATAATACAAATTTATTTTGCCCAGCTGGGCTAAAAGAACATGTTGCAGCCCCCCTATCATATCCTACAGAAGTTTCTACCTCAAGCTCTACTTTTATTTGGAATGTTGCATTTTTTATTGTTGTCGCGTTTGGCCCTGCAGAATCTATATGCAACGGCTGTGTGCCAATAAGCCTAAAGAAATATGATCTTTCATTGATATTTCTTAAGTGCTCTTCATCTGTTCCTTCAAGATGTATCTGGTCTTTACATCTGAAATAAAAGTCATTGTTTTGATTATTTAGCAGGCCAGTAAGTGTTGAAGCTTCACATTTGTAATCCCCGGCAAGAGAAGTATCTAAAACACTTTTTGATGCAGGGCAGTTTACCTGGTTTTCATCTGGCATATCATCATAACTTTGGTCAAGTCTGCTCCATCTGCATTGTGAAGGCTCATTCACAAAAATACTTAGATTAATTTCATACTGATTATTGGCAATAGGTGAATTATTCAAAATACTTGTTCGAGTTATTATTGGCTCTTCTGTGTCAGGACCATCATCAACACAAAACCTAAACAAAAAGTCATTGGAATTTGAATATCCTTGTTTTGTTTCACATCTTGTATACAAGGAAAACTCTCCTCCTCCTATAAGTGTTATATTTTCTGCGCTTAATGTTTGTGGGTTTGGAAGGCTCATTTGGAATGAATGGTTATAAAGACTTAATCCATTACTCATAAATAAATTTCCCATGTCTTGGAAACTAGTTGGTCTTTCAAGACTTATCTTGCATTTTGCAGGTTTGTCAAGAGCAAGACCAAATACTAAAGGAGTGAACGGAGCAACACAACCATTTATATCATCTTCTGGAACAATTTTTACTCCTTTATGCGGAGGTGAAATAGCAGTGTCAGGAACATATTTGTAGCCTGAAGTTAAAATTTCTTCCCATGGTTTTATTATTGGTGGATTTATGTCATCTCTATCCACCCAAACACATAATTCATTATCTGTTCCTGGATTTATTATTTCACATGCCTGTCCAAGACTTTTACATCTGTATTCAGTGCAGGGAATATCATCTCTGTTGCATACTTCGCAATCCCGGCCTTTTGTTACAGCATCCCACGGCATACATGAGAATGAAACAACATCCATTCTTGTTTTTTTGTGTGTGAAAATAGAAATTAATATTCCTATTCCAATCCCTATCCAGCCAAGTGTAGGCAACCCAAAAAGCCATGTGCTGGAAAATATCCCTTTTAATTTTAATGCAGCGCCAAGTTTGGCAGCCATGGCTCCTGCAAAATAACCCCATCCTGCTCCAGCCCCAATGCTTTTTGCAAGTTCTGGATCAAGCTTTAGTAAGTGTTTTGCACCTAGTTTAATTAGCTGAGAAACTCCATAAGCAATTGCTGCATTTTTAGCAATATATCCAAGCCAGTGTCTAACGCCTCCACCTCCAATAATATTCCCTTCAGCATCTTTAACTACTGGGTCAGTTGAAAAATACTTCCAAAATGATGTTTTAGATTTTGTTGTCGCAGGAGGTGCACTTGTTTCTGGAGGTTTTTGCGATAATCTACGATAACCCTCTGCAAGAGAGAATCCTGATATAAGTGTACTTATCGGTTGACCTGTACTTGGATCAGCTTCTCCTTGAGGACAATCAACGCTTTTTAATTTCCAAGCATTACTACCACCATCACATACATCTGAACCCCCATTTGCAAGACACCATTCATTTATTTGAGCTTGGCCCCATTCGTCAACTTTTATATATCTCCCGCCAACTTCAATTAGCTTCCCAGTCTTATCTGCTAAACATTTTTCCACTGTCTGCGCACTAATAACAGGAATTATTGGGTTTCCTATTCCAATACCTCCCAAAATGTAAGAAAATGAAATAATACCTATTATCAAAAGAGCTATTTCAATTATAGCTATTGCCCCTGTTTTTTTAGTGAATTTTGTTTTTTTGTTTTTCATGTTTGTTATTTAATAATTTATTCTCCCCATTTTCCTTCAATCAATTCAACAAGATCTTCTTCTTCCCAATATCCTTGCTTTCCAATATAGTTTTCAATTACTCCGCAATCACCAATAGAAACACATAATTGATTCCTAGTTGAAACCCATTCATTATTTAAAGTAGATTCTTCAATAACATCTCCTGCTTCTAATCCAAGGCAATGGCAATTTTCTATACATTTAGCAGAACCAAGAAGTGCTTTTTCAACCTTAACCCTACAAACTTCACTCGCAACCATACAAATATCTCCAGCACCTTTCTGTTCCTGGTGTTGCTGTGTTTTGTTAGTGTCCCAGAACCATAATCCAATAGGATATTTTGGAACACAAACAGCTCCTTTTCTTTCATCATCTTCATTTTCCCTGGGAACAAGTTCTCCTTCTTCGTTAACAACAAGTGGATTTTCATCTTCATCATAATGCAACAAACCAAGGGTTTGCCCAACTACCCATCCACAATCTCTTTTTTGAGTATTTTCACAATCTTCTTTGTTATCCTGTAAAACACAATCTTGCCATTGATTTGCTCTAAATTCAGCTGTTTTAAATCCTTCATCCTGACCTTCTATTTCAATTTCAGACTCAAGACAAATTGTTTGCCTGAAAGGATCACCTGATTCTGAAAGAACTTCCCCATAAATGCAAGCAAGCCTGAAATATTCACTTCCAGGATTATTTTCGTATTCAGAGTTTGTTGCAGTATTTGAGCACCATCTTTCTCCTTGCTCAGCCCATCTTCCAAAACTAATCTTAAATTCTTCAGCAAACTTTCCACTTTTACAGCTTAAATCAGCACACATATATTCTCCGTATTCCGGAGGGTTTGGAAACATCTGCGGATTATTCCTTTCATATTTTTTACCAATACTTCCCTCAAAAAAATCACAACTACCACAAACATTTGCATTTGAAAGATCAGGCTCAAGAGCACAGCTATCTGCCCTGCCAATCATATAATCCCAATATTCATGGACAACCGGATTGATTTTTGCAGTGTCATAAATATTTGCAATGTTTCCGCAACTGTCAATAAAGAAAACTTCATCTCTTCCTTCAACAATTTTTGTTTTTTCTGTTGGCCCACAAATTGTTTCTAAGTGAGCTGCAGTGCATAAAGTTCCTTTATAGAATTCTACATTTGTATTTTCTGGTGAATTTGCACTTACTGTTTGGCACTCACTACTTGTTAAAATTTTGCAATTTCTTAAAAATCCATCGTCAGATACACAAGCTCCTTTTTCCTCAGGAAAAGCACTTGCAATACACTGAATAGGGTCTCTTATATTTGAATTAAAGTTTTCTATTTCCACACCATAAAGAGCAGAAAGACTTGTACATTTTGTCTGTGTTACAAAAGCAGCACTGCCTCCCACATAGCAACAGCCTAATTGGCATCTTGGAATATCATCTCTGGGTCTTTGGTCCCAGATTCCGCCATCTGCCTCACAAACTCTTTTATGAACATTTGGCCTGCATGAGCCCTCCATAGCATTTACACATACTCCCAGCTTACAATAATCAGTTACCTCACAAGAAGTTGGAATAGACGTGTAATTAGTATCTATTTCTTCAAGAGGAACATTCTGACACCATGCCCCGCTTTTTGTTCTTTCAGCACAATAATAAACTGTTGATTGAGCATCAGATTGAGCACCAACAAACCCCCAATATAAAAATAAAATTCCAAGCAAAAAAACACAAATTAAAATAAGCTTGAAGTTTATTCTTTCTTGCAACCTCTTTTTTGTTTTTCTGTTCATCTTATTTATTCCTTATTTTTTGTTTCAATTTAGCTATTCATAAAACACAGGAACTTCACCATATCCAGGGGGCCATGCAACACTTCTTGATGCAAACTGGAATTTGTTTCCTGTATCTCTGTTTATCAAAATATAAATTGTCGTGCCATCCAACTGTTTATATTTTTCAATTTTTATGTTACTGAAAAGGGTCATATAATAAAGCGTGTCAAAATCACCATGAGTGGCTTCCCAGTCAATCATATCATTGGATATGCTTACTAATTCATAAAGATTATTGTTCAAAATCACACTAAAAGAATCATACCTGTCTGTTTGAGCCTTTGAAACAGTTAAAACATAATTAAAACTTGTAACAACTCTTTTTGGAAGCAATTCTACAGTTGTTCTTCCGAGCTGCTCCATCTCTACATTATAATTTTTTTCTTTATAACTTTCCTCAAGGGCATTGAAACAGCTTATGACATCTTCTTTTATCTCATTTTCAATTTCAGACTCAATATGTTCAATTAAGAAAGGTCTTTGTATACTGCATGTAATATAATATTCACTAGTATAACATAAATATTCAATATTGGTATTATTATAGGTAAAATAATGCTCTGGAGCAATGCTCCCCCCCTGCAAAGAAATTATTTCAACAGTGTCTTTAATTTTATCTTCAAGACAAGCTTGTATAAATGCATAGGGATTTTTTTCATCAAATACCGCGGTTGTCTCTGCTTTTGGAATCACAAAGTAAATCAAAACAGCCAGACCGACAATTAGTATAGCAATGATGATAAAAATTGTCACCTGCCCTTTATTTTTAATTTTAGATTCCCCTCTTTTTTCATTACTATACATATTTTTCTTACGAGAATATTATTTATAAACTTTAGGAAAAAGATTGAATTTATACATTAAGCATATTTGTTAAAGTTATGTATTTAATCATAACTTATAATAACAAACACTATAATCCACCTTATTTAAATTTAAATATTTGTTTCCATATAAACTTCTATGAAATGGCCACTTATTTACACATTCCTAGCAGCCACCATAACTGTATTAGGATTTATTGAAAAAAAGCCTGTTTATTTAATAACTGCGTTTTTCATATATTTAATCGCCCTTATTTGGTTAAAGAGAATAGTTAATAGCCTTAATCCTCAGTCTCAACCCTTGGAGCTAGAAGAAAAGAAAGATCCATAAAATCATTTTTTATATCCATTCTTAAAGGATGGTCGTTTGCAAATCTTAAAACAGTTTTTTCAGAAAGCCTTGCCCCTTTTATAAATTTCTGGAGATATTCAAGGCTGTATCTTGATTTGCAGTTTTCTGCAGAAATTTTTGCTTCATCCCCTGAAAATTCAGACATTGCAGAATTTAAACCCTTAGCCTCAATAATGAACTTTCCTTCTTTAATTATAAAAGAGCAGGCATCTGCGACAACCATACAATCTTCAACAGAATCCATGAAATCAGAAGAATTCAGCTCAACCATAGAACTAAACTCCATCTCTGGCATATCCCTCTCCTCACTTTCAACCTCTATTAAACTTAAATTAAAATTTCTTTTAATTCTGTCATGAATCTGAATATTCAGAAGATTGCCCTTTCTTTCCAAAACCAGGGAACTTGCAGGACCACTTCTTTTTAAAATTCTTTTTAGGTTATCAAGATTAATTCCCAAAACTTCCTTTTCTGTCTCAAATACTGAAAAAGACCTTTTTGGAAGCACAAACCTGACCAGAGAAACATTTGCAGGGTCCATTGCAGTTATACTTAATCCTTCTTCGTTAACTTTTATCCTTACTTCTATAACAAGCTCTGAAATAATTTCAACCACCCTAGATAAAAGTCCTGGATTTTCAAGTTTTACCAACATTTTTTAAAAAAACAGCGCCTGCTTTTAAGCATTGTTATTGTCCAGTATAAATTAGTATAAGGTAATTATATAAATCTTTCATTCTATAGGAGGATTTATGTGAAAAATGGAAGAACAAAATATTAAAGAGCAAAGGATAAGAAAGATAACACAAATGTATTATGCCAGAAAAGACATTCAGAAAGCGCTTTTTGAATTCTCAAAAAACAGGGAGATTGCCCCGAGTTATATGATGGAGAGCTTTGGAAAAAGACCTGACTCTTTTCAGTATCCAGGAGATGTTTTTGAACTTGTTAAAAACAGGGCAACTTCATTTCATTGCTCTGAAGAATTGTGGGAAGATCCTTTAAAACTTTCCACAGAAATGAATGAAAAACAACTTGATGAGTTGAGGATTGGATGGGACCTTTTATTTGACATAGACAGCAAATATCTTGATTATAGTAAAATTCTTGCAGAAATCATAATTAAGGTTTTGAAATTTTATGGAGTAAAAAATGTTGGAATAAAATATTCCGGTTCAAAAGGATTTCACATGATTGTTCCTTGGAAAGCTTTTCCCAAAGAAATAAATAATATAAGAACCTCAGATATGTTTCCAGAGTGGCCGAGAATTCTTACGCAATTTATAATGGAGGCCTCAGAAAAAGAACTTATAGAAAAAATAACACTTCTTACTACATCTGGTTTAAGCAAATATGTAAAAGATTTTGAAGCTCCTAAAGATGTTATGCCTGATTTAATTCTTGTTTCTCCAAGGCATTTATTCAGGATGCCCTACTCTCTTCACGAAAAAACAGCTTTGGCAAGCATGGTTATAATCCCTGAAAAATTTAAAGACTTCCAGCCAAAAGATGCAGACCCCCTGAAAGTTAAAGTCAGGGATTTTATACCCGAAGCTGTGGAAGGAGAAGCTTCAGAACTTTTAAGAGAAGCCCTGGACTGGTACAAAATGAAAAAACCAGATGAGATAAGAAAAACAGAAAAGACAGAATTTAAACCAATTCAAATATCAGACTTCTCAGAAGAAATTTTTCCTCCAACAATAAAAAGAATTCTGCAGGGACTCAAGGATGGAAGAAAAAGATCTCTGTTTGTTCTTATAAATCTGTTCAGGTCAATGGGAATGAACAAAGATGAGCTTGAAAAAAGAATTTATGAATGGAATGAAAAAAACACAATTCCTTTGAAAAAAGGTTATATTAAGTCCCAGCTCTCATGGAGCTACAGAAATAAAATAGTTCCTCCCCCAAATTACGACAAAGACCATTACAAAGGAATAGGAATAATTCCTACAGAAGAAGAACTTCGGTATAAAAATCCTATTAGTTATATTGCAAAAAAGAGCAGGCAAAAAAATATACAAGACAAACCAAAGCGCCAAATAAAAAAATATAAGAGAAACTAGACTAAAGATAATTTTAAAAATAAGTGTTGACTTTAGATAACATGACAAAAAAGAGGATATTAAGAATAGTAATCATATTTTTGATTCTTATGATTTTGTCAGTATTCTCAGTTCAAGCTCAAATAAATTCTACAGAAGAGCAGGAAAAAGTGAATAATGCTTACCAATGTCTTGAAGAGAAGGTAGAGGGAAATTGCGATTCACTCTCAACAGAAGAAAAAATCTTTTCTCTTCTTGCAATTAATGAATGCAAGGCAGAAGTAATCACTGATTCTTCTGATGAAGGATGCTGGCCTGCTGATAGTTGCAGGTTAAAAACAACAGCACAGGCAGTTCTTGCTCTTAATAGTGTTGGAGCAAATACAGATAAAGCACAACAATGGCTTCTTTCCCAAAACAAGACACCTTCTGAGCTTATATGGTATCTTCAAATTGAAAGCAGTAATCAAACAACATGTGAAATTGAGTATGCAGGGGTTTCAAGGCCAATTGAGATTGCAGAGGATAAAAAAATAAGTGGAGATGCAGGACACTGCCTTCCTTTAGCACAAGATAACTATTGGTTAGAAGTCTCTACTTCCTCATCTTGCTATGATCAGGAGTTTAGTATTTCCTGCGATAATGATTTTTTCACAACTCTTTTATTTAAAAAACGAGATTCTCCTATTCCTATAATTCATGTTTCCCAAGAAATATCCCATGCAACAGCAGGGGGAACAATTACTGAAAAAGTCGAATCTTTTTGTTTTGGAATTGAAAATCTTTGTAATTATGAAGGAAGCCTCTGGGCAGCTCTTGCGCTTAATTCATTAGAAAAAGATATTTCTGATTATCTTCCTTACCTAATAACTTTTGCAGAAGACAACCAGAAATTTTTGCCAGATGCATTTTTATATTTAATAACTAATGATAAAGAATATTCTTCTTCCCTGCTTTCAAAACAGAAAAAAATTGGAACCCAATATTACTGGCATGAATCAACAGATATATATTATGACACAGCTCTTGCACTTTTTCCTTTCAAGCATGAAACCATTCTTGAAAAAACAGATTCAAAGCAATGGCTTCTTGAAACTCAGTACGAAAATGGGTGCTGGCAGGACAATACAAGAAATACTGCATTTATTTTAGCTTCTGTCTGGCCAAGAGATTTTATAGGAGGAAACGGAAACGGATTGCAGGATTGTGTAACTGCTGGAAATTATTATTGTGTAAATAAGGGAAATTGTATAGGGTACGGGGGGCAGGTTCTTTCAGATTATTATTGTCCAGGCATATTATCTGAATGCTGTACTGTTCAGCCAGAACAACAAACATGCGCTGAACAAGACGGAGAAATTTGCTCTTCTAATGAGATATGTAGTGGCGGAAACAAGGTAAGTGCAGCTGATTTAACAAGTGGAGAAGTCTGTTGTGTTGATGGAACTTGTAAAATACCAACTGTTTCAGGATGCGAACAACAAAACGGAACTTGCAGATTATCTTGTTTAGATGATGAACAACGAGCATCTCATTCATGTAAATCTGAAGGAGATATTTGCTGTATTAAAAAAACACCAGGAAAATCATACACCTGGATTTGGATTTTGTTGATTTTGATTGTATTAGTGGTTATCGGAATAATATTTAGAGACAAGCTAAGAAATTTCTTGTTCAGGATAAAATCAAAATTCAAAGGGCCTAAACCAGGACCAAGACCAGGAAGGCGGCCACCCCCAAGACCACCTGGACCACTTCATTATCCTATAAGAAGACCTATGCCAGAAAGAAGAATTCTTCCTCGCCGACCACCTATAAAACCCATAAAAAGACCTTCTAAATCACAAACAGAACTTGATAAAGTTCTTAAAAAGTTAAAAGATATGGGTAAGTAGAAAACCTCACAAAATTTATTAACCTGCTTTTTCTTTATTGTTTATGAAAAAACTGATAATTATCTTTACCTTTCTTTTACTATTTCCTATGATTTCTTCAGTTGAATTTGAAACGAAAACAGGGTTTGATCAAGGGGAAACCTTGGTAGCTGTGGTTTCAGGGAATTTTTTAGACCAGATAACCAGAGACAACATCTTTTTTTATAAAGAACATGTAAGGATTCCGGTGATTTATGAAGTAGGAAAAATAGAAGGTGATTTTTATATTTATGCTATGCTGACTAGAAAAGAGCAGGGAAATTATTCCGTCGTAATAAAGGACGTAAGATATATGAAGGGGATAGAGATAACAGACGAAGACATTGTCAAAAATTTTACAATCACAGAAAACACAACTGATTTTTCCTTAAATCCTGGATTTATAATCACCTCAGAGAATTTTTTTCTTGAGGTGCAGAATTTACAGGAAGAAAGAATAACAATTCAGATAGATACGCCAGAAGCCTTTATATCTGAAAATTCTCTGGAACTTAAATCAGGAGAAATCAAAAGAATAAACTTTAACTTAAACGAGGAGGGTTCTGCTTTAGAAGAAATTACGTTAAGCTCTGAGAACACAAATTATTCTGTTCCTGTTTTTGTTATGTCTGATATAAATATAACAGAAGAAGAAAGGAGGTTAAATTTTAAATTTGAGCCACACATAGTTGATGTTTCACTAGCTACTGATTCTGACTCAAAAAGAATAGTGTATATTCTGAATAAAGGTGATACTATAGAAGATATTTTTATTTCTGTTTCACCGCTTTTAGAACCTTATGTAACTGTTTCACCGCAGAAAATAAATACCCTTGAAAAGAACTCTACTGAAAAGATTGAAATATTTATAACTTCAGGAACAGAAGAAATTATTGTTGAGGGTCAGATATTTGCGGAAGCTGAAAATTTTACATCTTCTTTAATACTTATTTTGGATTTTATAAAAGATTTCATTCCTGCAGACGGAGAAGAGGAAATTATAACAACATGTGCACAGCTTGATGGAATAATTTGTAGTGAAGGAGAAAGATGCACTGGCGAAACAGCTTCCACAAAAGACGGAACTTGTTGTTTTGCACCTGCAATATGTGAAGAAATCCCAGAGAAGCAGACAGGAAAGATTATTGGTTGGGGAATAGTTATATTGGTAATTTTGCTTTTGTTCTGGTTTTTCAAAAAATATAAAAAAGTAAAACCAAAAGTTGATTTGCTTAAAATTGGCAAGGGTAAAAAATAATTACTTTTTCTTACGCTTTCTTGCACCTTTTTTCCAGCTTGTTTTTCCTGACAGAGCAGCCTTACATACAGCCCAGGCATTTCTTACATCACCTTTCTTTTTAACTTTTCTTACACATCTTTCAAGTTTTTCAGGCATTGTTATCTCCTTTTTTTAGATTTCTTAGATTTTTTCTTTGCAGGCGTCTTTTTTTGCTTTTTTTCAGTTTTTGGTTTTTCAAGATTTTCCTGGTTGTCCTGTGTTTGTGGAGGTGCTTGTATTGGCATTACCTGTGCAGGAATCTCTCCCCCAAGCTCCTGAATTTTATTTAAGAGAATTTGTTTTTCTATCTGCATTATTCTTGCTATCTCATCATACCCGTGAAGTCTTCTTGTAAGTTCATTGAGAATGTCGTTAAATCCGTTATTTGACAGGGCAAGTATCTCAGGAGAAATAATTTCAATATGGGCTGGCATGTATTTAAACATTAAAATAGCAAGATATAAAATTTCATCAACTTCAATCTCAACCTCTGCAAAAGTTGTGTAAAAATCTTTTTGCTCTTTCATTAGTGTTGGTTCTTTTATCTGTTTGGATTTCAGTATAACCCCTTGTTCTTTTCCCATATTTTCTATTATCTTTTCCAGGCTTTCTACAAGGTGCTCTGGAGGTCTTCCTATAACATCAAGAATCATTACAGCACTGACTTTCATCTTATCTGAACTCATTTTTGTTATACTTATTTTTTCTCAAGATGAACAAGACAACCAGCAAAACACAAAAAAATACAAGGCCATAAATCGCATAATTGCTCTTGCTCAAATTTTCATTATCATTTTCACTTTTTATAACTTGCGGATTTAAGTTTATTCCCGGCAATTCTACAGGCCCTGTTTCTCTTGAAACAGGTTCTTTTATCTCTTGAAATTCTTCTATCTCTTG
>Ga0209977_10000683_pt1 | contig 13778 bp, 15 predicted proteins | sample SumtaG_2_FD_183113 | JGI IMG/M metagenome (GOLD analysis project Ga0209977, IMG submission 183113) | Deep subsurface microbial communities from Indian Ocean to uncover new lineages of life (NeLLi) - Sumatra_00607 metaG (SPAdes) (version 2) | ecosystem: Environmental > Aquatic > Marine > Oceanic... | reverse complement strand
AGTTAATTCTATATCGGTACTTAGTTTATTTTCAGATACATTATCTAAATTCTTTTTAGCTGATGAAAATTTTTCGCTAATTTTGACTAAACTCTTTTCCCTACCGGTTAGTTTATTCTGAGTCTCTTTTAATTTCTCTTCAGTTTTCTTAAAATCTTCTTTTAATTTTGCTAACTCTCTTTCTAACTCCTTAAAGTTTGCCCGTAAATCTAATAATACTCTCCCTTCTATTTTTTGGCTCTTTTCTGGTGCTAACTCAGCGCGTTCCCAATTAATACTTATTTCCGCCCACCTTCTATCTTTAATTTTAATATTATTTACTTCAAATTTGTTTATTCGTTTCTAAAGTTTTTATCAATAATTTCTGTTTATTGTTATGAACTTATATGAAATAATTCTCTTTTTCTTTTATTAAACTTTACTAAGCTATTAATTTTTTATAAAGGTTATTTATTTTACTGAACATAGTTATTCAATAAAACGACACCACTAGAAAATTATTGAGGAATTCTATAAGTGATTTTGGATGGTTAAAATTAATATTGGATGCGCAGGATGGGATTATAACGACTGGGTAGGGGCATTTTATCCTAAACCGCTTGAAAGATACAACCATTTAGAGTTCTACTCAAAATTTTTTGACATAATTGAGATTAATTCCACTTTTTACAATAATCCTAAAAAATCGACCGTGCTTAACTGGTACAATCAAGTACCTCCGGATTTTAAGTTCGTAATTAAAATCTGGCAGAAAATTACCCATAATATAAATGATCCTGATCTCGATTATACAATTTCTCAATTCTTCAATAATCTAACCCCTTTGCAAGAGAAAGTTATTGCATATCTATTACAATTTCCTCCGTGGTTTAAATTCACGGAAAAACACTTAAACCAGCTAAAAAAGTTATCTAATGAGCTTCCTCCTAAGAACAGATATGTGATAGAATTACGCGACAATTCTTGGTTTAAAGAAGAAATATTTTCAGAGATTATTGATGGTTCAAAGTTCGTTTTAGGAACAACTTACATGCCAGGAATAAAAGCTTACTATTCACCAAATCAAAGGAAATATTATATACGCCTTATTGGTGACCGTGAGCTAACGGTGTTTAACAGAATTCAAAGAAATCAACAAGAAAGTATAAATGATCTCGTTAGAAATCTTCAGATAATTGAGAAAATGCCTAATATTTATGAAATTTTCATTATAGTTAACAACCACTTTCAAGGAAATGCACCCGAATCAGTAAATCTGTTAAAGAAGAGATTAAATTTACATTTAAAGGAGTTCAATCAACAGAAGAAATTATCAGATTACATTTAAGGATTAGTTAGCAAGTATAAAAGATTTAATATTTAAATAGCTTTTTTAAATATATAGAAAAGAATGAATGAAAAAAAAGTATATAAAATTATTTCTTTAAGTAGCGCTTCATCCGGATTGAGTAGTTTATTTTCAAAAAATTGCATTAAATTTGATTCTATTAGTCCTTTTGAAAGTCCCTATCACATTGGGATAGATTATTATTCCAAAGATATAAAGCTTCTAAGTGGGCCACATGTGACGCTTCATTTCTGGAAAATATTTTTCAAAGCTCGATTTAACTTTTTTTTGGAAAAACTCGTAAAAGACACGGATGCGGGCTTATTGATGTTTGATGTAACGAGTAAAAATTCGTTATATAATATTGAAATGTATATTTCAATTTTCCGTGGGCACGATCCCTCACTACCAATAATCCTTTTAGGAAACAAAGTGGATTTAATGGTTAAAAGACTTATTGAGCAAGAATATCTTGAAAAAGTATTTATCGAGAAATAATATTACCCGATATTACGAAATATCTGTAAAAGAAGATACTAATAAGAATATTGAAGCAATATTTTCTGATTTAGCACATCTAGTTTTTAATAGAGCTCAATAATATTATAGTCATTATGTTATTGGAATGACCTTTTTCATGATCAAATCTCATATTTCAAATATTTAAAAAATAAAAATAAAATAAAAAAAAGAAGTAATTTAAAGTAAATTCGTGAAAATGCTTATTCCGAAACCCCAAAGCAAAATTCCCTGAACAAACCCAAATACCATTATAACGAAAGCAACAGGAGGCCATGAAAGGAATTTTGAAATTGCTTGGAGTACTCCAATGTAAAATTTAGCAGTAAGAGCGACAATTGCTGCAACGATAATTAAAACGATAATGAGTAATAATTTTGGATTTATCCATTCAGCAATAATTACTTCAACTCCAGGAGGAATTAATGAGGCTAAGATTGCGGCTGCTGCTGTACCTGCGATTAATCCTAATATGCTTGCAAGGGGTAAGTCATTTATTGGTTTAAAAAACATCGCAATGCCAACAACAATCAAAAATATACAAGTAAAGTGATCTGCACCAGCAGGAGCGTATTTAAAACTTGGGGGAATGTTTAAGATTAAACCCATAGATCCTGCCCAAATATCAAGTATTCCAACAATTACGCCAGAGTAAGAGATAAGTCTTAATGTTAACCTTAAGGACTTGGAAATTGTAGATTCCGATTCAGATTTTCTTTTAAAGAATGATCCTCTGCGTTTTCTTTCAAATCCAAGCCAAGTTAAGGCAATAACTCCGCTAATGAGGACAAAAATTCCTGCCGACTGTGAAACCCAAGTAAGGAAAGCTTCTACATAAGGCCAATATTCTATTTGTAATATCAAATATATCACGTTTAAATTAGGTAAATTTTAATTATTAGATCGAGTATACTTTTTTATATTTATTGAATTGCTCTCTCTTTAAAATCTTTAGATCTTACATATTATAAAATTTTAAATATTCGTGGTCTATCTTTTTTTTATGGATACTATCGAAAACTTAAAGAAATTAGGATTAAAAGAAAATCGAAAATATTTAATTCTGATAATTTGGCTTCTTGTAAATATCACAATAATTCAACTCCCTTTTGAATTCTCGGTCCAGATTTTTGGTATTTGGGTGGATTTATTAGATTTAATCGGTGTTATAACCTATGTCCCTTTTCTAACGTTCTTAGCCTTTACATTTTTATATTCGCTTATTGCTAAAAAAGATATTAAAGAAGTTACTTCCGGGAAAATATTATTAATTTTCTTTTTGACCCTTCCGTTAATGTTTTTCTTAATCCCTATTATTGTTGGAATTTTTTTATTCTCGATATTTTCTTACATTTTCTTTACCTCATGGTTCATATTATATGGAGCTTATCTTTCAAGCAAAAGATTAGATGATAGCCTTAAAAGGCGCGTTCATAGCTCATTTTACAGAGTCATTCAATTCTTTGGTGGTTCTATCCTTTCAATCGTTCTATTAACTGCTTACTTATTAGGATCCGAAGATATTGGAATCTTATTAGGTTTAACCTTCACTCCGGCTGTTTACGATACTTTAAACTATGTCGTAATTTTTATCGGGATTATTGTATTAATTTTTATAATCGTCGGAATCGTTTTCATGTTTAAAAAAATCTTTAACGCTTGGTTAGGGATGTTTTCGCTATCAGTGGTAATATATACTTTTTATTTGCTAGTTAAGATTTTTTTAGCTTTAAGAAGCACAGGTGGAGAGGAGACTTCATTTACAACTCAAATTATAATGCTTATTGTTGACTTATTTATATTACTTTATTCAGTTAGCACCTTAATGGGATCACAAGCAGAGCTACTTAGTAAAAAAATCCGAATTAAGCGAATCGGTGTTGACTCAGTTTTAATATGGTTGGTGTTTTCAAAGGTAGCTTACGAGTTTATTCATAATTATCCATTTGCGTTATTTAGTGGTTTCGCATATGTTGATTACATAAGTGTTTTGGATCAGGATGTTATTAATCTGGGTAAAAATTACGGAGTTCTCTTTTTCTTTTTAATTCTTTTAGTAACTTTAGGATTTTATCAAATAACAAAATATAATCTTAACGAGAGGAAGTTTAAAGATAAAGTTGATCAAGAGGTTAAAGATTTATTAAGCCCCGTAGAATTTATCGAACAAGTGAAAGAACCCCTCCATGCTCCTGAACCCACAGATGCGCAAGAATATGATGAATTAAATTCAGAAGACATAAAAGAATAAAAATTAAACTCTTTTTCTATTTCAAGTTTTAAAGAATAGGAATTACAAAATCTTAAGAGATTAATCCTTTAATAATTAGTTTTATTAACCAATAAATCAAAACGAATCATACTTATATTAATGGGTGCCATCTCTAATGAGTGAAAGTGAGAATCTAATTGATAAGGAATTATTTATCGAAAAGTTTGAAAAAATGTCGTTAAAACTTGAGCAATTAACACTTGAAATCTCGAAAATGAAAGCTAAATTAGATAAGACTAACAAAATTAACAGGAGTTTCGGATTGGAGGCATTAAGAAATTCCAAACCATTAACATTTGCGAAAGAGATTTATGGAATAAAAAGTCCTACAAAGAGATATATTTTATCTATTAGAACTGTGTCAGAATTATGGAAAGGCCGCAAAAATGATTTTCTAATTGCTATTAGGCAACAAGAAAAAGAAACACGCATGGATATTAAAGCATTAGGAATTAGAATACCGATTAATGACACGAAGAACCTTACCATTTTAGCAAGAGAAGTCCTTTCAATGCTCTATATTTCTAGTGAGTTAAAGGGAATAGAAATTACAGAAATTTTAAGAGAAATAATATCTCAGATCAATAAAGATGGACAATCCATGGTCCGCGAAATAAAGCAAAATATGCTTGTTTAGTAATAAATAATACAAGTTCGTTGAAGAACTCAATCAAGAACTCATAAAAAAAAAAAATTAGACTTAGATTTTTCGTGAAACAGAAGTTTCACGATGTTTTCATTTTTTTTTAAGACAGTTTAAATCTGTTAGATTCTCAAGTTTTTCTATATATAGATTGAATTTATTAAATAGGATAATCTAGAGTGAGTTTTGTTTAAATATAATAAGAGGTTGATTAATAATTATGGAATATGAAGATATAATTTTTGAAAAGAAAGAGGGAATAGCGCGGATAACCATCAATCGACCTCAACGCTATAATGCCTGCACACAACAAACTGTTCATGAGCTGATCGACGCATTTAATCGGTGTATGGATAACGAAATTGGTGTTGTAGTATTTACTGGGGCAGGAGAAAAAGCATTTTGTACTGGTGGTGATCAAACAACTCGCGAGAAGGGAGGCTATAAAGGAGAATATATGTTGCCCCTAGAAGTTGGCTGGCAGCATGTCACTCGTTTGATTCGCACTCTACCCAAACCTGTTATTGCCCGAGTGAATGGATACGCAATCGGAGGTGGACATGTGTGGCATGTTGCTTGTGATCTCAGTATTGCAGCAGAACACGCTCAACTTGGACAAGCGGGTCCACGCGTTGGTTCCTTTGATCCTGGTTACGGGACGGGAGATTTAATGCGTGCAGTTGGAATGAAACGAGCGAAAGAAATATGGTTTCTTTGTCGTAGATATACAGCTCAACAAGCATTGGACATGGGTTTGGTAAATACTGTTGTACCCATTGAAAAACTAGATGAAGAAATAGAGAATTGGTGCCAAGAAATATTAGAAAAAAGTCCAACAGCGTTAAAAATGTTAAAGTTTGCGTTCCTAGCAGAAACAGATGGGACTCACGGTATCACACAATTAGGAGTAGGGGGATTATCTCTTTACTATGATACTGAAGAAGCGGTGGAAGGCAAAAACGCTTTTGTAGAAAAGCGTAAAGCAGATTTTATGAAATTCAGGAAGAAGTGAGGGAGATATGGAAATTAATAATGTATGTGTTATAGGTGCTGGAGTCATGGGTGCAGGAATCGCACAATTAACGGCAACACACGGATATCATGTAAATTTAGTTGATTTAGATGAAGAAATATTGAGAAAAGCTAAAGATAGTATTGATAAGAACTTGAATAGATTCTTTGTAGCAAAAAATAAAATCTCAATTGAAGAAGCAGAGAAGATTCTTAGTAGAATACGTCTAGTCACTAACAGAGATGAAGCGATAAAGGATGTTCAAATTGTAATTGAAGCAGTATTTGAAGATATGGCTTTAAAACAACAGTTACTATCTGATTTAGACGGAAAATGTGATAATGAAGTTATATTAGCATCTAATACATCTTCATTAAGTATAACGGACATGGCATTGAACGCGAAAAATCAAGAAAGAATCGTTGGTATTCACTTCTTTAACCCCGCTCCGGTTATGAAATTAATAGAATTAATAAAAGGAAAAAACTCTTCGAATAAAATGCTGGAAAGAGCTAAAAAATTTTCTGAAAGTCTTAATAAGACGGTTGTCACTGTGAATGATTCGCCTGGATTTATAACTACACGACTTATATATGTATTATGTAATGAGGCGATAAACATGAAGCAAGAAGGAATCGCTAGCACAGAAGATATCGATACGGCGGTAAAACTAGCTTTTAACTTTCCAATGGGGCCATTAGAACTTTCTGATTTAGTAGGAAACGACATTTATCTTCACATTGGAGAATATCTAACAGAGAAATTAGGGCAAAATTACCAACCAAGTCCTTTATTAAATGAAATGGTAAAAGATAATCATATTGGTCGAAAAACAAAAAAAGGATTCTATAACTATTAACATTTTTATAAATAATAATAAAAAAAAAGTTTTTAGAAGTATCCATAATTTCTGTAGTAAACATTTTTCTTCGCGGCATCCAAGGAAACTAACTCTTCCAGGTATTTTGCATTATATTTACCTTTCTTAAATAGTTTTAATAATGCTTTTTTAACTGGTTTCTGTTCTTCCTGTGGTTTCGCTTCTTCAAGTAACTCTTGCTTTACTACAACTTCCTCTAAAACTACTACTTCAAATTCTAATTCTGGTTCCACTTTCCTTACGAGTACTTGCTCCATATTTTTTTCACCTCCTAATTTATAATTTTTATAGGTCTCTCAAACTAAATTGGAATTTTTCAGGGTTTAAATAATAAAATCCTTCTGATTGTTTCCATCTTTTAATTAATCTTTCTTTTTCTATCTGTTTCGATTCCCTTATTATGAAAGGGTCTTTAAAAGTCTCTGGTTCTGACTTCTCTTTAAAATTTTCCTTTAAAGCTTGATATAATGCTTGTTCCAACTCAAAAATTATTATTTTTTCACTTTCTGTCAAATTTCGCCACCTCCCCCCGATATTTTTTCGGGTTTTAGCTAAATGATATATTGTTCTTAATACATATTTAGTTTTCAAGACCGAACTTTGAATGGACTATTGAATCTTTATTGAACACTCTACTCTATCTAATGTAGATGGATATTATCTAAGAGATAATAATATTTTTTTTTTAATTTCCTACATTATTCATGCGTACTTTAATTCAAATTTGATAATGTGATTTTGATGGTAAGTAAAGAAGTAATTTGTGAAAATTGCGGAGAAAATCCTAACGATCGGGTTTACGATTGTTATGAATGTAGGAATCAAATATGCGATAATTGCGCAAATATTTGCAAACATTGCGATGAAAGTTTCTGTGATGGATGTTATCACGATCATAAAAACGCTTGTAAATAAATGAAAGGAACTTACATAATCGTAATTTATTTACTGGAAAATTCTAAAATAAAAATCGGATCGTTAGGGGAAATCGATTTTGTTGAGGGGTATTACTTATATATTGGCTCCGCTATGAGAAATAAAGGTTCCACGACATTAGAAAACAGAGTTAAAAGACACGTTTCGAAGCCTGAGAATAAAAAAGTATTTTGGCATTTCGATTATTTATTAACAAATAAGAAATGTGTAATCACTCGTATATATTTAATCCCATCATTGAACCGGTTAGAATGCATTATTGCCAAAGAGGTGTCAGAGATTTCAGATAATTTTATTAAGGATTTTGGATCAACAGATTGTAAATGCCTAAGTCACCTATATTATTTTCAAAAGTTTAGGGGTTTAACAAATGTGGGTGAACCCGCGTGACCCCGGTTTAAAATTCAATTCAATTTAATTTTCTTAAATTCTTAAAATTTTTTAACTTTGCAATTGATTTTAACATATAAAAATTCAATCTTAAAACTTTTAAAGAAGTGAAAAAATAATGGGAATGTTAGACGGAAAAGTTGCTATTATTACTGGCGCTGGTCGAGGTTTAGGTAGAGAAGAAGCGCTGTTAATGGCAAAAGAAGGCTGCAATTTACTTATTAATGACTTAGGTGCAAGTTTTGATGGAACCGGTGAAGGGACTAAAGTAGCTGATGTTGTTGCCGAGGAATGTAGAAAAATTGGCGTTAAAGCAGTCGGTAATTACGATTCAGTTACAGATTTTAATAAAGCAAAAGGAATGATCGATCAGGCGGTATCTGAATTTGGAAAATTAGATATTGTAGTGAACAATGCTGGTATCCTTAGAGATCGTATGCTCTTTAATATGTCTGAAGAAGAGTTTGATGGAGTTATTGCTGTACACCTAAAAGGTACTTTTAATATGACTCGTCACGTAGCAGCTTATTTTAGAGAAACAGGAAAAAATGATCCTAAATTAAAAAATTTTGGCAGAGTTATCAATACTGCTTCAGACGCTGGATTATTAGGAAATATGGGTCAAACAAATTATGGTGCTGCAAAAGCAGGTATTGCTGCCTTTACCGTAATTGCCGCAATGGAATTAAAAAAATATGCTACAGTTAATTGTATAGTTCCTGTTGCTAGAACAAGACTTACTACTGATGCAACTCCTACAATGGTTGAAATTATGAATAAGCTGGATGAAACTGGGTTTGATGTTTTTGATCCTGCGAATGTAGCTCCTATGGTTGTATTCCTTGCTTCAGATAATGCAAGAAAAATTTCTGGAGAAGTGTTTCGAGTAGTAGCAGATAGAGTATTTGCTTTTCAAGGTTGGCACACTTATAATCAAATCGATAACGGTGGAAAGCCTTTCACAGCTCAAATTTTAGCTGAAAGAGTTAAATCAGAATTGATGAAGGGTGCTCCCAAGAAAGAATCATTAATGGAAGCAATTGGTTCATTAATTAAAATGTAGAAAAAATTAATCTTTTTATTTTTTTAATTTTATTATAGTTAGCACTCTAATTTGTTAACGATCTCTTGGATTCCTCTAGTCCTAATTCAGCGAATTCCCAAATCTGATCACTGACATCAATCAATAAATTTGCTTTTACCCATTTGATAGCTTGTCTAAACATGATATATCTAAATGAATGTTTGTTAATATTTTTTCTTTTGAGATTTTTTAAAAATTACGTATTCAAAAGAAGTGAAATTAAAGTATTTCACCATCTCTTATTAAAGTCTGTGATGAACCATCCTTATAAGAGACTTTCATTGTTGGTTTATAGAATAAAAAATCTCTATGGGTTTTTGATCTGTTTTGTCCCCCTTCCATTTCTTCATTATTCCCAAAAGCAATATGGGCAGTTTGAAGGGCTTTTTCATCCTCGAGCAAATTACCACTTAAATGGGCACCAGGGTTGAGACCTATTCCCAATTCTCCAATCACTTTAGATCCTTCATCTATATTGATTAGTTTTTCAATATCCTCAATTAATTTTTGATCGTCACTTTCAATATCGATAATTTTACCTTTCTCTAAAAAAATTTTCAACGGTTTACTTACTTTACCTATATCTCCAATGGAACCATCACATACTATTAAACCATCGCCCATAGTTTCTACAGGACCACACCATATTTCACCACATGGTAAATTAGCAAAGTATGATTCATCAGTTAATTGAACATCTGTAGAAAACCCGCGATCTTCAATACACAAAATGATATCGGTTCCTCCCGGTGCTGTGATATGTACTTGTTTAGCGTTATTAAAACTGTTTATCATCTTGTTTGCTGTATCTAACATTTTTGTATAATCAACATTCATAGGACCTTCAATCATCATCGATTTAGTAATACCGGGGCAATGACCTACTCGAATTGATTTAGTAACAAGAATTTGCTTTATCCATTTAACCCGAAAAGGAGTTTCTTCACCCAAACCTTTAAATGCATTAATAATCATTGTTTTTCCTTTAACCAACGCACTTAGTTCGGAGGGGATTTCTAATAATGGACGGATATTTTCAGGTAATAAATATAAATGCGCTTTACACCCATACTCAATAGCTGCAGTGTAAAAAGCTTCACCTTCACTTTTGGTATGTTCGTCAGTTACGACTAATACAATGTCTTCTTTATTCAAATTTAATACGTGAATCATTGCTTTTTGAGCTGAAATTGTCATTTTTTTAAAATCATTCATTCTTATATCCTCAATTATCCACTCTATTTACATTTTAAATTTGAATTACTAAAATGAATGTTTATTAATATCTCTTATTTTACTTTTTTTAAGAAAATCAAAATTTCTACATAAAATAAATAATATTAAATCTTAAATATCAATAACAAGATTATTCTAATAATTCTAAATGCATAAATTAAGATGAGTTGAATGAGTGAAGAAAGGATTAGGGAGGTTCTGGAAAATCTTAAGATGATAAAAGGAGTCCATGGTGCAGCTATTATCGAGAAATTCGGCTTGATTAAGGGTTCTGCCTTACCGGGGTGGGTTGATCCGGAGGCTGTTGCTGCTATGGTTACACTTATCCTGAAAGCCTCTCAAAGAGCAACAAAAGAACTTGAACAAGGGCAGTTTTATAACGCTATTATTGAAAGCGCTAAAGGAAGAATATTATTTGCTGAGGTTAAAGGAAATATTTTAACAATAATCGCAACTACTGACGCTAAACTCGGCATAATCAATCTGAAATTAGGAGCAGCTGTCGAAGCTCTTAAAGAACATTTGTAAAAAAAATATCATTTTCTTTGCTTTTTAATTATTTTTTCAATAATCCCGCCATTAAATCTCGTGTTATTGCAGGATCGGCTTGCCCTTTGGTTTTTGCCATAACTCTACCAATTAGAGCTTCGATAGCTTTTGGGTTTTTAAGATAATCTTTAACAATCTGGGGATTTTCTTCGATTACTTCCCTGCAAAGCTTTTTAATGATTTTTTCATCAGAAAGTCGCGTTTTTCCCCTCTCTTTAATAATTTGAGAAACTGAACTCCCACGCATTATATCGTCAATAAAACTCTTTGCAATTTTTGTAGTAATTTTTCCTTCCCTAATGTATTTGATTATATCTCCAATATGTTTTGGAGCGATTTTTGTATTGTTAATGGTTGTATTATGCTCATTTAACCAACCAGAAATATTATTCATTAACCAATTACAATATTGTTTGTATTCTTTAGATCCAAAGGATGGATCTGCGTTTGCCCCATTTTCATAAAAGTCTGCTATGCATTTATCTAAAACTAGATTTTCAGAATCAAACTCTGAAAGCATATATTCTCTGCGAAGTCTTACAGCTCTTTCATTTGGCATTTCTGGAAGGGCTTCTTTTACTTTCTCGATAAAATCGTTATCGATTTCTATTGGAACTAAATCTTGCTCGGGAAAATAGCGATAATCTTCTTCAAATTCTTTTGATCGTAGTGAAACTGTGATTCTTCTTTTATCGTCCCAATGTCTCGTCTCTTGGATCAATTTTTTCCCTCTTTTTATTGCGTTCTTCTGCCTAATAATTTCGTGCCTTAATGCTCGTTCAACTTCTCGAAAACTGTTGATATTTTTTACCTCGCTACGCTTATGTCCTTTTATAGATATGTTAGCATCAACTCTAACTGAACCCTCCAGTTCGAGATTTGAAATCCCGGTATACTGAACAATAGATTTTAACTGTTTTAGAAATTCTCTCGCTTCCTCTGGAGAGCTGATAACCGGCTCAGATACTATTTCTATAAGGCATACCCCTGAACGATTGTAATCTACTAATGTGAATGGCGAAGAAACTATACTTCCTTTATGAACTAATCGAGCGGGATCCTCTTCGAGATGAATTCTATTTAAAATAATATCCTTCTTATGATTATTTAATCTAACAGTAATTTTTCCACCATCCGCAAAAGCTTTTCCACCCGCTTTGTTGTATTGGCTAATCTGAAAACCTTTAGGTAAATCTGGATAATGGTAATTCTTTCGAAAAAACCAAAATTGGTGGTTAATATCGCACTCTAAAGCTAATGCTAATCTGGTAGCAAATTCCATAGTTTTTCGATTAAGTACTGGAAGTGAACCGGGTAAACCTAAACAAATAGGACATACAACCGTGTTAGGATCCGCGTTACGATATTCATTGCTACAACTACAAAAAAGTTTCGTTCTTAGATTAGTCAATTGAATATGAACCTCTAATCCTATAATCACTTCGATAACTTGATTGCTCAGGTTATTTACCTCCGGTTGTTAATGGGGGTCTTTTTCGATAAATTCCTAAATCTTGTTCAAGCTGAAAACCAATATTAAGAATACCTTTTTCATCAAAATAGTCTCCTATAATCTGAAAACCTATAGGTAAATTATTGCTATCAAACCCACAAGGGATTGAAAGTGCTGGTATTCCAGCTAAATTGATAGAACAAGTTAAAATATCTTGCGTATACATTTCCAGAGGATCGTCAATTAAGGATCCAACCTTAAATGCTGTTGAGGGCATAGTAGGACAGACTAGAGCGTCACATTTCTTAAAGGCTTCGATAAAATCATTTCTAATCAGAGATCTAACTTTCAAGGCTTTAATATAGAACATATCATAATATCCTGCCGATAAGGCGTACGTTCCTAAATAAATCCTTCTTCTTACTTCCGGACCAAAATTAGCTCCTCGTGTTCTACTAAACGCGTCATAAACATTGCTGGAAAGATCGTCACTGTTTTTTCCATATCTTAATCCGTCATATCTAGCTAAATTCGAGCTTGCTTCGCACATACACAACAAGTAATATGTAGCAATGGTGTATTCTAAATGTGGAATTGAAATCTCAACTGTAGTTGCTCCTAAACTTTCTAATCTCTCGATTGATTGGTTTATAGAACTTCTTACCTCGCTATCAATCCCTTCACCAAAGAATTCTTTTGGAACTCCAAGTACTTTTTTTTTAAGAGGTTTTTTTATTTCTTCCGTATATTTATCTACTTTAATATCAACTGAAGTTGAATCGAGAGGGTCTTTACCTGATATGATCTCAAGGATTAAGGCTGAATCGTAGACACATTTTGTAATCGGACCTATTTGATCCAGAGAATTTGCAAATGCTACTAATCCATAACGAGACACTCTGCCATAGGTCGGTTTTAACCCTACAACCCCACAAAATGCTGCAGGACATCTAATACTCCCCCCTGTATCGCTCCCTAATGCAAAAATAGCTTGACCTGAAGCGACTGCTGAAGCAGACCCCCCGCTGGATCCTCCTGGAACTCTAGTTAATTCCCAAGGATTATAAGTAGGACCGTAACAACTATTTTCTGTAGATCCTCCCATCGCAAACTCGTCCATATTTGTGTTACCAATATGGATTGCTCCTTCTCTTATTAGGCGATCAATAACGAATGCATTGTAAGGAGGACGAAATCCTTCCAATATTTTTGAGCCACAGGTCGTTGGAAACCCATTAACACAGATTAAATCTTTGTTTGCTAAGGGTAATCCAAGAAGCTTTCCTATTTTTTTTCCCTTCTTTAAATTTTCATCATATTTTTTTGCTTTTTCTGAACTCTTTTCTTTATCGAGATTAACAAATGAGTGTAGTTGAGGCTCAACTTCATCTATTCTCTTGTAACATGATTCAAGAATATCTTGTATTTTAACTTCTCTATCTTTAATCCTTTCGATTAATTCATATCCCATGTATTC
>Ga0209977_10000681_pt1 | contig 13790 bp, 11 predicted proteins | sample SumtaG_2_FD_183113 | JGI IMG/M metagenome (GOLD analysis project Ga0209977, IMG submission 183113) | Deep subsurface microbial communities from Indian Ocean to uncover new lineages of life (NeLLi) - Sumatra_00607 metaG (SPAdes) (version 2) | ecosystem: Environmental > Aquatic > Marine > Oceanic... | reverse complement strand
AATACTGTCTGAGTTGCTCGAGAGTCTGAATATTTTGATACAACTTCAATCCAGTAGGTCATAGCTTTTTTCTGGTAAGCAAATCCAAGCAGGTACAATGCCTCAGCTTTAATAGCGTCAGGAGCATCGCTCTCTACAACCATATTTAAATCATCTATTCCCTGGTTAATCTTTCCTGCAAAGAAAGGGAAATTTACTCCCATCACTCCTCTTAAAAATCGTAACTCAATATCATCTGGTTCAAGAGCGACGGCTTTGTCTAAAAATTTTATCGACTCAAACACAAGGTTTGTGCGAAGGTTGGTGTCATCATAAATCCTCTCGTCATATCCTTTTTCACATAACCTTGATAAGGAAAGCCCAAGCCATTTATAAGCCTTCGCATCCGATGAATCTATACTTACCGCCTTCTTCAGTGCTTTTTCGGCTGCTTCATAATTCTCGACATCAAAATATGCTTTTCCTAACTCTACAAGAAGCACAGGATTATTAGGTTCTTTCTCAACTTTTTCTTTCAGACCAGCAATTACAGGACTTTCGGGTTCTTTTTCCTTAATCGGTTGAGGTTGCTCTGTCTTTATTAGTTCTTTTATATTTTTTTCAGCATTTTCTGCCAGGCTTGTCTCTGGTGCAATTTCAATTACCTTTTCCCAGGCATGTTTTGCCTTTTCTTTTTCTCCTTTTGTTTGATAACCTTTTCCTAAGAGGTCATAAACATTTACGATCATATCACTCGAGACCTTATCAGGAGATTGTTCGCACATATTAACCACAAATTCCAGATCTCTAATTCCACCTTCTAACTTACCAAAGAATTCAGGCACATTTACCGCCATAATACCTCGATGGAATCGGGCACGTTGATTAAGGGAATCAAGTGAAACAGCCTTATCCAGCATCTCAAAAGATTCTCCAACCAACCTCATTGCTTCCGCCATATCTTTTGTCTCTCCTGCCTGCATACCTGAATAGAGTCCCAAATAAGCATAAGCATCAGAACTACCCGGGTATTCTTTTACTGCCTCCTCCATTGTGTTTGCAGCTTCTTTGAGCCTACCAGTTTTTTGGTAACCTTCTGCTTCTTTAACGTACTCTTCAAGGGTTTTACCCAGAACATCATGTGCACTGACTATAAAAACCAGAACAGTCAAATATCTTATCAATACCCTCATAACACCCTCCTGGTATAATGTTCATAAGTACTATAATGTATAGATTGACTTTAATTATATCACTTATGAGGTTAATTTTGAACTTCACTTTATCAGAGAAGTAAAAGAAAGTCAATAATTATTTCGTACTAAGAATGATTTTCTTTTTAACAAATTCATCTTTTACCCATTGCTAACAAATTGGTATGGGGGTTAACCGATATTATTTTTTATTCATCAAGATATCATTCTTTTTGCGATACGATAGACTATTAACGTCAACCATCTGCTTGGTAATTTCTTCTGACCAAAATCGAAATCTGACCACACCTTGTGTATTGATTCAGCATAGAAGTGTCCTTTTTCATCCTGCTTTGTAATAAGCATATTCATTATTTCAATCAATCTAAAGTCATTTTTTGAGAATTCAAGTTGGGAATGGATGTCTAAATATTTCAAGATTCGATAATCGGTGAAAGGATACTTGAGTTTTTCCCAGCCTTTGCCAATTTGAGAATCATGTCCAGTATATTTTATCTTTCCTCTATTCACCCAGCATTTAAATAGAAATGCTGCACTCTTTCGAGCAAAAGTGCTCTTTTTAAGTTCAGGATTTTGGACTAATGCGCTCAAAACACACAGAGTTGCAAATGCACAACTTGGCTCTTTTTCTCGCGGTCCACCAGGAAGTCCTCTGTTTTTGCACCAAAAACCACCGTCAAGACGTTGTCGTTGAATAAGCCATTCGTAAGCTTTCTTTAACCGTGGATCAGATACATATCCCAACTTTGCTAATGATTCGGTTAATATACCAGTGAAGCAGTCATATGGCGCAGGTGGAGGCGCACAACCAAATCCTCCACAAGGAATCTGCGTGCTAAATACATATTCGCATGCACGGTCAATCTTTCTGTTGTCTTTTGTGAATCCAAAGTCAGCTAAGACACCCAATAACCAAAAAGTGGTATCTTTTTTAGGCCACCATGTGTAGATATCTTTGGGAGTTCCCCAGTATCCATCTCTATTCTGTCTGTCAAAAATTTTTTTGATTAACCTATGTCTGCAAACTAATTCTTTACTTGCCACGACCTCTTTATCGCTCTCCAATTTACCTAAAAGGTCTGTCAAGGTCCGATATTTAACAAAAGGTTCACCGCTGAGAAACCAGTCAATAGGCATTAATTCCAAAAATCTCTTTAGTTTATCCAGCATATGTTCCGGGTACATTTACAGCTTTTCACAAATTATATTTACATTTTGAACTTTTTATTTATGAGTTCGAAAAGTTTACCCTTAACTTATTTAAATGCCTACGGTATTGGAGAAGCATTAGGAAAGCTTTGATGAATCACTTTTTTCTCCTTCGCCCCTATTCTAACGAATAATTCATATCTTTCTTAGAACCTTTTCTAATTATCTCTATACTTAGACTTTTCTTACCTCATTTGATGATTTGTTCAACTGTCAGCGACCTTTGAGTACTCTACATAGCTTTTACAGATAGCTTCAAACGAGAGGCTAATAAAAGACCAACCAGAATTATGTCGATTGCCATGTGTATCCACCAGAATATGTGCAATGAACCCATCATTGCCCATGTGATTAACTGTGCTATCGCTCCAAGCGAAAACCTGAGAATCCCAATATCCACAACCAACCTATTCTTCTTTGGGTTCTTTGATGCAATAAAAAACAATACTCCTAAGCACAGCATAACCGCGCCAAAGGCATGTACATATGGTAAAGCTCCCTCTATATACTCCAAACCGAATAGGTTCGCTACTGCTTCACAAGCAAAAAAAGCAGGAAGCCCGCGGAAAACAAATTCTATAATAGCTGCAATTACTAAAACGATACTTGCCATTTTACTCTACCTCCTTTCCTTATATATTATCAAACACGGGATAACCTTTGCATCTCTCTTTCGTAATTGTGTAAATCCCGTTAGAAAAAATATTTCTAATAGTGTAAATCTGCATTTGCATCAGAGCGGTATACCTTCTTCTGCGCATGGTCCCTTTGAAATATGGATAGCTGAAAAAAGATATAGGATATAAAAAGGGAACGGAATACCAGATTCATTATATTCTCCCCCCCTGAATATCTTGAGATGAACCTCCACCACCTTTTAAGAATGTTCTTCCATGAGTAAAATATCCGATTTATCGTATGAAAAGCATTAAAAACATCGTCAGGTGAGACTCGTTTTGGTGTAAAGACGAGATGATCACCCTCATAATGAGAAAGATCCTTGTCGAATATACGCCCCTCTGACTCTACTTTTTTATGGAAAGGTGTCCCAGGAATCGGGATAGAGATAGACAGGAGGATTGAGCTTGGGTCAATCTTATTGAGATTCACTGGAAGGTTGTGATAATAGGATGGAGTATCCTCATCAAGAGCCAGCATAAGACCAGTAAAAGTTAGAATCCCACGCTTTTTAAGCTTTTCAAACAACTCCTCGTATTCCTGTACCCTGTTATGCCTTTTATGGACGGATAAAAGGCTCGGTTCATTTAAAGATTCCAATCCTATAAAAGCCATTCCACAGTGTGCCTTATATAATAGGTCCATAAACTCATCATCGTGAAGACAGTCAAAGCTGAACTGGGTTCCCAATCCCCAGAGTTTCAGCTTTGCGATCTCTTTTAAGAGTTCCTTGGCATACCCCATATCTCCCCCAAGGTTATTATCATAGAGCATTGCCATTTTCCGCTTATAGAAGGGAAGCTGAGATATAGCGGTTAAGTCATGAATCACATCCTTTATTGGTCTACAGCGAAACGGAACAGATTTGATTGTAAGCTGGCAGAAACTGCACTTGTACGGACATCCCCGTGTAGCCTCAGTTACAACAGGAACTGTAAAGTCTGGCTCAACCAGGTCATACCGGGGAGGTGGTATGTTCTCCAGGGGCGGAGCAAAGGGTGCCTCATAAACCTTCTTTAGTTTCCCTTTCACCATATCCTCAACCACCTGACCCCAAACTGGTTCTGCCTCGCCTATAACCACTGAGTCCATATGAGGCATCACCTCTTTTGGAAATGTGGAGGGGTATTTCCCGCCAGCCACTACTATCTTCCCAATCTTTCTGAACCTTTCAGCCACTTCAAATGCGTGGGGTGCACAGAAGTCCATAAAGCTAAGGGCAATGTAATCTGCATCTGTATTGTAGTCGATAGGACGCACCATCTCATGTAGAAGTTCCACTTCTACTATTGGTGGGGTCAAACCCGCTACGAGAGCACCCGATAAGGGTGGTGCCGGGGAACGGGCATAGTAGGCTTGCTTTTCTCCAAGATTTTGGAAAAGCACAATTATCTGCAGCTTTGGTTTACCCATTAGATACCTCCTCTTTGTCTCTCAATTCAGATGCAATCCTTTCCATAGCCTTTTCCACTAACCAGGGCAGTAAGCCCTGAAATAATGTCAGGGCTTTACCTCCCGGTGAGAGAACTAAATCTCGCTTTTCACCTTCAATAGCCCTGATAATAGCCTCTGCTACCTTCGAGGCAGTAGCATAAGGACCAGAGGGTCGGTGGGCACCGCCCACCTTCTTCTCATTTTTGAAAATGTTTGTTTTAGTATATCCTGGATAGATAATCATTATCGAGATACCACTCTTTGATAACTCAGCACGGAGACTCTGACTTACAGCCACAAGTGCAGCTTTACTGGCACAGTAAGCACCCATGTAGGGAACACCGTGCTTGGCTGCGACAGTAGCAATGTTGACAATTAAACCTTTACCCTGTTTTTTCATAAGAGGAATAACTTCTAACATACAGTGAAGAGCTCCAAAAAAATTCACCTCCATTACCGAGTGAAACTCGTTTAGGGGAGTCCTTTCAGTATCACCATAAACACTTATACCTGCATTGTTGATTAAGATATCGATGCCTCCAAGATGACCCACACAGCTTTTAATGAGTCTACATACACTTTCTCTGTTTGCCACATCACATGGTATTGCAAGTGGAGTTGGGGTATAGGGAAAAGTAGAACCGATTTCATCAGCCACCTCTTTTAAACGCTCAATTCTGCGGGACGTAAGTACAAGTATCGCACCTTTTCGAGCAAGGAGAGTGGATAGAGACAACCCAATCCCTGAGGATGCCCCTGTTATCAATATACTTCGACCCTCAATTTTCATTCATCTTCTCCTCAAGTCCCCACTTTTTTCCAAAGGCTCTAAACTCTTTCAGGAAACGTTTTAAGTCGCCTTCAACTGTATACAATAGATTTCGCAAGGGTGCTACATCTACATCGACTCTCTGCCCAGAGGGCAAGACTAATGAAACAACCGGTGTCTGCTGTACCCTGCCCAGTCTGATTGGGTTTATACCATGGGATTGAGCCTCTGCAAGAAACTCATTCTCTTCCTTGGACGGAATAGTAAATAGAAGCTCAAACTCACCATGAGGTCCAGCAGTCATCAACCAGTGAGGCGTTTTTGTATGGTTACAAAATTCCAAAACCTGTGGAGACAGAATTTTTTCCCAGTCGCAGTGGATTATAAATCCTAATCCATTGAGCCGCATCAATTGATCAAGGGTAGTTAGCAGCCCATCACTTGTGTCCATGAAACAGCTTGCATAATTTCTTAACAATTGTCCTTCCTTGAGACGTGCTACTGGTCGATACGACTCCTCAGGGAAGTAATCATCGGGCATATTTGCAAGTCGCACTAATCCCAGGGCATTTCCTGCTCCCACTCCACCAGTGATGAAGAGAGCATCTTCTGGTTTACAACCACATCGTGTTATTACCTTTTTCCGTGGAACAATGCCAATAGCGCAACCGGTTAGAGAGATTGTTGGAGTTATATTTGTATCGCCACCAAGTATAAAGATACCAAGGGTTCGACATGCGTCTTCCATGCCCTGTGCAATGCTTTTTGTGAATGTCTTATCCCGACCAGATTCAACTGATACGGAGACAACCATTCCCAAAGGTTCTGCCCCCACAGCTGCCAGATCGCTCAAGCAAGCCATAACAGTAACCCATCCCATGGTATATGGATCCTTATATAACCCCGTAGTAATTTCTTCAGCCACTGTGTCAATAGTGATAGCAAAATAGTGATTAGAATCTCCTGGGATTTCAATTAGTTCAGCATCGGCTTCATGCGGCTCGTTGAATTGACGAGGTGTGCGCAGGAAATGTTCTAACCACGAATCAATGATAACATTTTCAGATATCTCTTTCATACGACTCATCGGCAGCACCTCACACGCATTGGAATAATATTAAACTTTGCACTCTTTGTATGAATTACTTCACCATCCATCTCTAAAGCGAAGACTTGTTCGCTTTTTACTGAAAGTCGAGTAGCCCTCCAGGACTTCGTCTTTGCACGTCCCTGAAAATGATGGTTATGAAGGGCAATAAGCATTCCTATTCTTTCAAATAGTGACAAATCCATACAAAGATTAATACCGAGTTTCCCATCATCGGACTCGATGGGTGTATCATAACAGAGTGAGCCGGTAAAATGTGGATTTTTTATTATTCCCAAGTTCGTAACAAAAAAATCTTGCTCTTCTCCATTATTCACATTCAGTTGACAGGAAATGTTATGATAGGAAAAGACCGCCTTTAAAGCAGCTGCAGTAATAGCAGCTTTCGTAGATATCTTCTGGAGCATCCTAAGAAATAAAAGGTGTGAATTAAAAATAGCATTCCCCTCAGCAGTAATTCCGATACTTGCATTTAGTAGACAGAAACGAGTTTTCAGATGTCCCTGGATGTCTTGATATTCTATACGAATTACATCGCAGGGGAAAGCATTCTCGAAATCAATTCTCACCGGTACTCCATTGATGAACGCCTCTGGTCGGAATGGTTTATGAAAGTCATTACTCGAGCCAAGTCCCACTGCACCAATAGTTAGGTGGGGGTTATCACTGAGTTTCATAATCGCATTTAGCAAGAGATGGACTGTTCCATCTCCACCCGCGGCTATAAACATATCTTCCCCGTTCTTCAAGGCTCTTGATAATTGAAAAGCAATCTCATCTGGTGAGAGAATTTCCTCTGTCTCAAATTCTCCTATACGGTTACGAAGCTCTTCCTTAACCTTCTCCCATCTTGATGCGCTTTTGCCATAATTACAGTAAGGATTCAAAAATATTCTTATTACATTTGTATTTGACTTTAGCACAGACATATTTATCGGAACTGGAAGTTACTTGTAAAATTTGTCTTTATACTACACCTGACTTTTTTCTGGTCTGAGTTTTAAGGTTAGTTCAAACAGAAGATAGAATACTGCGATGAAAATCAACCATTTGGGTTTAAGGGTTACAGTTATTGCCATACAATAAAGAATAAAAGCACGAACTACATTCCCTATTGGACCGTGAGTTTTGCTTTCATCTCGAGTTTGATGTATCTTGATTTGTGCATAAAGGTTTATAGAAACAGCTATAACAAAGATAGCGATTCCCCAGATATTGAGATTACCAGTTAGGAATAGAACAGAGCCAGTAAGAACTGCTACTACCATAGCGGTCAGGTCACTATAAATAGCAGCTGGCTTCCAGCCGAAAACTACGGGAAAAGTCCTGTAACCAGTCCTTCTATCTGCTGAGATATCTTTGAAATATCCCATCACCACAAAATTTGCATATCCGAAGAAGATTGCTATAATTGATAGGAAAAATGCAAGAGAATATGAATCTCCAAATCGGATAATAGTCTTGATTTGGTATTCTCTATCAACCAGCCTCCCCATAATTGGTAGCAAAGCCACGATCCATGAATTCCAGGGTGGTCCACCCCACCAGGTTCGTTTGAAAGAGGTATAGGTTAGCAAACCAATAACAGATAAGATCCCAAAAATCAGGATCTTAGGATTTAGATATGCCATAATTAAAATCCCTACTGCCAATCCAGTAAGGCTAACACTCAAAACCTGCTTTCGGGAAATTATTCCCCTTACAAGTGGGCGATAAGGCGCAGAAATGGCATCGGTGTCGATTTGAAAACAATCGGTCAATGCTTGACCCAACCCATAGGATAAAAATAGAGGAATAAAAGCCAATATAACCCTTAAAATTATTGGCTCTTTAATAAATGCCAATCCAACAATGCCTGCAGTTCCTGAGATGAATAAAAGGTAAGGTCGCATTGTGATAAGATAAGAACGTAAGAATCCTCTGCTTAACAAGGGATAAGCGGTTTCATTCATATCAAATGACTCCCAAACTCTTACCCGCAAGCCTGAACTTATCCAGAGCCATCTCCAGTTCTTCTACAGAAAGACTTGCCATAATGCTGACTCGGATAAGTGAAGACCCTTTTGGCACTGCTGGTGGAACAACAGGATTAACAAACACCCCTTCTTCTTCTAACTTACCGGCCATCTTAAAGGTTATCTCATCATTGTTAATCAGGATAGGAATAATTGGCGTCACAGTCTCCTCAAGTACAAATCCTGTCTCCTTTAGTCCCTTTTTCATTAGATCTGTGTTCTTGCGGAGTTTTTGGAGTAACTCTGGCTCCTCTTCTATCACCTCTATGCAAGCTAATACTGTAGCTACCACAGATGGTGGTGGACTGGCTGTAAAGATAAAGGGACGCGAGTTGAGCTTTAAGAATGTCACAACCTCATTCTTCGCACCTGTAAAGCCTCCTATTGTACCTAATGATTTACTGAAAGTTCCACAGACAAGGTCGATTTCACCTTCTACATCAAAGTACTCAAGGGTTCCATGCCCCTTAGCGCCTAATACTCCTGTACCATGGGCATCATCCACCATAACCTTGGCTTCATACTTATCCGCAAGCCTCTTTATCTCTGGAAGATTGGCAACTGTTCCCCTCATACTGAAAACACCATCAGTGACAATGAGTTTGTTAACAGAAGGGTCACATTTAGAAAGTTCATCCTCAAGACTTGCCATATTGTTATGTTTGTATATTTTTACCAGTGCCTTGGATAAGCGGCAACCTTCCACTATACTCGCATGGTTAAACTCATCACTCAGGATTATGTCTCCCGCCTCCGTTATAGAGGCAATCGTTCCCATCATTGTCATAAATCCTGTGCTGAAGATTACCGCATCTTCGGTGCCCTTAAACCTTGCAAGTTTTTTCTCAAGTTTGGTGTGTAAGCTAGTAGTTCCTGTGAGAATCCTTGAGCTACAAGCACCTGTTCCGTATTCTCTGATAGCCTTTATTGTTGCTTCAACTACTTTTGGATGAGAGGTCAAACCCAGATAGTTATTGGAACCAAGCATAACCATCTTTTTACCACTCAATGTAACCACCGGAGTTGCAGCGGGGTCGATCTCTCGGAGATAGAAAAATTGATTCAGTGATTTCACATAATTAACTTTTTTGTTGAATTCATAACATTTATCAAAGAGAGCCATCTTTCACCTCCCTGCACAAGGATTCATCTTTACAATTTGTTTGTAGCTGAAGCCCAACTAACTTAACTTAGTTATTGCGAAATGCCTTGTATATATTTCTCGTACAGAATTCTTTTCTACTTACTTATTATATTTATATCAGAGAAGAAGAATAAAGTCAAGATTTTAAAAAAAATTAAACAGATCAAAGACAAGATTTCACAGATTAACATATAGATGGGAAATTTATGTAATCAGAACCTCTTAAAGATTAAGCCTGTCTGCGTGCGGACACGCACAGTCAGGAAAGCCATCAATTTGAGGAGGTTTTTTGAAAAACTCTATTTACACCCGTACAAAAATTTGTGGTGTGTGGTATAGTCGATACTGCTGTAGATTTCAAATTTACTATCTTGCTATCAAGTCCTTCTCGAATGAGGAAAGCTTTCCTCGAATTTCCCAGATGCGAAGCTTCATATCTTCACGGTGCCCCAAAAGATCATCCATCTCTTCGCTTAAACTACGTAATTCCTTTGAACTAATAGAGACGGGCTCATGGCGCAACTTCACTTCATTAATGGGGATGCCGGGAAATTTGCTTAGGAGAAGAGGGGTCAGTATCAATAGCTCTATAGAAGTATAACCCTCCTCAGTCCGTGTTATCTTAACAGGATAGAACAGGAAACCTGTTTTAAATCGATACTGAATTGCATCGTTTGTCTTCGGGCTTTCGTCCAACTCAACAACATCGAAAACAAACCATGAAAATCCTTCGTTAAGATACTCAGCAATCACTTCTTTCATTGCTTCTGGAATTAACGGATTTTCGACACCGGCAGATTTCAGGTATTTTTCAACCCACTCTATAAAGCCATCGCTGTCCAGTACATGTGCAACCGATATGTCATGTGCTCCTATCTTCTTATGAAAGGTTACTTCACCAGCGGGTGGTTTTACAACTCCTTCTGCACGGCCTTTACCCAAAGCCATGGCATGTCGCTCTCGAAGCTTTCTATTGATGAGCTCGGTTGCTCTTTTGAATACTTCAATATCTCCTCTCTTAACAACCGGTTCTGATGGCAAAGGTATAACCTCAAGAACTTTGGTTGAATCAGATGCCTTCAGGTCGGTCGATAATAAAAGAATCTCTTCTTCACCATTCCAGGCAATCATTGCCCTTTGAACCGGTTCAAAGATCTTTATGTTGGGCTTAAAAGGAATAGAGCCTCGATCTGCATAAACTGTCTGTGCATGGAAAGCAATCAATAAAACAAACATAAGAAAAATCTTTTTCATGACATGCCTCCTTGTATAATATTCAATATAGTTATTTATTCATTATACCTGCTTAACTCCTCTTTATTCCATTTTTTATAACAGAAAAATAAGATTAAGTCAAGACTTTTAAGAACAACAATCTCTCTTGCATGACTTCTCTCCTGCAACCAGTAATACAACAATCTCCCAATTCCCAATCCCTCATTTGAGAAAGACCAGCAAAACCCCGGCAACAGCAAGTATGATTGCCACGACTTTCCGCAAGGTAATCGACTCTCGCAAGAAAATGGCTGCGAAAACAAAGATGAAAATTGTGCTTGTCTGGTTCAAGGCGGATGCAATGGAGACCTTAGTAAATTTCATGCCTGCTAGCCAGATGAACATTGCAAGATACGCTCCCAAAAAAGACCCGCTGATCGTGTAACCCCAGCCTTTTGGATTAAAAAGTGACGAAAGGACTCTATGGCGTAGTGGATGAAACAATGTGATAAGGACAAGACCGGCTAAGCCGCCGAACAAACGGACCTCTGCTACCCAGAGCAAAGGGCTTCGTTCGAGTAAGGGTTTTATCATCACAATACTTACAGCAATTGCGGCTGTCGCAAGCACTCCTAAGAAAATTCCCCACAAAAGGTCACGTCGGCTTATTTTACCTCTCTGCTTTACATGAACTGTCGACAGCACAGCAGAGATGACCAACAGTACACCCACAACCTGTAAAAGAGTCAGACTCTCCCCGAGCCATAGTACAGAGAGACCTATAATAAAAGGACTATACATACATTCAACAATGGCTGATAAACCTGCTCCTATAAGGTTTAAGCTTTTAAAAAAGAGCGTGTCAGCTATTGCTATGCCTACCATTCCACTAATAATAAGGAGTAAATAATCATTGTAAGGAACCTGGCGGACCAACGATTCTTTAAATATCAACATCGTAGGAAGAAATAAAATCATTGCGAGAACGTTCTTGAAGAGGTTCAGTGCAATGGGATGAACCGTTTCGCCGCTTTTTTTGAAGAGTATGACAGCAAATGCCCAGGTAACTGCGCATAGAAGTGCTAAAATTTGTCCAAAGTAGGGAATGGTTCCATTCATGATTATAGGTACTACAAATATTATTATCAAAAGTCAAGGAAAAAATCAAGAGTTTCCCTTTTGTAGCCGCACCTTTTAACCCCGTTAGAAAGTTTTTCTAACGGGGTTAAGGTGCGTAAAAGGTAAAATAAGAAAAGAAAATGGGAACAAGTTTCAGGTAGATATAACATATGAAATTTAACAGATAGGTTTTTTTCATTTGGGTTTCATACGATGATAATTTCTTATCTCACACAAATCTGTCAAATATAATTTCTATTTTTCAGCCTGCCCCCTATTGGTCATAATTTGATAATTACTTGACAAAGAAAACAATTTGATGTATTTTTAATTTATTGCACAGGAAACAAAGATTTTCTCCTGTGGATTCCAACACGTGACTGAAAAAGACATTTGAAGTGAAAAGATATTTCAGGTGAGGAATATAAAGAAGGGGTAGTTGACAAAAATATAAATATCAAATTATCAAAGTTTACCTGCCGAAGCTATACCCACCGAAGTTTTAACGAAGGAGGGCTTCAGCGTAGGTATGGTCTGACCCCGAAATTCTGTATATTTTAACGTAACGATTGGATACCAATGAACGTCTATAAAGATAGAGACATAAATAATGCAGAGATTGCAACTCTGGTAAAGGAGGCAAAAAATCAGAAATTAGAAGCACTATCAAAACTCAGTACGTACTTCTATCCGAAAATATACCGACACCTTCTTTATAAAGTCAATAACCGTGAGGATGCGGAAGATTTAACAAGTGAGGTTTTTGTCAGACTGGTAAAATCACTTAAAAAACAAAAAGGTTCATTCAATGCGTGGCTGTATCGTATTGCAAACAACCTTGTTGTTGATTACTATCGCAAGAAGGCGCGACAAAAAGAGGTGTCCCTTGTTGAAGATTACAACGAACACATCGAAGATAAAGCAGACACAGCAGAGAGCATCCTTCAACATCAAACACTCAACGAAGCAATTAGCAAATTACCAGATGAACAACGACAGACGATAGTGTTAAAATTCTTAGAAGGATACAGTAACAAAGAAATTGCAGAGATTCTCAGTAAATCTATCGGTGCCATAAAGGCATTACAATTCAGGGCTTTAAATAATCTTAAAAACGCATTGCAAAGCGAGGGATAAATGGCAAAAAGGTTAGAAGAAATCCTGGATTCATGTCTAAACGCAATCAAAAAAGGCAAGAGCATCGAATACTGCCTTGGCTTGTATCCTGAGTATGCTCAAGAGCTTGAACCCTTGCTCAGATTGGCATTAGAGATAGATGAGATTCCCAAACCTGAACCGAGAAAAGAAGCCGTAAATGTAATGTTGATGAAAATCGGTGAAGCGGTTGTTGAACAGAGTGAACGAAAACCAGTTTTGGGGAAGTTCTTCAGCAGACCATTTCTCACAAAACCTGTTCTGGTAAAATTACTTGCAACTATTCTCATCGCAATTGTTGCAGTGTGGGGCATGGGAATGGTTTCAAGTCGCAGTATACCGGGTGACATTTTATATCCCATCAAAACAACAACTGAAAGAGTCAAATTTACGTTAACGAGAAATACTGAAGGACGGGCTGAACTCCGCCTTGTATTCGCAGATAGACGTCTTTATGAACTGTTAAAAGTACTGGAGAAAAGAGGTAAGCTCGACGAATACGCTCTGAAAGTGTTGTTAAGGGAAACAGAACTCGCCCTTGATGAAGCCCAGACAATTGATGAAAATGAGTTCAATCTCTTCCTGGCTCATCTTGATCATTTTAACAACTACACAGAAGATGTACTTAACCAGATGAAACCACGGATTTCTGAACATGAATGTAGAGCTGTTGATAAAGCAATCAAGGTCTGCCAGTCTCGTTCTAAATGTATGATGGAAATGAAACGTCGTCGTGGAAAAAATGGGGAGA
>Ga0209977_10000679_pt1 | contig 13800 bp, 19 predicted proteins | sample SumtaG_2_FD_183113 | JGI IMG/M metagenome (GOLD analysis project Ga0209977, IMG submission 183113) | Deep subsurface microbial communities from Indian Ocean to uncover new lineages of life (NeLLi) - Sumatra_00607 metaG (SPAdes) (version 2) | ecosystem: Environmental > Aquatic > Marine > Oceanic... | reverse complement strand
TTGCAGATGCCGTACCAGTAACAGGAACCGTTGCTTGAGGTCCAGCGCCAGTATCATCATCCGGCTTAGTATATAAATATTCTAATTGCCATCTACAATTACCAGGACTTACTCCAGCAGCACTCCAACCTATTGAAATAGTAGGTGCTACAGACCTATCCATTCGATTCGGTAATCGCATGTTAAAAGTTACGTTTTCTTGTGCAGCTTCAAGTGCATCTGCAAACTGAAATGCAGGAGTCTCTAAATCCCCATGAGATATTAATTCTGCGGGATTTGATGTGGGTGCTCTTATGCCCTGCGCATCCACCCATAGCGCATTTAATGTTTTTTCAATATCTACAGAATAATAATCCAAGTCTCCTGTGAATGGATTATATATCCAAGTCATCTTTTCTTCCTAAAAGTCATCGACTTTTTCATCCACACTCTTGTCTTCATCACGGTCTATATCCACCATACCGAATGCCTTCTCGGTTGTAAAGCCAGCATCCTCCAGCATGGCATCAATCAATGGCGGAATGGGCAATTCTGCTAAATCATCCTTATAATCCTCCTTTACTATCCCCGCCTTAATGACTCCCTGTGCGCGCAAGCCCATGCGTCTGTCCTCACTAGCAAGATGCACAGCCAGATAATAAGCCATCTCACCATTTACAATCCTGAGCACCACCTTCTGAGCAGCCGTGGCCGCAGCATAAGTCGGCACATCATATCTGCGATCATAATAAATGCGGTTATAGGCGTTTATAACAGCCTTTGTTGCTGTTGGATCACCGAGTACAACCAGAGCATCCCAAGCTGTTGTTACCAAACGTTCAATCGTGAAATAATCCTTTGCATCATCTAAGTCAACAAACCATCCTATCGCCATTTAAGCCTCCTTTTCACCAACTAAAATAAGATTTTTGACATCTATAAAACAATCATCCTTAGTAATTTTCATGTTATATGCCTTCTTGAACACATTAGATCCCCTTGTGTGCATTTTGAATATTTTATTCTGTCTCCTTTTCATCATGCCACTGTTCTCGAGCCAATTATTGATACTGAAATTCTTCATTATATATTGTGAGATATTAATATTTTTAAATCCAGACTTTTTCATCATGTTGATTAATTTATCTTCCGTAAAAGTCAACCTCTGTTCTTTCAGTTTAAATATATTTATATATTCTTCCTCAACTTCTGGTATTGGAGGGATACCTTCTGCCAAAACCATCTTTCCTTTGTTTTTCAAAATTCTATAACATTCATCCATTGCTTCCTGAGCTCTCTCGGTAATATGATGAAAAACCATTCTCGCCACTACTTTGTCAAAAATATTATCATAAAAATACGGATCACGAATATCTCTTTTAATGAAATGAGTGTTGTTATTCCAATTACCATGTTCAAGCATATCTTGTGAGATATCCATCCCTATTACCTTTTTCACTAAGGGATTAATTGCATGTGCCATAATTCCCGTTCCCGTTCCCACATCCAGTACAATATCATTCTTCTTGAAATTAGCAGAACAGATAAGCATCTCGATATAAGGATAATCTTTTGCCCACTTGAGATTATTATATTTCTTTGATCTTATTTTCCAAAATTGTCCTTGATTCATGCTCTGAGTTTCCCTACTTTCCAATTATAAATATTCGTATTCACTTAATTTTCCTTTTATGCTTTTTCCGCCTCTACATTTAGGCTCATCAAAGTACCTTTTTTATCCATGTATGGAAGATACGCTTTGGAGTAATCATCAATCTCGCTATACTCCACGTTCCTCCAATCATATCTCTTGATATTCACAAATCCACACTCTATCAAAGCTTTTTTCAGCTTGTTAAAATCAAATATATTGTTGTGAAAATTGTAAAGATATGTTTGCCCGCCCATAATAAGACCTTCTATTTCACTCACATCTTTATTCTTTCTGTAAGTTTGACAGACAGCTTCAAAATCTGGAACAGCTGTCCTCAAAATACCCTTTCGTTTTAATACTCTATACCATTCTATGAGAACCTTTTTAAATTCAGTTCTCTCAAAGTGTTCTAATATGTGACAGTTATATATCAAATCAACCGTATTATTCTCAAACATATGCAGATTGTCCACTGGAGACAGATAATCGATATGCTCATAATTCATTATATCAACATGTATATAACCTGGAAAATATATTGCTCCACAACCAAGATGTAGTTTTATCATCCCAATCTCCAAATTATGCCCTTTGAAGCTGATCTAATATATGTCATTTCAAACCCTGAAGTAATTTATTTATGTCGTGCATATTTCCGATTCTGTTATTTTCATCCCATTTATATGCATCATTCACCATCCGCTCGTATTCGCCTTTTTTCATATTTGCAAGATGATTTGTCAATTCAATATCATTCTCAAAATCACCATAATTTATATATAGATCACTGGGAACAATATCCTTTATGTTATAACAACCATGATAAACCCCTATAGTCTTGGCGCGAAAACAATCAAATAATCTCGCTGTCGTATAACCATAACTCCATATCTTATGATAATTATTTTCCATACATAAATTGAATTTGTATTCGGAAAGTTTTTTCAGTTTGCTAATGGAACTCGGCCATGTTTCTTCAAACGTATTTCCTATCACACCTCTATACATATCACCGCCATATACTTTTTTTCCATAACAATGCGTTTCTAATTTATTGGTACTTTTTATATTGAGCATAATGCTGAGTCTTAAATTCACGATGCTACCATTAACATTGGGTTTTCTTCTGTATCTACATATCAAACATATCCCATTTATCTTATCGTCAAATGTCTTGTGTTCATCAAACGATTTACGATTTGGCGTAAACATCCCATTGCATTTTATCATATTATATCTGTTCTTGTATGTCTCACATAGTCGCCCATTCCAAGAGATTATCCCTTTATATTGCTTCCATATTTCTTCATCATAATCTTGCGGCCTTATAGAACGGGGTTCCAAGAGAATTAGATAGTGGTTCTTATTTCTCTTATCTATGCTATCACAGAATACCACATGCGGATTGTTGTTTTGTAATTCAGCTCCTTCTTCCATTATTCATATACCTTTATTTTTTTATTCTCCAATCCCCATACATTGTTTTAAGATATTCTTCAATCGGATGAGGAATAGAGTATGCCTTTCCTTTGTATTGCACGTTATCAAATTGAGAATAAAATCCGTCAGATTTAACGGGATAAATATCCAAAAGAACATTGTTTTTATGGAAATGTACATTTCCTTTACGACATGTTCCCCCTCGAATAAAACCATGTTTTTCAAGTAAGGTCATCAAATTAACTTGTTCCTCATTATTGCAAATTACCCCTACATCTAAATCATTGTCCCCTTCAATATATCCCCCGTCCCTGACAAACCCCAGACAAAGCCCATGTGTCAAACAAGCCCTCATCTTCAACTGTCCCGTAATCTGGAAGAATTCATCTAAAATACTATTGGCAATATCAATCCGTAAACAAGGATCTATTATTCCGTAAGGATGCTTTTTCTTCATTCTTTTATCTCTATTTACCCTTATTCATGATAACTGGAATCCCATTTACTCCAGTGGGCTATCTGCGAGGCATTTTGCATATAATATCGCTGGTCTTCAGTCAAATTCCTCGGATCAACATACCAATCCAGATGTTTTGCCGAATAGGGAGCAAAAGTTCGTATGCCTTTCTGCAATCTACGCCATTGACTCCTCTCTCTATACATCCCAAACGTGGTGTCAATCTTAGCGGAAATATACCTTATTTGCTTTTCCTTATAATTGGCAGTATGTACTTTTGCTGAATGAAATTTCTTGTGTTTGCCTGTAACTACTCCCTCTCTTAAAGGATAATATTTCGGGATGTCATCAATTCTGAGCATGGGTCCGACAACATTAATTTGAGGTATGATATCCAAAAAGTAAGCATATGCCTCTAGGATATCACCATCAACATTGTCTAGTAATATATCAGAATCAGTCACCACATAATTACTCATGGGATGATCCTTGAAATAATCCTGAACAGCTTCATCAATATGCAGATTGAAGCGCCGTGAACGAACAATTTTTCCTTTCCAATAAACCTTAATTTTCTCATGTTCTAAATTTTTTAAATATTCTACTGTCGGTTTATAACTTGAACCAAAATCAACGATGACAATCTCGAATGGCGTTTTGATAAAATCGTAATAAGATTGCATTGAATCCTTCAAGACTTTTAGTCTGTCACAAGTTATGACAAAAATAGGTATCACTTTTTTCTTTCTCCGCTAAATATATAATTTTCCTTTTTACAATTTTCACGCTTAACTTTTTTAATTATGAAATATTTATTGAGATAATATTCCGTGATTGCAGGAAGCATCTCCCAACCTTCTTTTATCATCAGGCGACCCGGCTTGGCATTGTCATCATAGTCTATAACTGATACTTTCTGGCAATTCTTCATGATGTCTTTCAAAATATACTTTCGGTATTCAAAGGGGAATTCAGATAAACAAGAATGGGCAATAAATAATTTGAATTCTCTGCCATAAAGGGTTTCTATGTTGTCCGCAGTTACATATTCTACCTTATCACTCAAAAACTTTCTGGTTTGAACCAGCATTGATTCGTTATCGATGACAGTATAAGAAACTGATATCCTCTTTAATATCTCTTGGGCCAACCCTCCGTAACCACAGCCAATCTCTAAAATTGAGTCCCCAGCCTTGAGTCTTTTGGCAATCTCTTCGGCATGTCTCGCATATTCCCACGGTCTCATTGTTTGTTTTATCATCGCATTATCGTAAGGTTGTTCCACATCTACTTCGCCTAATCTTGAATAAATACCCTTCCAGTGTTTGGTCATGGTTCTCATCATTTTTTTCTTTCTCCTCTATAGATGGCTCGATTGTGGCGGTGTTTGGTTTTCTCGATTATAAAGTATTTTTCAAGCCATCTTTCTATATTCATGGGAAGCATCTCATAACCATCCTCTAGCATTTTTGGGGTAGGCTTAACTGTATCATCGAGGTCCATAATGAATATTTTCTGACAGTTCTTTGTGATTTCCTTTAGAACATATTCCCGATATTCAGTAGGAGTTTCGGATAAACAAAAATATGAAATAAACAATCCAAATTTTCTATCACGAAGTGTCTCAATCTTCTCCGCATCGATATATTCTACCGTATCGCCCAAAAGTCTTTTAGCTTGGGCCAACATTATTTTATTATCAACTACGGTATATCTCACTGGCATCAACTTCAATATCTCTGAAGCTAATCCCCCGAAACCGCACCCAATTTCTAAGATTGAATCCTGGACATCGAATCTTTCGATAATCTCTTCGGCTTGCCTTTTATAGGCACTGGGTCTCATTGTGCCTCTTATGATTTTGTTTTCTGAAGGACATTCCGGGTTTACTTGACCTAATTCTGCGTAAAGATTTTTCCATAATTTAGTTATAGCTCTCATTTACCAATTCTCCTTGACCCATTGTTTAGCAGGTTTTCTAATTCTTCCCCTTTTTATATACCCAAAAGGAGGATTACAATGACTTAAAATTGGGATATCAGCCCAAATAATTCTTTTGTTGGATTCCCAAATACGCCTTGAACCTTCAATCTCAGTTTGCCAAATATTCTCACCTCTTTGTAAGATTTCAAGAAGGAATTCCTTCTGCCAAATAGAAGGCTGTAATGAAACAGAATAAGGTTTATCGAGAGGATATTCCTTGAAACCATCAATATTAGTATCAACTAGAAGATGGCTAAAGTTGTCGTGAGGATTTAATCGCACACATCCAATATCGTCACTACAAAGATTTTCTGCTATCTTCACTCTATTGGTATTTACTGTTTCCTTGATAATATAATCTTCTAAAAGCAGGAGAAATATTTCCTCGTCAATAGATTCAAAATATTTAATTGCCCCATCAGGCCACGGAATCCCACCCGTATAAAAAGTGGATACACCCCCTATTTCTTTTGTCTCGGTTACAAAATCGGTTTGGTATGGATTATCCGGCCACATCTTCTTATAAAAATGCAAGAAAGTTGGTATCAGCCATGAGTATTTATCGCAGGTAAAGACAACTACCTTCATTTTCCCCGCCATTTCTCTCTGAAATACGCCCGATTCCTAACTTCTGTTCTTTTAGAACCAAGGGGGTTTTTATGTTCATTTCGATGTATCACCTTTACGGTATTTACTACAAAACTCTTTCCCCCCAATTGCCTGCAAAAATCAGTATCTTCATGACCCCAACCTATATAATTCTCATCAAGCCTCAATTTAGTATTCTTGAAGGCGCAACACGCCGTAATCATTGTTCTGGTCTGGGAATACTCTGCGGATAAATCATAATTGCGATAATTAACTTTGTGGAGAGTACCATCCAAATTTAACATTCTCGCACCAACCATAGTTGCTCCTTCTGGTTCCAGTTTCTCCAATACATCAAGCAGGGTCTTGTCCCATCCCTTCTGATAACCTTCTGTATCATCATCACATGTAATAATAAATTCACTCTTTGCTTTATCCAATCCAATATTCCTATTCACCGCTATTGATCTCATGCCCGATACTACAATCAAATCTAACTCATAATGTACAGTATTCTTGATTTCGGCGATTAATCCCCCTATCTCCGCCTCTGTTTTTACTGTGGGAATTATTATGCTTACTTTTATTTTGGGTTTTATCATCTTTTCTTATCTCCTGTGGGAGTAATAAATGTAATTAATTCTGTCATCTAATTTCTTCTTGCTTCCTTGAAACAACATGATTGAACCAAAAATGATTCTTTGTGTTTCTGTAGCATGCGGAAATGAAATGGAAATCCCCAGGCCTCCTTCTCCCAAATTTATGAATATATTTTTTCCAGATATCTAACCTGACAGCAAAACAAGACCCTGATATCCGATTACAAGTAGGAGGTCTTTTCCACCTACCTCGCGAAGGAAATACACGATTGCCGATAATCATCTTGAAGAAAACAATTTCCAGATTATTTTTATCGACGATTTCTTTGAATCTCTTAACAAAATTCCTATCGATAATCTTATCATCATCATCTATGGCCATCACATATCGAGCATCAATGGGAGAAACCTTGGCAAATGATTTATTTGCCAGAAGTATACCATACCCATTTTTTGTCTTATCATTCCTGTGTAAAATATGAATATAATCATCATCCGTTTGTGCCTTGATAGATTCAATACAAACCTTCAACATTTCGGGTCTTTTAGGATGAACTCTAGTAATAAAGGCAATGGTCTTCATCTAATCCTCGCACATAGAGAAATCTTCATGTCATGCTTCCAGGCCACATAAGGAAGGCTTATCTGGTCTCTATATGAAAATCTTTCAACCTGCTCCCACCAGAGACGCGAAAACTCCTTCAACCTCTTTGTGTGTCGCCTAAACACAATAAACGTGGCATAAAGTCCATTATCAACCGGATAGCCCTCACTTTTATAAAAATCTAATTGCCTCAAGATTTCTTCCCTATTACCCTTTCCTCCCCCAATACAAACCCTTCCTTCCTCATAAACACAAATTCTTCTTTTATACCGATGTTCCCGAGTCGCAAAATCAGACCCAGGTTCCAGGGTGCTTACGTAATAATCAAAATCAAGATTTAGTGGATGCTTGCGATCTACGTAAACGCTGTATTCATAGTTATCAAATATCTCATCAGGAATACAGATTTTAACAAACCGCTGCCTCCTAACTGCTATAGGCGATATATGGCTTAAATCCATTTTTTTCATTTGATAAGTACCGTGTCCTATATCCATATCTGTAAAACAAAACCTGTCCACATTAGGGGTAACTACACTATGCGTTCGGGAATTGCCTGCTTCCCCAAAAACTGCTGTATAGAGAACGAATTTCTTCATTTCTTTATTATCATCCCAATTCCCATCTGAATCCTGCTCTCCCTATGTTGATATATTGAAAGAAACAGGAAATCTTTATGTTTCGTTTTCAATTCATCCCAGAATTTCCCAATTCCCCTTTTCCTAAGTCTTGTATCATGAAATGCGATGATATCGCTACATAACGGCGAATATAGTTCAAAATCTCTTTTAATATCATCATAGTTGTGAGAAGCATCGATAAAGAGAATATTTATCGATCTTCCTCTAAGTTTCTTTTTGAGTGTCTCCATTGTTTTGGAATCATGAGTATCCCCAAGAATATCAGGAATACTTCGCCTACTAGAAATATCAATGCCTATGTGTTCTGCCTCAATAAGTTTTTCCCAAAATGATTTCTGCCTGTTATTGTATATTCCCAACTCCACAACAATTGGATTCTTAATCTCATGTTTCTTTAAATATGCCTCGCAAATCTCCAAAAATATCCACCATTCAGAATGCTGTTGCTCCGGTGGCTTTTTCATCAATTCATCAAAAAGTTCTAAGTTCATATTATTACATCCAATATTTCATCTATCCTATTCGATGCTCTGTGATATTTCATGGTGAACTCATGGCCTGTCCTGGCAATCTCTTCGGCCTCCGTGAGATTATCCAAATAATAAAAGATTACTGATCGAAGTTCCCGGAGTCCGATTTCTGACATCTCATAAAATATACAGTGCTCCCCATCAATGAGCGGGTGAACCATTGGCGTATACATCTTATCGACAAAGACAAGCGCACCACTTGCGAAGGCTTCCCATGTCCTGTGATCTCCCTCCCATTTATTGGGATTGCAGGTTACTACAATTCTGCTTCTTTTCAACAACTTGAAATATTCCTTCATATCTGCTTTATTGAATCTGTTCATATGTCCAGCATTAAATTCGCCTATTTGTGTCTTGCCCTGGATATCCATCTTCTCTAAAAGTTCTAAAACTCTTATTCTATTAAGATGCCAACCCTTCTTATCCCTTCTTAATGGGCATGAAAGTGCTATATTCCTTTTCATGTCTTCGTTGATTATGAATTCATCCATAATCGCCATTGTCAAAGGATAATAATGGGGGAGGTGTGGGATAATCTTTTTAGTGGCATATTTCCCGTCTGAACTTTCCACCCTATCTACCCAGCTTCTCTTGAAATATGCAAAGCACGGGACACGACATTTAAAATGTGATCTATCATGATAATCAATAACAATGGTCTTTTCGGGAGGCAAATCTTGGGGATAATGTTCCCTATGTTTGGCAATGTAATAAAACTGAAAGACGAAATCACTCTCTTCTATATTGTCAACAAACTCAACTCTGGGATTATTCACAAGTCCCTGTTTGATAAGCTTATACTCTCTTGTTCCGTCTCTATAACACGGGACATAATAAATTTTAATCATTTAATATTTCTCTAACCATTGAAGATTCTTTAAGGTCCATTTGACCGTTTTTTCGAGACTGATTTCAAAATTTTCAGGTAATTCCCAACCCAATCTAAGCAATTTATTCCCGTCAAGAGCATACCTTAAATCATGTCCTGGTCTTGAAGAATGAAAATCTACAAGTTCATAATTTAGGGGTCTTTCCATTGTTTCGGCCACTTTCAATGCAAGATCTAAATTATCAATTTCTTTTTCACCCACAATATTGAATTTTTCTCTAATCCAGATTTTTTTATCAATAAGGAATAACAATGCAGAGGCCATATTGCGACAATGAAGATAGAATCTACTTCCAGCTTTTTTCTTTTCCTTATCTGAATGAATTGAGATTTTCTCTCCGTTCAATGTCTTTTTTATGATGAGTGGTATGAATTTCTCTGGATGCTGTCGTTCTCCAAAAAGATTCATTGTATGGGTTATAAGAACGGGAATTTGGTAAGTATTTGCATAAGCCAAGGCAAGCTCTTCACCCCCTGCCTTTGCTGCCGAATATGGGTTAGTGCAATTATATCTATCCCATTCACGATATTTTACTCCTTCTGATGCGGGTCCGAAAACCTCATCTGTTGAAAAATAGACGAACTGTTTGAGATTTTTCTGAGTTTTGGCAAATTCCAACATCCACATTGTTCCAAGTACATTCGCCCTTACGAAAGGCTCAGGATTTACTATGCTATTATCCACATGGGTTTCAGCACCCATATGTATAATATAATCCACTAAACCAATCTCTTTTATTACACCTTCACTCAAGGAATTTGAGAAATCTACCGCAACGGACATAACTCTTTTGTTATCATAAGCTTGAATATCTCTTAATCTATTCCATCCATTAGAGGCATAGTTTAATCGGTCAAGAACAATAATTTCCCAATTTTTGTTTTTCAATATATGCTCTACAAGATGATGGCCAGCAAAACCCGCCCCTCCTGTAATTAAAATTCTCATATTAATTTACCTCCCCTAATATTTCATCTTTTTCCTGCTATGAGGTTGAAATCGACTCCCCATAGATAACCCTTCTCTCGCCGTTCATCGCGTATTGCATGGTCTCTGGTCCTGACACTCCGTGACAGCCTCCATGTTTCATCTTTCATCCTATGATGCGTAATCGAACTGTCTCTTTTTGGGGGGAAAGCATATTTCCCCAATATTTTGACGGTTCGTTCAAGCTCAGAGTCCGAAGCATAATGTATGAAATCGGGACAAAATACCTGGCGATCGGGGAAATGATCGGCCCATTTGCGACCAAATAGACCAAACGTAGTCTTCTTTTTCTTCCCGATGCTGACTACTCCGAACCCATCAGGGAAGCATTCCTGCATCCTCGCCATAGCACATGTAATGCAATCGGGTGGAAAAACAAGATCATCCGAACCAAAGATATAATATTCTGAGTCAAATTCCTTCAATACCCGATTCACAGAAAAGACCCAATCCATTCTTTTATCATTCTTGAGAACCGAAACATTATGCAACTGCTTATTCGCCACCTCAAATATGTGCGGATTGCCATCGGCGACTATTATAGGATGGACATTTTTATACTTTCCAGCCTGTATGGATTCAATGGTCTTGATAAGCATAGGAATCCGCCCGGAAGAACAGGTGGGAATGACTATGGTTACCTTCAGTTCTTCTTTCACAGAAGCCTCACATTCGGTCTGTCTTTTATCATCTCCATAAATAAACCTTTCTCTTTCTTCCCACTATGCTTCTGGCCATTGTCTATTCTTGTGTTATACCAGGTCTTGGTCTCGAAAAAATCAAATCCATATATAGTAAGGCTCTTGAAATCTATGTACTTGAGGATGAAATTCAATGCCATCATTCCAGTAGTAGGATTTATAGAAAGCTTGTCATAAAGCGCATCCCAATCCTCTGGTGGATTTTGTATAGCATTCTTCAGCGTCCAGGAGCTTGCCAATCTATTACAGGCAGTCATCCAGAGAACAAATCGCGGGTCAAACGATCTCTGGATATTCTCACCACTCATATGCGTGGAAAGAAAAAGTATGTCTGTGTGGCTACCGATGAATTTCTCTTTCCCTCGTGGTGTCCCCCTGTTCATCCTTCCAACTATATCAAATGAGTCTATGTTTTTCTTTCCATTGAGGATGGAATTGGCATTCCCCAAAATACAGATTTCTTTACCTTTGCAGAATTCCTGTATTTCAGTAAATGATTGGTTTGCCAAATATGCAGGCTTCCTGTTTTTTGAGCCCTTATATTTTCTACTTAACTGAAAATGTTCTATAATCGGATTAATCTCATAACGAGAATTACTGTCATATATCATGCAGTATTCAACGGGCAGTGCCTTCCATCGAATACTATTCTTTTCTCTGTCAAATACAGCACGCAGGTTTTTCTGTGGCATATGGGTTTTTGGATGCCGTTTATCCTCTTCTATCCATTTGCTGACTAGATAGCGAGCTCCTTTTGTGTTCCCGAAATAAAGTGTCCCAGAAAGAAGTTCTTTCTTTGGATAATGAAAATGACAGGCAAAATCACATTTAAGATTATTGAACAGTACAGGATTCATGCGTATCTTGGCATCTGCATCAACATAAACAATTGAATGCCCAGAATGCTTTCTCATCATTCGCTGGATGAATAATGGTTTGTAAAATGTATTTTTATGCCAACTGCCCCTATCTGGAATTCCCATGACATCATTCTCTAGGTTAAACCGCTTCAGGGTGATTTTTAACTCTTTCACCTGTGTTTCATATCCAGTTTTTTTGGTATAATAAGATACAATCACAGGTCGCTTTATCGGCTTTAGATCCTTAAATTCTCCAAATTCAAAGCATCTCAATCTACTCTTGAGGTTAAGATTTATTACCTGAATATTGTTTTTCTTGAGTTTTGGCGCAATTTTCTTGAAATCAAGAATGAAGGCATTGTATATCTTATCATTTTGATTATCAGGATATCCATCATGCCACCAGATTTGCTCCCCATCTTTACCCTCCATATCGAATCCAAGGAGATATATGGGATTGGCCCCTAGGCACACAGCAAGGTTCAAGGCACCGAATCCCGCATTGGTTCCCGATCTGATGCCATGTTTCATTGAGAAGTTATTTTTTTGGCTACCCAATTTATTGAGTATAAATATACCTCTTGGATAGTCATAACCAGCAGAGTCAAGCCAGACGGGAATGCCTTTGAAATCCTCAAATTTCTTTTTTGCCTCCTGACCCAATCTTCCCTTCGTTATCCAATGATAAAGATTGTTGTCCATAGCATAGTTAATCGTGCAAGGCATTACTTCATAAGCACGATTTACGCCAATCACAAGTGCGTTTTTCAACTTGGAGAAATCGAAACCCTTTAAGCTTTCGCCTCCTCCAATGATGAAGCATCTCTGGTCTTTCCATGCCTTATCGGGTAGGATATCATACAGCATCCGCCCCTGTTCGTAATCAAGAATCACCGGTTTTCTACCTTGCCTTGAACGACCAAACCCTTTTTGTTTAAGAAACTCCCAATTCGCCTTTATTGCCCTCTTTCTATCTGCCTCAACCCTACAATTCTCTCTCTTTCTATTCATGTCCTCTACAATATCAGCAACTACCTTATCACCCGTGGTCAAGATTCCCCGCTTTTTAATGGGTTGCTTTGTGGACTTAATGGCTTGATCTTGGCTCATGGGTCTCTTAATTTGGCTTCCCATTATTTAAGTCCTCCCTCAGTCCTGCGCTCAATATCAGGCTCAATTAGTAGGACCTGATACATCTCAACACATTCTACATCCGTAAGTCCCCTAAACTTATGAAAGAATCCGGGTGGAATGGCAGAGGATTGGCCGGGGCCGATAACCGTCACATCCTTTGCATCCTTCTCGCGCCATATTACGAGCTCCAATCGCCCCGATATGACATAGAAGGAATTGAACTTATATTCATGACGATGCTCCGAGCAGAATCCACCCATTTTTATTTTGAGATGATGGGCAGAGACCATAGCATTGCGGAAGAATTCTGTCGTATATCCCCATGCTTTACCTTGTCTCATTTAAATGCCTCTTTTATCCTTAGATAAGGAGGTGATTTATAAACATTAAACCAATAACCTTTAATCGAAAAGATAAACCAGAAAGCTAAAAAATAATGATATCCTGTCTTTCCTATTTGAAATCGATATAAAATTAGTAATTTGAGTAGATTTATTATCCTCTTTATTTTTATTTTTATCTTAATATCAGATGCGTTAAATGGCATTTATCTCTCTCCTTCTTATAGAAAAGAGGAGTAGGTGCTTACCCCCACTCCTCCATCTAAATTCAACTTAAACGATATCGCAACGCTCCATCTGATCCGTGTCTCCGATTCCACCTGCAAAAGCCATCCATCCTGCTGCTGAATCCGTCCGAGAAAGCATATCAAATTCAGAATAGGTCTCCAAATTCAACCTATCCCCACCGACA
>Ga0209977_10000678_pt1 | contig 13803 bp, 24 predicted proteins | sample SumtaG_2_FD_183113 | JGI IMG/M metagenome (GOLD analysis project Ga0209977, IMG submission 183113) | Deep subsurface microbial communities from Indian Ocean to uncover new lineages of life (NeLLi) - Sumatra_00607 metaG (SPAdes) (version 2) | ecosystem: Environmental > Aquatic > Marine > Oceanic... | reverse complement strand
GAAGCGACCTAACGCACACGATAGCCAATTAGAACGATCAACCTGCGCAATTGGAGCATTATCTGCCTCAGCTATCGTCATCTCGCGAGCCGTCATTCCTTTTCGGTAACGAGACAACCAAACATAGCCCCAAAAACGCCTCGCAAATCGCCGGGCCTCGTTAATATTCGGGTCCGCATCAACTACACAAGCAAGAACCTGCCACTCGCGCATTAACTCATCTAAAATGCCCCAATCTTCCTCGCCAAATTTTCCGAACCAAAGCAACTTGCAAGTGGCAACTGCATTTATATCTCTGTCGTACTCCGGCAACAACCACTCGCATACACTAATGTAGCCTAACTTCCCTTGATCGGCTCCCATCGTCACTAATCGCTTTCCGCCTATCTCCGGTCTTGGATCATTGATCGTATGATTCTTAACACACCGGTCCAACATATCGTCCGTGATCTGCGCCCCTTCACCCAAAAATGGTAAACCCAATTTCGAGTTGCTAAACTCTTTCGCGGCTGCTTCGTCTCCAAGACTACGGTGATACGCAACGACCAATTCTCCTGGCGTCACCGTATAACTGTACAACTGATTGATATTGAAGCCACGATGCTCCGAATCGGCGGCCGGATTCGTCACTTCCCAAGTCGCGTCTCGAAGAAAATCGAGTTTCGCTTCATGCTCCAACTTCCCGTCGCATTCTTTACATTTCAAAAATGATTCTTTGCAACGCGGATCGTAAACAGTCTCGCCAATAATCTCGATGCAATCAGGCCAAAGAAACTCCGTCAACTTACCGCAATGCGGGCATTTGAAAATAAAATGCTCTTGCGTCGATCCTTGATAAAGTTTATGTATCCCAAAATTTGGAATCGTAGGAGTTGAAATTGCCCAAACATGTTTCTCGACCTGGCCCGACAGACGTTCCAACGCCAGTAAATACGCCTTCTGCTCCATTTCGTCCACTTCATCCAGTATCAAATCTGACACCGGTATGGACTTCAGATTGCTGTCTCCCCGCGATCCTCTGATGTAAAGATTATTTGCACCAGCCTTCTTTAAGTTCACGGTATCCGTTTCCGTAAACAAATCATTCAAGTAGTCACTCAGCTTCAAAGCAGTATTAAAACGCGCTTTGCTAAAATCGCCCGCATTCAATGCAGTCGGCAACACATACAGCACGTCCCGTTGAAGCCGATCAATCACAAACAAGGCCCGATTGATCGCCACCTCCGTGATCCCCAGTTGGGCAGCCTTCATGGCGTAATTAAATGGGGCTGATGAATCCAGAATCTCTCTGACCCAAGGATGGTATTTCCAACCATACTGACCTGGGAAAGGTGCGGCCATCACCCGTCGTTTAGCCGCCCACCGAGAACACGACACCAGATTTAACGTCTCCAGCCCGTCCCCAAGCATATCCCAAATATCCGCGATTTTTTCGCTCATAGGACAATAATCTTGCTGGAAACTATTTCAATCAATCACCTCTACCCCACAGGGAAGCCATCAGAGATGTCGCCAAGGTCGCCAAGATCGTCGCCAAGATCGTCGCCAAGATCGTCGCCAAGATCGTCGCCAAGATCGTCGCCAAGATCGTCGCCAAGATCGTCGCCAAGATCGTCGCCAGGGTCGCCAGGGTCGCCAGGGTCGCCAAGATCGTCGTCAGGTTCAGGTTCAGGTACGGGCATCTCCTGTATAGAAAATCGTTGTGCCTCCGGGTCCAACCTTCCGGGCGCTAGACACAAATCCATGTAAACAGCGCACTGCTCCGGATCGCAAGGCACAGTGAACTCATGTTCCTCAAAATAATTGGAAGTGAATTCCGAGCATTGAGACTCCCCGTCCGGATACTCAACTACAATTCGAGTCACAGGATGCCGAGACGCATCAACCTTGGGAATCTGTACCTTCATTTTTGGCATTCTCATGCTCCTTTTTCTTACGAATTTCGATAATCTCGCCGAGACGAACGTGAAGACGCTCTAATTGTGATAAAGGCTTACCCGGCACATTCAAAACAGTGTAGCGAAATATCAATTCAAGCAAGGTGCCACACGCTACAGAAGCCGCCTTCCATAACTCAGCGCCCTCTCCCTCATACGTCGCCAACGACACCGGTAAACCCTCCTTGGTTTCAGGGCAATTACGGCATCGCCGCTTACTTTTGTACCGAACGGCCATCCTGCACTGTCCGAATCACAAGGTCCAAGTTATTTGTTCGCAACACTATTCGCTCGTGACGAATAACAAGGTAAAAAGGCACGGAAACAACACGATACTTCCACCGCAACTCAGATTGAAGTGAAATGTTAATGCGTTGAATTGAATAGCCATCGCGTTCAAGCTGCACCAAACGAGACTTATCCTTCACGCAACTGCCGCATCCAGGCATCGAGAAAGCAAGGATCGTGGGGTGATCAACAGGAACCGTTGAAGGAGTGAGTTCACACCCGGAAGAAAACAAGAGAGACGCTACCACGCACACACATGCCAACATTTGCATATCAACCTCCCCACGATCTTTACTTTCTCACCGGTTCTCAAAGCACTCGAAAGTGCTTTGGGAACCGGTCCCTATTAGTACAGGGACACGGTACGAATCCTACACACTGGCGACAGGAGCATCCTGCACAGTAGAAACATCCCCAGCTTGCTTGGCGTCGGCCAACTTCGAGGCAACAAGAGCGCGACCGGCCTCCGTTCGCAACTTCTCGCTCAATACTCGCTCGTACACGCCGTCGAGTTCAGTGATGACAGTCGTTTCGCCTTCCAAAAACATTTCGGCGAGTCGCTTCATTTTCTCGGCCATGCCGGAGTAATCGCCGACTGAATAGTCGATCAAGAACTGCGGAATCCTCACCAGGCCATAGGACGTTAAGCTGGCGGCCAGCTTCGCAGCACCGCGCCGGCGATTTTCGATCTCAGTGTTCTTCTGGAAAGCCCACTTAGTACCGAGATAACCGACGGCGGCAATCAGACTCAAAATCACAAAGGAATTCAAAGACAACATCATTGGATAAACCTCTCTCTCTCTCTTGCAACAGGAAAAAAATGTGGTAGTTCAGTTAATACTGATCAGCAAACAGCGATCAGCATTCGGCGTTCAGCGCGGGTTACTTTTCGGCGTAAGTCTCTCGCCATTTAGTAACAGCACCAGCACCAACCGTAGAAACGAATGTAACCAACATCAGCCAAACCGGCGGGAGACTTGATTCCGACTCCGGCTCAAGCACAGGCTCAAACACAGGATCGCTGCCATCGTCAATCGGCTGCGGCGCGGGATCAAGATCAGGTATTACAGGTGACGGCGACGGTGACGGCGACGGGCAAAGTCGTTTGCGATTTTGACGCCAAGGGAAAATCGGTTGCTGTTGCACCCCCGCTGCATTATTAGCGATAGCACCATAAAGCCCTTGTGCCGTAAACGGCAAATTCTTACCGGCCGCCTCGTAAATCACGACACCTTGACTATTTTGGAGCCGTACAGTCGGTAGACCTTTAACATTGGCGGCGTACCGGGCTTTGTAAATAGCGGAACTTGACGTAACAGAGCAAAAGTGAACTTGATTCTTCAACTTCCGCAAAGCCGGGTCCTGACTGAACCACTTCAAAATCGTCTGGTACTGAGCATTTCGGACATCGCCGACTATGCTGATATACCATTTGCCTTGATCATTCGGCAAATTGACAACTCTGTCCATGGACAACACGCCATTTGCCCGATCAGCGTAACTGATCGAAGTGAAGAAAAACACGCACACAACACACAGGAAAAGCATCAATCGTCTCATTGGTTCCTCATCTCTCGAAAAAGGTTAATGTGAACTACAGGTAGTGGCTTACTGGGAAATGGGTAATGGTGCCGCCGGAGTATAAATCGGTGTAACAGCCCAGCCATAACTGGCTTTCCATTCAGCGATCAATGACTCGCGCGAAACCCATTTGTATTTGGAAACGTTATTGTTGTCAAGCAGACAAGCCCACTTGTCATCAAGATGGACAAGAGCTACCATGTGAGCGCCACCCTTGACAGTAATTCCGCAGCCTCGACGTGTCCGAACAGCCCACTCAAGAAAACTCACATTTCCCTTAGTGGTGTAAGCATAACGAACACCTTCTCGATCCAACTTCGTAGCTAGACTTTCAGGCCATTCTCCGTTAGCATACGTTCGTCGCCATTCATCAGCGCGGTGGAGACGATTCTGCCAACGAAAAAGACTAATCATCACAGCATGGACACACGAGCCTTCTCGTTGATTCCCGGCCCAATTTGACTGTCTCATTACCATCGGGATATTGACAATGGGTCGTTCTCCATTAACCGACGATAGGGGAGAAGGTTGAACAGGCTCCGATTGACTGAAATCACCTTCGCACCCAACCAACGAAAAACATAACACCAACGCTATGGACAGTCTTTTCACTTTAATCTCCGTGATTTAAGGAGAACGTCATTCCAACGAAGATGACGCACTAATTTATTCGGATTCCAACGGCTCGCATTACTCGTCGGAAAGACGCCAATTATCGAAAAAGCCGAGGCAAGCCATTCCGAACAAAAAATCGTCGTTAAATCTTGCTCGCGAAATAACGACTCAATCCAAGAGATACCCACGCCGGCCGAACGGAACGCGCCCATTAAATCGTAAGGCGTGTGGACCGTCTCCATCAAATACTGAGTCAGTCGTGTGTCTTCATTCCGATAGAGGGGCCGATAAAGGGGGTAATGGTAAATCCGCCCAGGATACGCCGCTACAGTATCGGCCAGTACATGAGCTTGAGTTCCAACAAAATTCTCACCACTTAGCGCGCAAGGTAAATTTGAAAGTGAAGTGGACTCAAAAAGCAGTAAGCGGCCATCCGAAGCCTTCGACATGATGCCAACATGACTAATACCAAAAAATGGTAGAGCATAAGTGCCAATATTGATAAAAGCACTGGACCAACTGCGACCTGAGAAACCAATCACATCACCCGGCTTCACAACATCCATATCAAGCACGATGTTTTTTTGTCGAATCATCATGTCTAGCAATCTCAATTCTCGCACGTCGAGTAATCCGACCGTCATAGCGTGTTTGATCCGTGGCCCAACAATCTTCGCAGCGACCGTCGAAAATAGCAATTCGTCCGCAACGACACCAAAAAGGCGCCGAGCGACGGCAATTTACAAAATTAAGAGGCATCCTTCAAAAGTTTCATGCCGCGAGCTTTCTCGGTATTTCGTGCATCATTTGCATGTGCATAAATGCGTTCAACAATTCGATCAACCGCCGCCACGCCGCCAGTAAGATGTCGTACTTCCTCATCAACAATTGCAACAAAAGCCTGCATCATCCGAAGAATTGTTGATCGGTGAAACAGTTGTCCCAGATTTTGTTCAAGAATATGGGATCGACTGACTAGCTTCTCGATAGTCAGCAATAACGTGTTAATTGCTCCACTAGCTGAGACCAAATCTCCATCTTCTTTGATCAAATTCAGCCGCTCCCCAAGCAGCATTTTTGCAATTGCAACTTCATCCCGCAGCGACTTAATGTCATCATGTGTACAAAGCTCCGCCATCCGCTGTTGATAACGCGGATTTGTCAAAAGATACTGATGGCGGCTCACTTTGGTGAGATCGGACCGTGAACACTTGGAACAGAAGTCAAATCCTTCGACGGCGATATTGGAGCATTGTCCCTCGCGGGTGGCTCCATGGCACCTCCGCGGGTCGTCTTTGACGTTTACACACTCTAATTCATGTGGCATACGGACACACTCTCCTCCCTCTATATTCAATATACCCGTTTTGCCGGCTTTTGTATCCTAAAATCTCAAAAAATTCTCAGAATTTCAAGATTCTCTGTCGGAGCGTAATTCCATCTGGCAATCTCCAAATGGAGGGTCCGCACATGCCACGACAAAAACTGAAAATCGTCTTCACACCACCCATTTGTAGGGTCCACTATCAAGACCTGGAAGCGTATCTCACGCAGATTTATCACTTCGGAAGCTTCAACATCTTGAAAGCAGCGGGAGTCGTCAACGAAATATTCCCGGAATATCGCATCCGAGGCGTCATTCCCCCGCATCTTCAAGACAAAGCAAAGCGAATCCGAGCCGGGCACGCCGGCCGCGACCTGAACCTGATCTTGGCGGTGTTATGCAGCGACGGCCATATCCCAGCGGGGCACTATGTCCTCGATACACACAAGAGACCGAAGCCAATCAAAATCTACGAAATTCTGCTTCGGCGAACACTCAATCCGAGGCATCCGGAATGTGTGCGATTCAGAGAGCGCCACAGGGGCGACAGACACTTCTGCAAGAAGGTCCGGATTATCGACCGTTCCTTGGTCGGGTGGCTTGGAGAAGAGCCAGAAGAGCCGTCAGAGCACATCCATGACGACCCATAGGAATTTCAACGTCCGGGGCGAGTTGAAAGACATCATCGGCAGTCAGCCCCCGAAGGTCTTCCACCGCCAAGCCGATGATATGCCGTGTCAAAAGTGACGCTATTCCAAGACAGATGGTGCAAGCATCCCCCTCAAAGTAGGCATCCCGTACCACCCCATTTTCGACGAAGAGATACACGTCAATCTCGTCGCCACATGCCGTTCCTACATGACGACCCTGTAGATCGGCCTTGGGTCGCCGCTCACGATGGAATGGTTTTTGCCAATTAGCGAAAATTGAATTCATTTCTCAAACGTGATTCCCTGGGTCACCCGTATTGAAAGCGGCGACCGCATACTTAGCGGCCGTCATCTGCTCGTCAGTCCGCAACACTCGCACGCGAACACTAGCGAGATCGACGCCCTGCTGCAGAGCAAAAACTGGCAGCGCACAGAGAGCGGCACGGGGACTTAAAAACTTGGAAGTGATCCGAATTGGACACCATCTCCCTCTGAGACACGCTTCAAGTAGCATCAATAAATTATTCACGATTAAACAGCCTCCAATAGTGGGTCAAGGCCAACAATGCGGCCATCGGAATAGCGAAAGTAATTGTACAATTTCACGCAAGTCGCACCGGTCTCATCGCGCTCAACAAAGCGAGCATTGTGGCGATGCCATTCGCGGCACTGAGTTGGTGTAAACATCCGAGTATCGAGTCCAAATGCGCCACCTCCGCTCGAATCAATCCCTTGAGCCTCAGCCTTCTCCCACAGTTCCAATGTGCGCAAATCACGGTTCATCTGAGCGACCTTCTCGCGAATTTCGTTAATCATGCTGCAATCTCAACAATCATGTCAATGAGAAAGTTGGAAAAATCCCTGCTACCATCGCCGGCACTGGTGACATGATGGACAACTTCCTCGAAGGCCGTCTTTAGCAGATATTTATTGCCTCCCGAGGCAATGTCCTCGCGGATATGAACCACGCCATCGTCATAGTAGCCCATCGTATCAGCTTCCGCGTTAGTGAGATCGTGGAAACACTTTATCTCTGGTATCTCGCGGCCATTTGCCATACCAAGAGAAACAACCCAACCCCAGACTTCTTCAACAGCCCGCTTCGCGGCCGGCGTCACTGGAGACGACTCCCGGCCTTGAACTTCAGCCGAAGTGAGAACTTTAGCTGAGGTTTCAATTCCGAAGCGCTCGGCGGCCATCGCCCAGCCACTTGACGTAACCGTTTGCACCGACTTGCCTTTTCGCGCCACAAGTGTAGCCTGCTGCGCCGTCGGCTCACACATAACTGAATCCCCGGCCACAGCTTTCCATGCCTTTTGCCAACTCTCCTTGTAAACTTCTGGCGGCGTATCAAAAGCCGAACAAATATAACACGGCTCCAATGCCGACTCAAAAGTGTCCTCCATCTGCGTCAAGCTGCGAAACACTGGAACCAATTCGTCGGGCCCCGCCCCACGCATGGCGCGAGCACAGGCGGCTCTAACGGAATACTCGCTACTATTACGGCACTCGTCAATCTCAATCTCGTCCACCCTAAAATTGTAATCGTAAAGCGAGTTAGCAGCTTGCTCTTTCAGTTCGCGGACAAACACACCCTCCCGATAAATCATGGCGGATCGCTTACCAGCAGTGAGATTGCGATCTTCCTTCAACAGCAGTCTCTTCTTCACATTGTCCGGTTTCTCCGAGAAATGAAGGAACCGCTTGGGCAATTCCTTCAAATAGGCGTCGATCTCGTCATTGGACGTGATAAACACACGAGTATAGCCGGTCTTGGCTCGAACTTCGGTATCCGCTACCTTCCGGACAGCGAGACGGCCTTCTTTGATCGCGGCCTCGAATTGACCGCTCTCTTCGCGCACTGTTCGGTCAATGGCATTGCTGACAAACTCCCGAATCGCCATCCCAAGTTCAGTCCAATCGACGGCGCCAAAATCAAGCACCCAACCAAGATCAACTCGCTTCGTGCTGGTTCCGCTAAACTGAACATAGACACGATCAACAGCTTGCGTGACAAGGCCGTCGTCCACTTTGTCTGCGTAGGTTTTGAATTTCATGCACGTCCGACCGCAGTAGACAGTCACCTGAAGGCCGGCCCGCAGCAGGACGTTAATCGCGTGCTTCGTGCCCGAACCGAACTGCCCGATCGCGCCTTCAACGTTACAATTCCTCGTAGTAGAGACTCCGAGTAGACAAAAACCTTCCGGCGGTGCTTCGCCCGAATTCTGAATCATTAACATAGCTTACTCCAAAGTGCGTTGTTTAACCTATTGAAGTCTACCACATAAAACGAGAAAGTCAAGTAGAAATGTGTTTTCACTGTTTACCGGTGCAAATGCTAGAAACCGTAGTTTGGTCAAATACCGTATTCTTTGACAATTTCGCGGTGAAACCGACCGTCCGCTTCAGTCAAATTGATCAGCTTAGGCATCTTCAATCTTGCAAAGCGGTTGGTCGCTGGTTCCCATCGGCTTGTCAAAATTCACAGTGAAGCCGCCCTCCGGTTTCTTCCTCCACGCCACATGATGGCGAATCACCTGAAGAACATCAAAAGCGAGACGATAGTCTGCCGGCACGTCGGGCGAGCAAATCGAGAAGCTTGTGTTCGGCTCAAGCGCCAGGAGTTGCCTTTTGAAACAATTGAACAGGGGTTTGCAGTCAGACACATCCTTTTGACGACGGGGATCACCCAAAAACATCTCGAAAATCCGCTCGAACTGACCTACACCGATTCGAGAATACACATCCAAAGCCCGGAGAAACATCTGGGCCTGTTCCTCAGTTATCGTTATTTTGTACATCGCGTAATCCCATTTCTTCTAGTTGTTCACTGGTATGAGGCCAACACGGGCCACACTCGGGAAACTGTTTCTCGTGCGCACGGGCGCACTCATCGCAGCCGTCTTCCCAAAAACCGTTGTTGTCAAGCTCGCCGGTGCCAAACGTCAAACAATCGTGGATTCCACTGCTGACATGGCAATAGTGACCATCAGGACGAACGAACGGTTTTATTGGCTGGTCAAGCATTGTCGTTCTCCTCGGGAAGCTCAGCGACCATCTTCTCGCCGCACGGACATGTAGGAACACCATATTCAATCCATTTTTTAGTAGTACGAACCTGAAAACCGCAATCCAGCTTCGGACACTTTACAAGGATCATTCGCGTACTTTGCTTCTTCGGACTGCTGCTGTAAACTAGCTTAGCGTGCGGGTACGGACCAATCTCTTCAACAATCTCCTCCAGCTTAATTGTCAACTCTTCGCCAGCCACAGTCGCCGTCATTCTGCCTTCAAGACCAATGGCCCTGGCGGCAATCGTAAACGGCTTCCTATGTTTACATGTCAGGCCAACCGCACAGTGGCAGAGTTCATGGACCTGAATTGCCGCAACTTCCATTGGATCAGAGATCATCGGCGTCACAAAAGTCTCGAAATGCTGATCGTCGCTTTGTTCGGAACTCCAAGCTTCACCGATGCGCTTCGCTTTCTTAGCGAGCCCGCCCTTTGATGGAAATCCGCAGGAAGCTCGAATCTTCTCCGGCAGCGGAAAATCGATGTCCGCAAACATTGGACGCAGTAAATCGGTCAATTCTCCGAGCCATTGTTCTCTAATCATTAGTAATCTCCACGCCGCAAAGTCGCATTTTGTGAACAAGTCGTTTAGACATTGCCGCCAAGCCTCGTTCAAAAGCTTCAGGTGACGGTGCTTTCACTGACGCTACAAGAAGCTTCCGTGCCGTCTCGCGTACATCCGAAAACTCAATAATTTTCGGGTACGCCACTATTTTGCCCTTAATATCAGCGACAATGACGCTCTGTTCTGTCCGTATAATATGCCGATCAAAGCAACATCGAATCTCCGGCGGCGCGACAGGGCCATCTACAACTCGCGGCAGAATGTGAGATTGGGATGCCACATGCATACCAACAACGTAATCATCGACGGGGAGTGCAATGATACTCTCAACAGCTTGGCAAATGTAATCCATTCTTTACTCCTTTTATTAAACGCGGGCTATACGCACCGATGCCTTTCTCCATGTCACTTCTACCTACGCGAAACCGGCCACCATAGACCCACCACCGGCCGCACAATTCGAGGAAATCGAGAGCTTCAATCGGGTAACTTACCGCCTCTTGATTTTCATTGAGCCATTCCGGAGAAAGGCACACGCCGACGCCGACAATACTTGACCATGGGATTCGTGCGAGTCCCCGCGTCTTTTTTACACGCGCCCAGCCAGAACAGTTCGTTTCAAATGGGTTCAAACCAGTACGATGACAATAGCCTGTGCGATGAGTCAAACAAGAAGCACGTGAATACCGCCAGATGAACGTGCCTTGACAATCAACAAAATTGGCCCAGTTACCCTCCTCAAGAGGCGACTCATCGTGCTTATCCGCAATGTCTGAATGCGCGTCGATATTGATAACAGTATCCGGCTTGACGCTGTTGATATGCGGGACCAAATGGTGATGGTGGAGAGCAGTCATTATCGGCAAGTCTAACTCACCGAAAAGCTTCTTGAAAAATCTGGTGGCCGCTTTCGGTGAGCGTTCGGTTTCCCAGTAATCCAAATCAATGCTAAGATAAACTCTCATCGTACTCGTATCACCTCCACGAGATTGTCGCGGATGCCCAATTCACGAACGTAATCCGGCCCATAATCGTAAGCAACAGGAAAATCGAGACAGAGAGGTTCTTTCAAGACAAGAGGACACGGCGACCGCTCCGTTGTCACAAGGCTCACCTTATCGCTTCCGGTCCTCTGCACAATAGAGGCGCTTGTGATTTCAAATGCCAACAACACTGAGCGCGGTGAGTGCGCGGGAAACACCGGAGCACCGCAGTTAGCGCACGTCAAATTCTTCAAGGTACGTCACCACTTCCTGCATAGCTGTACGAGCTTCCTGCCACAGCTTTCGCAATTGGAGATCGGAAATCCGGTCGGCCGGAATGTAAGTGTAAATCGAAAAGCCGAGTCCCTCGTAACCAACGAGGTCCTTCACTGCCGAAGCATCAAGCAATTCGGATGGCAGCGGCTCCGGGGCCATGTCAAGCGTCATTCCTTTCACTTTATCAACTATCCAAGCACCAGGCTCAGGATAAAGCGGATGCGGATGCGGCATGTCGGCGGCCTTGGTTCTTTTGCAACCAAAATCATGGCCGCAATCACACACCAGTTTGCGGACACCATGAGTCGCGTTACACTGCGGGCAAGTCTTTCTGGGCATCTTCGACCTCTAAAACAACACTGCTTTTGAACTTCTTCACTACCCGAAGCTTGGTGCCGGGCGGAATTCTTTTGTCTGGGACATACGCAACGAGACCTTTTCGGACAAATCCATGAACAAAGAATCTCGGACCGGTGCCGTCAACAATGCAGTATTCCATAATGCGAACGTGCGGCTTTCCAGTGAACCCGTGAGGTTTCGGTTGCGCTCCTTCGTCACAGATCAAAACATCGCCTACTTGCACGCCACGCTCACGCATCGCGCTCGCCCTCTCGCAGTATTCCTCCCAATTAAGCACTTGCATTTGCTTCCTCCCGAGCCAACTCCAAGAAAGCGGCCCGATCCTTTTTGTCAATGTAAACGAACCAAGCCGACGACAGACGAAGATCGCATTCGACATCGAGAACGTAGGCCGCCGTCATTACACCAAGCTTGGCCTTGCCGGCATCCCGGTGTACGTCAGTCGAGTAGATGATGATCTTTCCGTCCATTATTCGTCCCGAGGCTCGGAAACGGCGCGAACAACAGTATGCCACTTCTTGGCGACCAGTTTAAGTTCATTTCGTGCCTCTTCCTGACGTTCAATTTGGGCGTGCCATCGTTCGGGATCGCGAACCCGCTCAACCTCGCCCCGAATCAGGGCTGTCAGCACCTTCGGCTCCAAAGCATCCAATTCCCAACTATCGTCGCCGTATTCCTGTCTGTAGGACTCGTAGCGAGCGTCAGTCGTTTTCGCCGGGTTCGGCGGCGGATTATGCTCATCAACCTGATCCATCGAAAGAGCTATACGCTGAACACTAACAGTGGAATGAAACATCTCCAACCGGTCGCTAATGTCGCGGGTCATGTCAATCCCACTGGGATCGTGGTCACCCAAGTGGAAAATGATAGTCTCTTTTCCGCTGTCCTCTCTCTCAATAAGACGCTGAGCGGCCTCCCACATCGCGCTTTGGGAAGTATACCCTCGACAGGAGAAATAGGGCACATCCAACTCGGAACAAACGCCCTCGATGACACCAACTAGCGAATCCTTTTCAATCCAGCACTCGACGTAGTAGTCCTGATTCGCCCACAGATTGTACCGAAACTGCTCCGCACACGCTTTGACAATCTGGGCCGGAGAACCCCAGTGTGCTGAAGAACGCAACTCGCGGGTCCTATCTTCAATCGCGTCCCAGTCGATCAAGCCGGCGAGACGGCCATCACTTACGATGTCGCCCAGCTTCTTGTAGTTTTTCATCGTGTTCTTAGTGTCGGGCGGTAGCCCCTGCCGGGCATTATATCCCGCATCGACCCACGACTCCGGAAAAACGTCCCGGGCCACAAATTGGTAATAGCACTGCCGAAGCGTCAAAGAAAAGCCTTGGGCCTGGTACTCAGCGATGATGTGATTGGCTTTTTCAATGACTTCCAGCGTTGCGGCTCGAAACCTCTTTTGTCGGTAGCACTTGAATGGCACGGTAATTCTCCTTGTGTTCTACTTAAACATACCACGTATTTCGGGAAAGTCAAGCTCGGGGAGGGGATTTCCTCTTCGCAGACTGCGGCTTCTTCGCAGACTTCCAATTCGGACGCTTCTTCTCCGGCTCTTCACGCAAAAGCACCCGAGCCTTGTCTGCTTTTAGCCAGTATACTTCCACAACCCGGTAGCGAACCGGATGGACGTGCGTGGAGTACACAATATCGCCAATCCGAAATCGAGTCTCCTGAATTTCAGGTGGCTTCGCCTGCCCGTAAACAGCGAAAACGTACTCGACGATGATGGGCGCCGGCCGCTTGCGCGGCTCGAATCGCCGTGATTCTTCCGCCTCTTCTGCTCGCTGAAATCGTTCAACATTCTTCTGGTCAATCATCAGTTTGCTCCTATTGCTTTGCACGGATTCAACTTTGAGGTTAGACTACCGAGGTAATCTTGTCCGAGATACTTCAGAATCACTCGGCGGAGGGTTCCCATATTCCACGGCATGTCTCGCCGGGTCCGGCAGCCCTTGGCATTCAAAGCGTCAACAATACCCTGAAGAGTAGTGCCTGATTTCCGCATATCTCGAATCCAAGGGACAATTGGCTCGTACTGCCGGGACATGCTTTCTTGAATCGCAGCACCATTGGATTCCCGGGCTTTCTCAAGACCTATCTGACGCTGAGCGGCCATCGACTTACCAGATCGAGTAAG
>Ga0209977_10000677_pt1 | contig 13816 bp, 9 predicted proteins | sample SumtaG_2_FD_183113 | JGI IMG/M metagenome (GOLD analysis project Ga0209977, IMG submission 183113) | Deep subsurface microbial communities from Indian Ocean to uncover new lineages of life (NeLLi) - Sumatra_00607 metaG (SPAdes) (version 2) | ecosystem: Environmental > Aquatic > Marine > Oceanic... | reverse complement strand
TAGAGATAAGCACCCAGAAGCTCGATATCGGGCAAGTAATATTAATGTTTCAAGATTTACCACCCGCTTTCCCTTTTCTATGAAACTTATTGGATATGCGCGTTGTGATCCCATGGAAGGCGAAAAGGCAGTAAAGGAAGTAGGGTATGCCCGAGAAAAACTAGGACTCCGAGGTTTAAAATTACACCCTCGTTCAGAAAGGTGGATTGACGATATAAAGTCCGGTAAACCACAAAATGTGTTGATTGAAGCGGCAAGCTTCTCTTTACCCGTAATTTTTGATACTCGAGGGAGAGGATCAATATTAGACATAGCAGAGTTAATAAAATCAACGCGATCAGTAATAGCTCAACAATATCCAGAATTATTACCTCACTTTAAGGTTATAATCGCTCACTTTGCTCAGGGAAACATTGGAGATCATGAAGTTTATAACGCCCTAGTTCAACCCAACACATATGGAGACTTATCTATGCTTCATGGAGAGGGTGCGGGTAATTTTTTCAAGGATTTTCGAAGCTGGTTTAAATCCCAGAACAAGATAAGAGTTGATAATCGAGATTGGTCCGAATATCTTTTATACGCTTCAGATTACCCTTATTTTGGGGATGTTCACGCTCAAAAACTTCTAAAATACATTATAAATAAACAGTTTTTTGATTCAGGCGGAACTCTTAACGATGTTAGAAATATAATGGGGTTAAACCAGATTAAAATTTTACCGGAGTATAATCTACCGCAGGTAAGAAAAGATGGTCCAGATTTGCCAAGTACGATAATATCAACCCCTCTAAATGAAAATATTAATTCTTACGAAATTGCTATTAAAGCTCTGGCTAAATTAATCACAGAGAATAAAATCGATATTAAGAGATTCTGTATTCAATTCAAAGAGTCATGGAACGAATTTAACGAAGATGTGTTATTGAATACTTTAAAACGCGCAACTAAAGAAGAAGTTCTAATAATATTAACAAAAATTGTAAAGGATCATATTACATTATTAGCACCACTGATTAAGGAAGTTCCTTGGAATGTATTTGGGTACAAATACTTTGATCCTAAAGATCGGAATTTTTTTGCTTCTGTTTTTAAGCAAAATTATTTGGCTACAGAAGAAAAACAGGCAGTTGATTGTTTAACCCATACTTTATAATATTGAACTATATAGATAAAATCTTACTATTATCTATTGAAATTTTATTAATAGATACAAATTGGATAATAAGACCATTACTACAAGAGATTATTGGTTATTTTTCATTTTAGCTAAGAGATATTTGATTAATAAGTCAAACACAGTTTCTACATTCCTCCCTGTTTTAGAAGAAGTTTTTACAGTAACAATTAAATTAAATTTTGTCATTATAGAATTTGATAAGTTGTTATCAATGGTTTTTGGGTTAGGTTATATTTAGTGCCTTTCAAAAGAGATTATAGAATTGCATGGAGGTAAAATCTGGGCTGAGTCTGAAGGAAGAAATAAGGGATCCGAATTCCACTTTTCCCTTCCGATTAAATAGTACTTTGGAGAGATAAGGAAATTCTATAAATATTGGAACACAAATTCAAAATCCGAAAGGTCGAAAGGTTTTAATATGTAGCCGTCCGCTTTAGTTTCCTCGATTTTTTCATTTACTTCATTTCCTGGGACTGCGGTTAAATAGATAAGAGGAATTTTGCTAAACTTCTCACTAGACTTAATTTTCTTACAAATTGTAAATCCGCTAACATCAGGTAAAATGATATCCAATAGAATCAATTTTGGGATGTTAAAATTCAATTCTTCGAGACCTTTCGCGCCTGTGATGACTCCTTTACTGGTATACCCTTTTGCCTCGAAGTAATTGGTAACTAATTCGATTGTAGATAAATCATCTTCGATTAAAAGAATATCATAACTAGCGGCTCTTTCATCAGGTTTTTCTAATTTGAATATAAAACGCTCTTCGAACTGCTTAATTTCGTCTAATAAACGATTTATAATTGTTAAAACATCTTTATTAAGATCCTCTTGATGTGTTTCAAGTATTAATTGTAGATTTCCCTTTATTGTGGTAAATCTCTCTTTTAATGAATGGGTGAAAACAGATAAATTTTGGCCCATTAGGCTCGATTTTTCTTCGATATAGTAATTTATACCCTCTCTAATCAATTTGGAAATTGACGAAATATTATTTTGCTTTATAAACTCCTGCCATTCTTTTTCAACTTCATCTGAAATGTAAACAGAGATTCTTTTTTTTCCAGAATAATAGTCTTTCTTTTCTTTTTCATTTTTAGAAATTATATTCACCTGTTAAATAGTCTAAAAAATAAATTACATCGTTATTAATAATTTAATAATATATTGAGTTCGTAAAGATATTAAAGTGTAAATATTTTCATTTTATTATAATTTTTTACCATACTCTCTTTTTATCACAATAGGATATTGTAGATTGGTTATTATAGATTGTTTCTATTAATTCTTCCTTATCAAAGTCTTCGCTATAGGCAAAAGTCATGTAGATTTTGTTTATTATTTCATTTGTTAAATCGAAATTTTCAGGATATTTCACACGTGGTGATTTAGGACTTGAACTAATTAAATCTGGTAATTACCTAAGATGAATGGAATAGAAATTTGTATAGAATTAAAGAAAATAGAGAAATTTAAAAAGGTCCCATTTTTAGCTGTAACTTCATTTGCCATGAAGGGTGATAAAGAACGAATATTGGCTGCAGGATTCAATCAATATATTTCTAAACCAATTAAAGTCCAAGAGTTTAGAGAACTTGTTACAAAACTTCTACAATAAATTCACAAAATCACGAAAATTTTTCTGATAAATAAGAAAATACATTAAGAATTGAACCTATTTTTAATACTGTATCCTTAATTTAATATAGTTAATAGATTATTTCTAATTGTTTTAGATTGAAATATAGATAAAGATTGAAAAACTATTAGTTATTAGATCGAGTAATTTGTTGTAGAAATGTTTGATTCCTTACAATTAATTTATTAAGTTGCGAAAAAGTGAAAGGTATAATAATTTTAGGGTTTGAAAAATATTCAAAAACGCGTATAGACACCCAATTTCCAAGTAACATATGTGAATTCTTAGGAGTAACAACAGAAACCTTAAAGGGTTTAGTGGAGCATCATATGAATAAAAAAATGGAACCAAATTACATTGAATTAACACTCCAAGATGAAGTTAATGTAGCTAGTTTTTATTCAGGTTTTTCATTTAGACATTATGTAGGTAATCCCAATTTCGCAATTTGCATCTTTTTGTCTCAAGATGATATTCTTTCCAACGAGTTTGAAGGAATGATGAGAAGGATTGCCCACGAATTGTTGCCTAAGAGAGAAGCTCTAAATTTCGACGATATCTTAGGACAATATTATGAAATGTTAAAAAAAGAAGAATTGTTACCATATTGGGAGGAGATAATCGAAGGAGAAATAAGTGTAATTACTGCTAAAAAAAAAGAAGAAGAACTTGATGTTGTGGAAGAAAAGAAGAGTAAAGATACTAAACCAGTTATATCAAAGGAAGAAGCAGATATTAAAAAAAAAAATAGTAAACTTCAAGAGCTTTTAGATGAAAAAAAGAGCAAAATAAGAGAGTTAACGAGAAAATATACTGAACTTGTTTCAGAAAATACAAAAAAATCGGAAGAGATTCAATCTTATAAAGAAGAAATTAGTGAACAATACATAAAACTGGAGAAATGGAGCCAACAAATGGCCGATCTTAATCAGAACAACGCTAAATTGATGGCCGATATAAAAATTTTAAATCAGAAAATAGAAGAAAGAGACGACTTCTTAAAAGAGAAAGAAAGGCAAATCGAAGCTCTTTCAACAAAATTGACCGGGGCAGAAGAAGTTGAAGACGAAGCTGAAAAAATACTTCAAGAAAAAGTAGATCTGAAAAATATTAATCTGGGCTTAAATTCTGAGCTTGAAAAGTTAGAAAAGGCTAACAGAAGTCTCTTAAATGAAATCGATAAATTAAAAAGTCAAATTACCGTCCATCTCGATTCTATTACAAGCTTAAAGCTAGAAGGAAAAAACACTAAAGCAAATATCTCAGCAAAAGAAAAAGAAAAAGAAACTTTTAAAGAACAAATGTTTGATCTTAAAAAAGAAATAAAAATATTAAGACGGGAAAGAGATCACTACAGAAAAATCGTAAAAGAGAAAAATCTTCTAAAATAATAATTAGTTCAGACTTTTTAAAACTTTTAAAAAATATCTTTTCCTAGTTCTCCCTTGCCTATATTGAAAATGGTTAGTAAAAGCATATTTTTATATACATATACTTTTTTAATAATAATAACAATTTTAAATCTAAAAATCTAATATAATACTAAAGGTTAGTAAATTAAGAGTGGTGTAAGAATTGTCGATTGATACGAAAAGTTTTGATAATATTCTTTCGAAGATAATAAAATCCGAGAGTGGAATCAAAAAAGTTATTTTAGTTGACCGAACGGGGTTAACTATAGCTAGCGTTTCCAAATTTTCCTACTTCCCCGCCGATGTTGACGGTATTGGCGCAATTGCATCAGCTGTTTTCTGTGCGAGTGAAGAACAAGGAAAGAATCTAGAGTTAGGCGATTTAGAAATTGTTACCAGTGAATTTTCAGGAGGAAAGATTTTTGCTTCGAGTTGCGGTCCAAAAGGTGTGCTTACTCTCATATCGGATCCAGACATCAATATTGGATTAATTAGATTAATATTGAAACGTTCAGGAGACGAATTGAAAGAGATTCTTGACGAATTCTTATCAGATATACCTGATGCGTTAGATTCTGGGCTTGATTTAAGCGATTTAGACGAGTTAACCCCAGATTAAAGTCATTTTTGATATCTCCTTATTATTATTTTATAATGTAATTTCTATGTAGTAAATCTATTTTGAAAAATTCTTTTTCCTATCTATATTATAGCCTTAAAGAACTGTTTTAGAATGTGGAGAAAATTAGATGAAAAACGAAATAGAAAGAAGATTACATAGAGTAGCAATTAAATCTGATAAAAACAATATTATCTGCCGTTTTTCAAAACTTTGTGAAACGGCTGAAAATTGTTCAAGGTGCAATAAATTTTTTCTAAAATGTAATATTTATGGGAAGCTTAATTCTGAATTTCAAGGAATTTAAATAATAAGGATAAATTGTATAACATATGAATTTAGGATTACATGATAAAGTTGCGTTGGTCCTAGCAGCAAGTAAGGGACTTGGGTTGGCTTGTGCAAAGGGTTTATTTGCTGAAGGTGCTAATATAGTTATCTGTAGTAGATCACAAGAGAATTTGACACAAGCAAAAAAAGAAATTCTCAAAGTAAGTTCTGACCAACCACTAAATAAAATTCTAACTCTAGTTGTTGATTTAAAATTTGAGGATCAAATTAAATCATTGGTATCCAAAACGATTGAAGAGTTTGGAAAAATTGATATTTTGGTGCATAATGCTGGAGGACCTCCTTCAGCTCCAATTAGCGGAATAAGTAAAGAAGATTGGCAAAATTCAATTAACTTGAACTTACTTTCTTTAATCAGAACTTCTAAACTTGTTATACCCGTTATGCAGCACAAAAAATTTGGTAGGATTATAGCGATAACATCGGTTTCTGTGAAGCAACCTCTTAATAATTTGGTTTTATCAAATACAACTCGTCTCGGTGTTGTAGGTTATGCAAAAACGCTCGCTAACGAATATGCAAAAGATAATATCTTAGTTAATGTTGTTTGTCCTGGACCAACGCTAACCAATCGGATGAAAGAATTAATTAAAACACAAATGAGTGAGACAGGCAAGTCAGAACAAGAAGTAATGAATTTTTGGCTCGATAATATCCCATTGGGAAGGTTTGGAAACCCTGAAGATTTAGCAAATCTAGTGGTTTTTTTAGCTTCAGAGAAAGCCAATTACATAACTGGTACTGTAATCCAAGTTGATGGTGGGTTCGTAAAAAGTTCGCTTTAAAAAAAGTATAGAGAAAAATATCACTTCAATATTTCTGTATTTTAAATATTAATTCTATTTTAATTAATGAGATGAAGATTTAAAATAGGGAAGTGTTACTACTATTTTATATTTATCATAATACATGTATAAACCTAAGAATAGAGCTATTGGAATTTACAGCCAATGTAGTTTTAATTTTATAGGTTTATTTTTTTTATATAATTGTATAGGACTTAATAGAAAAAATCGTATAGATGAGTGAGTAAGCTTGACGGAAAGAAAACGACAATTTAAAATAATCGGATTTTTAATTTTGCTGAGTATTTCTTTATTTTTTCCCTTTATTCAAAATAATCTTGATGTTCATTATGAAGATAGTGAAGATGCTGACGAGGTTAAGACTTCGGCTCAGAGATCGGTAACAACCCAATGGATTAATAATCCTACATTTGATGCTCCAATCGAACCAACTTGGTATTGGGAAAACGGTACCGATGGCGATAACTCAGATATGGACACTACTACTATAGGTCAAGCAAACTACGACATATTAGGAGAAATAAGAACCTATTCTGGAATTTCTGGTGTAGTAAATTCATCTACTTCTTCAGGATGGGGCATATTCAATAATACTGGGTATTTACCACCTCATATTGCGTTAATTAATGCTAGTGGTTGTTTTGTTGCTCATCACTGGGATGAAACTGCTGGAGGTGATAGCCAAATATATAACTACCCAAGTATTCAATTTAAAAAAAATATAAGTTTAGGGGTAGATATTTCAGACTACGTTATTAAATCAGCATCTTTAGAAGTTATTTTTAACGCTAGTGTTGATAGCAATATCGATACTCCATTAGATGATTATACTGGTTCACAGGATGAAGATCTATTTGCTATTGGTGATTTTGCTACGTTTTATGTTTTAATTTCAGATCTCGATAGTGATCAATCATATACAGTTGCGTATAATAGAACAAAATATTTAGGACAATATGGAAATGGTAATCCTTCAATTTTAACGATTCCAGACAGCTCCATGTATGTTTTTAGTCAAGATGACATTGTTACTGCTTTAAATGCGGCTTTAGATAAAGATATAGATCATTCTAATTTTACAATTACATTGGGTATAGATATTTATAGTGAAGACAATGATAATTCCGGAGATCATGATGATTGGGATTCATTAATGATTAAAACTTGTAACCTTACATTTACTTATGAAAAAAAAATCGACCAATCGACAACCTTATCATGGAATCAAGATACGCTTAATAAACTTGATAGTGCTACTGATCAAGTTACAGATGCGAAATTCTTTTTTAAATATAAAGTAAATAATACTTGGCCATCATCTGCACCTCTCTCAGAGATTAAATTCTATATTAACGATAAATCCTACGACGAAGGGATTATCAAACTAAGTAATTTTACTACTTCCTGGCAAAATGCAAGTGTAGAGGGATTTGACGTCACAAGTCTAATTTCTACAGATGTAAATATCACAATCTCTCTAGAAGTATTTATCAAGGACACATTTGAATTAGACCAAGTCCTTTCCATTTCTATAGATGATGTCTATCTTAACATTACTTATATTGAAACCTTTCCCGATTATGGTACAGATTTAGAAATATTTTTGGATGGAGAAGATAAAACTCTTGATCCGGTAATTCAAATCCCAATTGAGGATATGTTAAATGTTACTGTTACCTACAAAGATAATGTAAGCACAAATCACATTAGCGCTGATAGCGCTACATTAGAAGGAAAAGTTTCTGGCATTTTAACCGAAAATGTTACCTTAGAACATTATTATTTCATCGTAAACTCAACAGAATTAGGACTGGGAATTAGCATTTTAACTGTTACTCTTCAAAAAGTCAATTACGAGACTGAATCAATTCAGATTTTTGTTGAGGTTATCGAGAGAGAAACCGTGTTACAACTTTTAGTAGATGACACTCCAAGAAGTAATAACGTAACGATCGATGTGAAATTTAACGAATTTTTGAATTTTACAGTTTTTTATCAAGATAACTTAACCAGTACCTATATAGACGCTGCTTCAGTGGAACTATTAGGGTTTGGAAGCATGAATGAAACCTTAAATCAATATAATTTTACCTTAAACACTAATGATTTGAGTCAGGGTGTAAATATAATAACTATTTTTGCTCAAAAAAGTAATTACCAATCTCAAACCATTCAAATATACGTTAACGTTATAGAGAGAGCAACTCAATTAACGCTTTATATAGATAGTGTTCAAAAATATGATGGTAATACGATCATTTCCCAATACGATGAATTCTTAAATATAACCATCAATTACATAGATGATCTCACATTATTGCATATAGATGTATCCTCAGTAGAGTTATTAGGATTTGGAAGCATGGATGAGGGTTTAAGTCAATATAACTTTACCTTAAACACTAACGATTTGAGCCAGGGTGTAAATGTATTAACTATTTTTGCTCAAAAAAATAATTACCAATCCCAAACCATTCAATTCTTTATTAATGTTCAAATCAGAACAACTTACATAGAATTTTATATTGATGGAATAGAAAGAAACGATGGTGATACAATCAACTCTCAGTTTGATGTATCCTTGAATGTAACTATCCTATACAGAGACAATAATACCGATTCTCATCTTATAGGAGCAAGTGTTGATTTATTAGGATTTGGGAATTTTGATGATTTTGGTAATCAATTTAATTTTACAATTCTAACAAACACCCTTGCTAAGGGAATTAATATTTTAACCATATTTTGTCAATTCGATGGTTATCAAGCTCAAACGATCCAATTCTTTATTAACGTTGATGAAAGAGCTACAGAATTAATTCTATTTGTCAATGGTATCCAAAAAAATCAAAGCGACACCATCCAGTTTGAGGCAAATGAGTTAATAAATATAACTGTTTTCTATAGCGATTATCTTACGGGAGCCCATCTAGGTGGAGCTAACGTAGAATTGTTAGGCGTCAATCCTTTGGACGACTCAGGCTTACAATTTAACATTACTATTAATTCAAATGACTTAGAGCAAGGTATCAATATTTTAACGGTATTTGCTCAATTACTAAATTACCAACCAAAATCAATCCAATTTTTCATAGAAGTGGTAGAAAGAGCTACACAAATTCAACTTTTCTTAAATGGGATCGATCAAACAGCCGATCCTGTTTTAGAATTACCAATTGGAAGATTAATCAATATCACTCTTAAATATTACGATAATCGGACAGGATTCGTAATACCTAGTGCAGTGTTGCAATTAATTGGAGAAAGCCTATTTGTAAATCTTACAGAAAACTTGATTTTAAATCAATATTCAATCATATTAAATAGTTCTAATTTATTGCTTGGGGTTAAATTATTCACAATCGTGGCTCAAGCACCAACATATCAAATAAATACCGTCGATATAAGAATCAATGTAAATAGAGTGAGCACATTAATAAATACTACATCTGGTCTTATTGCTGTAGAGATAGCTTCAAGCGATGACTTTCTTATTAAAATTGTTCTTAACAATACTGATTTTGAAGGAACCATCACGAATGCAACAGTGACCTATATATGGGAAAATGGTCAGGGAATTTTAACTGATTCGAACAACGATGGAATATACGAAACCACATTAAATAATGTGCCCGCAGGAACGTATCGTATTAGGATTTATGCGTATGCTGGAGAAAACTACGATTTTCGCGATGATTTTGAAATAGTTTTGAATGTAATCGCACCACCGGGTACTGACATTACAATAATAATAGTATCGATGGTAGCTGGGGTAGTAGGATTAACAGTAGCTTTCGTACTGTACCAAAAACATTTTAAATATCCAGCAAAAGTAAGGATGATGCGAAAAATTAGGAAAAAAATTGGTAAAGGGAAGAAGACGAAACCATTAACAGTAGAGACTCGCGATAATATCGTAAGAAGTGAAATAGAGCGTAATAAAGATATGTTAAAAATAGAAAAAGAGAGTGTAGATAAAATAAATAAAAAAACGGGAGGAGATTCTCTCGAATGAGACTGGTGGTTGAAAAAATGGATAACATTAAGAAGATAAGAGTTTTTAGTGTAATTTTTGTTATTGTAATCTCATTCTTTTTAATACCATTAAGTTCAAATTTATTAAATTATAAATATGAAAACCCAACTATGCAATCAGAATTTATTCATAGTTCAGCCGAAACTGTATATAACCAGGAATGGCTAGATAATAATGATTTTTCAACTCTAGACGAATGGTTTTATTCTAAAGGAGCTTTAGGAGATAATTCAACTGTAGATGCTAGTATTAGCGGAGGAAGTGCTAATTATGTAGTAGTAGGAGACGAACAGATCAAAGAAATATCAGCACCTCTCAATGATGGAACTTGGGTACAGTTTAGGAATGATATTTTTCTTTATCCAGATACGGCACTAATCAATGCTAGCGGTTGTTATGTTTCTCATGATTATGATGAAGATGTAAATCAAACGCGAAATTATCACAGTGTGCATTGGAAAAAGAATGTTTCACTTAGTAAAGATATGTCTAAATATATCATAAAATCAGCATCGCTAGAGGCAATTTTCAACGCAACTGTAAATGTAAATGTTGATACAGCAAATGATAATTTTCCTGTTCAATTTGGAATAGGTGACTTTGCTACTTTCTATGTCTTAATTTCTGATGTGGATTTTACTAATCCTTACAGAGTAGCTAATAATAAAACATCTAACTTAGGACAAGATTTTGCTCCTACGATTACAACAATTACTGATAAACCGATTGAAACTGTGGATGAAGAAGATATAATAACTGCTTTAAGCTCTTCGTTAGAAAAAGATCCAGACCATTCTAATTTTACTATTACACTGGGAATTGATATTTATTGCGAAGATAACGGCCCTCCTTCAAACGACCATGATACGTGGGAAGCTTTAATAATTAATTCATTCAATTTAACATTCTCTTATGAGAGAAAAGTCGAGAAATTCAGCTCTGTTTCTTGGAATCAAATTGGTGATCAAATTTCTGGAGATAATTTTCAAATATCTCAAGCCAACCTTAAATTCCAGGTTAAAATTGACCAAAGTTGGCCTACATCGTTATCTCCTTTTTCAGAAGTTAGAATATTGATAAATAATAATCCACATTTTGAATCAATAAAATTATCATCTGTTAATGGCACTCTTCAAGATGCTAAATCGGGTGGTTTTGATGTAACGAATCTCGTTTATAAAGAAGTTAATATTACCTTATCAATACAAGTCTTTATAGCAGACACATTTGGATTAAGTAGTAATATCACTTTTTCTATAGACAACGTGTATTTAAATATTACTTATATTGAAACCTTTGCAGATTATGATACTGAATCTCAACTATTTTTAGAAAACGCTAATAAAACTGCTGATCCATTTATTCAAGTCCCATTGGAAAATGCAGTAAACATCACGATAAAATATTTAAATCAAACTGGAAATCATATTTCAGGTGCTAATGTTCAACTTAGCGGAAAAGTTTCGGGTCAATTAAATGAAAATGGTCCTTTAGAACAGTATTCAAGAATAATTAACAGCACTGATCTTGGAATAGGGATATGGTCGTTAACAGTGACTGCCCAAAAGGCTAATTATGAAACACAGATAGTTCCATTCTTTGTTGATGTGGTTGATCGACCAACCGATCTCCAATTATATGTAAACGGTACTCTCAAAACTACCAATAATACGGTGAACATAAAATATAATCTGGCTATGAACATTACAATTTCTTACCGCGACGATCTTAGGAATCAACATATAAGAGGAGCTAACGTAACGATAACAAATTTTGGTGATTTAACTGATATCAATGATCAATATACCATTATTATAAATTCAAATGCGTTAAACCTAGGATTTAATGTGCTAACTATAAACGCCCAGTCTGAAAATTATACGTCTCAAACGATTCAACTCTATGTTGAAGTTTTCGATAGAGCGACCGAATTTGAACTATATGTAAATGACGATCAAAAAGCTAATAATGATATTATTCAAATTGAAGTAAATCAAGTCTTAAATTTAACTATCTTTTACCGAGACGATATAACAAAAACCCATCTTAGCGGAGCAGAAGCTACCCTTCTTACCTTCGGTAATTTCAATGAAACTGGCACCCAATATAATTATACCTTAAATTCAAATGATCTAAGTTTAGGTTTTAACGTTTTATCTATGTTTATTCAATTAGATAATTATCAATCTCAAAGTATTCAAATTTACGTCGAAGTTTACGATATTGCAACTGAACTTTTACTAGATGTAGATGAAACACCAACAAGCGCCCTTGAGACAATTCAAGTCGAAGTTAATCAATTTGTTAATCTGACCGCGTTCTACAGAGATAATGTATCTAAACTGCATATCTTAGGAGCGATTGTATCATTGGGTTGGGATAACTTTAATGATACTGGAGCTCAACATTATTATAATTTAAGCACGAACGATTTAGATCAAGGAATAACGATAGTCACCATAGAAGCACAATTTAATAATTATCAAACTCAAACGATCCAAATTTATTTCGAAGTGGTCGAGAGAGCAACAGAAATGGAAGTTTATGTAGATAATGTTCAAAGAACGGAAACTGAAACGATATTAGCAGATGTGAATCAAATTTTAAATATAACTGTATTTTATCGAGATAATGTTTCTAAATTACATCTTCCAGGTGCAACAGTAACAGTCTTAGGGGGAGATTTTAGTCAATTAAGTAATCAATATAATTATTCTTTAAACACAAATACACTAGAGCAAGGAATAACAATACTTACGGTTATTGCGTATTTAGAGAACTATCAACCCCGATCGTTCCAATTTTATGTAAAAGTATCAGAAAGAGCTACTGAAGTTTCATTGTTCTTAAACTCAGAAGAAAAAACGAACGATCCTGTATTTGAACTCCCTTTCGGAAGCAATTTAAATATCACAGTTATTTATTCGGATAACCAGACTGACGCACATATTAGCGGAGGAACTATTCAGCTTATAGGCGATACCTACTCCGATAATCTCACCGAAAATATAGCTATGGACCAATACACATTGTTATTGGACACATCTGTTTTGAAAGTTGGAGTGAATTTATTTACAATTATTTCTTACGCTATCAATTTCCAAGTTAAAACGTTAAGTCTACGGATTACGTTGAATAAAATAGCGACCGTAATAAATACTACTTCTGGAGACTCCTATTTTAGCATATTACCTAGTCAATCCTTATCATTATCAATAGTATTAACTGATTCTGATTTTGGAGGAACAATTACTAATGCTACAGTTACATATCGATGGGCGTACGGTCAAGGCATACTTTTAGATCCAGAAAATGATGGTACATATGAAGTTGAATTAGAGGATATTCCAACAGGTACTTATACAATAACGATTTCTGCCTCTGCGGGAGATGACTACAATTTTGAAACTTTTAAAATTACAATAAATGTTAGATCAGTTACACCACCTGATTCCTCTATGATATTTATTTTATTAGCCGGAGTACTTAGTGCTTTGGTCATCGGATTTACTCTATATGAAGTACGCTTTAAATATCCTGCTATAGTAAGAAAATCGAGAAAGATTAGGAAGAAGATAAAAAAAGGAAAGAAGACAAAACCTATAAAAGACCTTACATCTCGAGAAGATTCAATTAAAGACCACCTCGAAAGTAATGTCGAAACTATTCAATTAGAAAAAAAAGCCGAAAATGGAATAAAAGAAAAGTAAAAACTAGTAAAAATATAAATAATAAAAATAAATGTGAAAAATATGGCAAAAGGGTATATT
>Ga0209977_10000675_pt1 | contig 13826 bp, 10 predicted proteins | sample SumtaG_2_FD_183113 | JGI IMG/M metagenome (GOLD analysis project Ga0209977, IMG submission 183113) | Deep subsurface microbial communities from Indian Ocean to uncover new lineages of life (NeLLi) - Sumatra_00607 metaG (SPAdes) (version 2) | ecosystem: Environmental > Aquatic > Marine > Oceanic... | reverse complement strand
TGAGTGAGGGGTAATCCTTTTTGAAATACCTGCTCTCTTGCAGTACTCCTTGAACCTTTTCCAGAAACCCATTCTGCTTATTCTCTTTCCCCTATTACTTAGAAATAGTATTCCGTCTGCTTTTCCTCTATCCAGTTTTTTTCTCACCTCTGCAAGATAAAGAGTTAAAAAATCCATTGCATATTTACCGATAGGAATTACCCTCTCCTTTTCTCCCTTCCCATAACAGATGAGGAAGTCTCCATTGAAATCGATATTTTCTACCTTCAAATAAAGAAGTTCTGATATTCTTAATCCGCAGGCATAAAGTAGCTCAAGTGCAGCCCTATCTCTTATACCAAGGGGATTTTCAAGATTTGGCTGTTTAAGAATTTTCTCTATCTCTTCAATCTCAAGAAAAGAAGGCAGTTTTCTTACTATCTGGGGAGATTCAATAACACGGGTAGGATCTTCCTTTATTAGTCCCTCTTCAATCAAGAACCTAAAGAAATTCTTAAGCGAACTTATCTTCCTGGAGAGCGTAGTAGTAGCAATCCCTGGTTGACTTATATACTGAATAAAACGTGTAATGTCAGAATCTTTTATTTTTTCGATCTCTTTTTCCTGAGATAGTATGTATTTTGTAAACTGTTTTATATCCCCTTCATATGCACCAATAGTATTTGAAGAGAATCCCTTAACACAAGCGAGATAATTAACATAAGATTTGACAATCCTCTCAATATTATCAGAGTTCAAAGACATCTCCCCTCTCTGGAATATAAACCTCTTTCTTGTTGAGTTCCCTTAAACCCTGGGCAAATTGTTCCATCTGGTCTGGGTCACCATGAACACAGAAAATCTTCTCTGCACTGCTTTTTTCTGCATAATTAAGAAGGTCTCTCCTGTCACCGTGGGAGCTAAATTCATTTAATACGATAACATCTGCTTTTCTCTCATATTCCTCTCCAAAAATTCTTACAACCTTCTTCTTTTCAACAAGATTACGACCAAGCGTTCCCTGCGCCTGGTAACCAACAATCAGAATAATATTTCTTTTATCACTTATGGAATTCTTGAGATGATGCAATATCCTTCCCGCCTCACACATTCCTGAAGCAGATATTATAATACATGGTTTATTTATAGTATTTAATTCTTTTGATTTCTCTACATCCTTTATATATATTAATCGTTCGAAACCAAATGGATTCTCATTGTTATTTATAATTTCAAGTGCCTCATCATCGTAGCATTCAGGATGTCTCTTAAATATCTCTGTAACATTCACAGAGAGAGGACTATCAACGAAGATGGGTATATCCGGCAGTTCGTTATTTTCGTGAAGATTATGAATCTCATAAACAATCTCCTGGGTTCTGCCAACAGAAAAAGCTGGTATGATTATCTTACCTTTTCTCTTGTACGTCCTGTTGATTAAATCCCTCAGTTCACTACTGACCTCTTTGTAGGGTCTGTGGTACCTTCCACCATAAGTAGATTCACTTATCAGAAAATCAACATTTTCTACCTGATAGGGGTCTTTTATTATTGGAAGGTTTTTTCTGCCAATATCTCCTGTAAAGAGAAGTCTTCTCTTTCCATGGTCCTCTTGAACCTCTATAAGTATGAGCGCGGAACCAAGTATATGACCTGCATCATAGAAAATGACCTTCACATCCTCTGAAACCTTGAACCACTTTTCATATTGAATAGGTTCAAGATATTTCAATGATTCCTCAACATCCTTTTTTGTATAGAGTGGTTCCTTGGGAGATAACCCTTTTTTCCTTCTCTTTTTGTTTACATACTCTATGTCCTTTTCATGGATATATGCGGAATCAAGCAGCATAATACTTATGAGGTCTGCAGTCGCTTTTGTTGTCACTATCTTCCCTCTGAATCCTGACTTCACAAGTGTTGGTATATTACCACTGTGGTCAATGTGGGCATGGGAAAGAAAAAGGTAATCGAGTTCTTCAAGATTTTTTACAGGGATATTTCTGTTTAATGATTCTGCCTCATCCCTGTGTCCCTGGTAAAGACCGCAATCAAGAATAAACCTTTTTCCGTTTGTTTCAACGTAATGAAGTGAACCAGTTACTGTCCTTGTTGCTCCCCAGAACTGTAATGTCATACGTTAATTTTTCTTATTAATCTCTAAAGATTGAAGATATACCTTATACCGATTCCTACGTCTAAGTCAAAGTCTGTAGTCTTAATAATGTTCATCACAGGAGCAATTTCCAGAAAGACATCCAAAGGAACTTTGTGTGGCATAAATTCAATTCCTCCAACACCTCGAATACCAAAAACTTTTTTATCCTCTTCTTCTCCATTGCTCTTGAATCTCAACCTTGCCCCTATTCCAAGATATGTCCATAGAGTTGATCTGGAAACCCCTTCTATTGTTAGTGGAAAATGATACAGGTAATCACCGTGGATATGAAAATAATCTTTGTCATCAATAAAATCCCATGCAAGTGCAAGATCGAATGCGGTTCTTCTCGATTGCCAGAACTTGAGACTTAAACCTGTTGGTGCACCTAAGATAATACCAAGACCTAGCTGACCTGAGGATAGCATAGAGCAAAGGAGGAGAAGAATCACAAGAGAAAGAATAATATTTTTTAATCTCATCTTATCTCCTTTCTTTATATATTTTGTTTTATCGGTTTACATAAACTATCCTTTATCATATAACATTTTACCTCTTTTTTGTCAAGGAAAAAGAAATCAGAAATATCTTGACAAATAATTACAATTATGATAATTTTCAATATGTTTTTTAAAACTATAAAAAATGAAGGAAGGAGTTAAAATGAAACATTTACTCTTTTTTATTCTACTAACCGTTATGGTCTTAGCAGTAACTAACTGCGAAAGGAGAGGATCAATTTCTGATATAGCAAAAATAAAGCAAGCAGAGAGAGCTATTAAACACATCAGGCTTGCATTAGAAGAGTATTACATTGAAAATAACACGTATCCACCCCAGGGTGTTGACTTAAAAGAGGCTCTATTACCGTATGTGCCAAAAACGAAGGTACAAGAGGGTGATAGCGTAAGTAAATGGATAACGGAAATTGAACCAGCCTTTTCAGAAGGACCGTTCTACACAACCCAGGATCCGAAGATAAACTACTTTGTAAAAGCGAAGGCTAATGACATTAATAGAACACCGGTATCTATAAGACCATCTACAATAAGGGAGAAAGAAGAAGAAGAAGAAAATGACAAGAAGAAAGGAAAGTAATAGGAGGTATACAATGCTCAGGAATTCGGTGATATTCATTTTTATTGCACTTTTCATTTCACTCGCACTCATTATTGGATGCGTATCCACTCAAACAGTAAAAAAGGATGTAATAGAAGAAAAGCCGGAAACAAAGGAAGATGAATGCAAGAAGCATTTTAATATTGGCTTTGAATATCAAAAGATGAGTATGTGGGAAGATGCAAGGATAAATTTCGAGAAGGCTATTACATGCAGTTCAACATATGTTGATGCATACCTTGGACTAGGAAAGGTGTATGATAAAATGCAGCAGTACGGACTTGAGGAGGAGACATATAATACCCTTATCGAGAAGGTCCCTGACACAGTAAAAGGCTATACCGGTCTTGGCTCCCTCTATGCAAAGTTGGGAAGATATGATGAGGCAGTCAATGCGCTCAATAAAGCGATGAAAATAGATTCACTCGATGCAGCTGTTTACCACGGTTTAGGTCATGTTTACGAGAAACAGAAGGATTACGAAAAAGCACGAAAATTCTATGAAATAGCTCACAAACTTGACCCGGACAACAGAGCCATTGCCTTTGCTCTCGCCAAAATATACCTCGAACTTGGAAAATGCGAAAAAGCAGTAGCGCTTCTTGCAAAATTGGCAGAAGAATTTCCAAAGGATATAGAGGTCCGGCTCTGCCTTGGGGACGCACATTACAATTGTAAAAATTACCAGAATGCGCTTGAACATTACAAAATAATTGAAGACGACCTCTCAGAATTTGGAACAATCTATGTCAAGATAGCAAAATCGTACGATGGGCTTTGTGAGTATTCTAAGGCTGCTAAGAATTATATAACTGCAGTTGAAAAGAGTGACAACAAAATTGTCCCCTATTATCACCTCATAACTATGTACCTCAGGATAAAAAATTTTGGCACTGCACAAAAATATATCACACAGGCGTTCACGATTGCACCCAATGATCCTGCACTTAACTGTATGAAAGGTGATGTCTATGTTGGTTACGGAGATAGTGCAAGAAATCAAAAGAAATACAAGACTGCAATTTCACACTACAAGACTGCAAAGACCTGGTATGGGAAAGCAAGAGGAGACGTACAATGGGGAACATATGCGAAAAATGGTATAAAAAGAGCAGATGCAAAGATTAAGAATACACAACAGAAGCTGTGGTATGGCGATTAATGAAATAATGGAGTAAAAATGGCAAAAAAGATATTTTTAATAATCCTTCTGCTTTTGATTATCTATGGAATATGGTCTTTCATAATTATACTTGGGGTAAAAATACGATATGGGAAGTTACATGACCACTCAAAAGCCATTATTAAGTACACGCCAACAGATACAGATCGCCGCATAAGAAGAAAACTACAACTAAGTGCAGAAGATGTTCGATTTACCCTGACGGATGATCAGATTGAAATAACAAGATCTAACGGAGATCTATTTATTAGAATATCTTATGCTGATAGTGCTGTTTTACCGTACGGTCTCAAAACCTTCTATTACGACCAGGAAATTAACGTTTCACCAGCCGATATAGATACAGTAGAATGACAATGAAAAATCCTTTGACAAGAGAGGTTCTTATCCTTAATCAGAATTATGAACCTCTTAGTGTTACAGAAGTTAAAAAAGCATTCGTTATTTCATACCTTGGCAAGGCACAAGTTATTGAAACATACAGTGGTGTACAACTAAATACTGTAAATAAGAGTTATCCTGTCCCAAGTGTTGTTCGCCTAAAGAACTATGTCAGGATATCAAGAAGAACTATTTCACCAACAAGAAAGAATATCTTGAAAAGAGATGGCTATAGATGCCAGTATTGTGGCACAAAAAGTGGTCCAATGACTGTTGACCATGTCATCTCAAGAACAATGCGTGGAAGGGACACCTGGGAAAATCTTGTTTGTGCTTGTGTAAAATGTAACACAAGAAAAGGAAACCGTTCATTAAAGGAAGCTGGATTTGAGCTCATCCGAGCCCCAAGAAGACCACAATTTTTTTATCTTATACATAACATCGTAAGTATACCTGACCCTAACTGGCGTCCCTATCTTTTCCTAGATCCACTATAGGAAAGAATGGTTTTCTTCTTGACTTTCATTCTTGTATCACTTTCTCCTTTACATCCACTTTCTTATATACAGATAGAGGGAAATAGAAGTTTCTCAGATGAAGAAATTGTACATTCTCTAAACCTTAGTGAGCCTTTTAATCTTACTGAGAAAACCATAGAAGAATGTTCTCGGAGAATACTGAACCTCTATAAAAGCGCAGGTTTTCTTGAAGCAGAGATTCACTATGAAATACAGGATAGTGCCCTAATACTTACAATTTCAGAGGGCGTAGAATTCAGGGTGGGGACTATAGAAGTGAAGGGAAACAGATTTATTAAAGATGATGTACTACTAAAACTTCTCTCCATAAAAAAAGGCAGGGTTTTTAGTGTTAAGGATTTTGAGGCAGGGGTCGATGAAGTACTCAATTTCTACGGGAATAGTGGTTTCCCTTTCACAAGATTCATCCCTTCTTATTTCAAGTCCGAAAAGGGCAGGATAGAAATTGGATTAGAAGTGGAAGAGGGACCGAGACTACGGTGGGGAGATATTACTGCACAAGGAAATACAATTACAAAGGATTATGTTATCAAAAAGCAGTTGAGAATCCCAACGGGGGATTATTTCTCAGAAAATCAATTAAGCAGAAGTCGTACCTGGCTCGAAAAACTTCCCTTTATTGAGATTGAGGATACTTTTGGATTTGTAAAAGGAGAAGAGAGTGGGACTGTCGATTTACTTGTTAACGTAAGAGAGGTGAAGTCAAACAGGATGAGCGGAATAATCGGTTACATCCCTCCGCGTGAAGAAGAAAAGGGAGGTTATATCGGTTCGTTTATGACAGAAATGCTGAATCTCTTTGGAACTGGAAGGGCAATTAGTGTGCAATGGGAAAAACAGATTCCTCCTTATACAAAACTTGATGTCTCTTTTAAAGAACCATGGGTGTTTGGAAGTCAGTCGAGTCTTAAACTTTCATTGTTCCATCTTCTTGAGGATACACTTTACACTTTTTCAAAAGCACATATTGAGGTAAAAACAGACCTTTCCCTTAATCTCTCTATGAGTATTTTAATAGGTTGGGAAAGGTTTACTCCAGCAAGCATAGAAATTCCTGCATCAAGAAAGTATTCCCTTGGTACCGGGGTTGAATTTTCTAATCTTGATTATCCAGTTAATCCAAGAAGAGGTGTTAACTATATCTTCTTTACCGAGTATGGAAAAAAGGGGCCAACGAATGTTATGAAATTTACCCTTGACTTGCTCAACAATATCCCTGTTTTCGCGAACAATGCTATTGCGATCCTCATCTCTGGAAAAGCCACAAGAACAAATGACCCTCCTTTACCCGAATACGAGCAGTTTACACTTGGAGGTTATAACAGCTTGAGGGGTTACAGAGAGAGACAGTTTAGAACTATTCAGATGCTGAGAGTAAGCCCAGAGTATAGATACCTGGTTTCAAGGAATTCAAGGCTATATCTCTTTTATGATTGTGCATATTTCAAGACCAGTACGTATCCTCTTGGCACATTGGAAGATTATTTTAAAGCCGGTTACGGCGTCGGTGCAAGGTTCTCTGGAGGCATAGGGATAATCTCCATAGAATATGCACTTGGTGAAGAGAAAAACTTTATGAAGGCTAAAATCCATCTTGGTCTTGACACAGCATTTTAGGAATGATTCTATTTAATCAGCAGAATCTTTCCTCTCTTTTTTTCTTTATCAGTAATGATGGAATAGAAATAGACACTCTGTATCAATTTACGATTCTTATCGTCACGGAAGTTCCAACCAATTGTATGTTTACCCGCCTTATATTTTGCGTTTTCTAATAGTTTAACCCTTTGCCCAAGAACATTGTAAATCTCAATCCTTACATCAGTCGCCTCCGTCAAACGCAATGAGAAAATCAGATTATCATGAGCAGGATTTGGATAGGCTGTAAGAGCAACTGGCAGTTTTCTTAAATCATCTTCAGCAACGGAAACACCAGGCGCAACAAGAAAAGAATAGATATGCGGCGGGACATCAAAAGGCGATGTCCTTCTGATACCTTCAGTGTTTTTTGCCAACAGATAATAGTAAACAGTGTCACCGAGAGATTGTGCTGGGATATTGCCGGCATATACACCGGGCGTATCGCCTACCGCTGCAAGTGGGGTAACATCAAATATGGAACTACTATTTATTTTATAAAAGACAAGCGTAGATTCTGCCAACAAACTGCTTGACGTAATAATCTCTGCCCGCACTCTATAAGGATTTAATGTATCGTTTGTTGAATCAGGTAATGGATAATGTCTTACGTGAATGTATCGTCTGCTCGGAGCCTGCATTGTTATACAATGGATCGCACCTCCTGAACCTGCCATATACGAGCAGTCTATGCCGACTATTTCATGGTCTGGCAATAACTGTTCATAGATAAATAATGCTGTGTCATCCTCTGGTTCACCCCAGAGTGGAACAAGAACCTTATTGTTTACCATTAATGAATTCAGATACGTGGGTGGAGCACTTGACACTGACCAGGGCATGGGCATTCTCGCTACACGATAAGGAAACCCTTCTCTGTTGGTGCAACTGGCAATTGAATCCGCATTTTGATTGAGCAAATTATAATTCTGGTGTCCGGGTTCATATTCACCGACCAGAACAAGTGTATCATTCAGAATCTTTGTCCACAAATCTATATGCCCCGTATATTCAATATTCATCCGCTGCAGCACAATGAACTGTTCAAGTCCACTATAGGCAAGCATCAGAGAATCAATTTCCTGATGCGAGTATGAAGGATTCTCCTCGTATATTAAGGTGCTTGCAAAACCAGTGCCTAAACCGTCTACCATAAAATTACCTCCGGCATGCACCAGTGGTGAACCATAGACGGGAATCGACCAGGCATTGCCAATACGCCATGGTATTGTATCATCCTGGGGTCTGGGTCGATTATAGATAAAGTCAACTATCCCTTCAGTGTTATCGTACTTGCGCATAAACCAGGGGCCATAGTCGCGGCTCCAGACGGAATTCCGTGGCCATATATAGAATTCTACCGAATCGAGCGGAATACCATTATTTTGTAAGTAATTTATAATATTGTTCTTTTCACTATTGCTGCCAGCAATTATATATGTCTTTGAAATCGCAACGACCTCACGAACAATTTCCCGGAAAACTGAGTTAAAGTAGCCATATAACCATGTAATAAAAACACCATGTAATGGTTCAAATTCACCAGGGGTTTCAACCCAGCCTTCTGGCGGTGGTGTAACAATATGTCCCTTTCCGACTTCGTCTACATATAACCTCTCCTCAGGAGTCATCCACTGAGGAAGGAAATCGTCTCCAGGATTTGGATTTGCTGCCAACATTAAAATCAATAGGAATACCATCTCTCCTCTTTATATTTTGCTTTCTGATTCCACAGTGCGATAGCGTATTGCAAATTTAACTATACAATATTCATTAGCTAAAGTCAACATAAAGCGGAGTATGATTTCCCAATAATTTTTAATTTCTTCTTTTAAACGGATGTCATTACCCACTCTGTTAAATACTATTATTTGGTATTCAGTTTTTATTTCATAGGATAAAGGTGAGGGTTACACACCCCGTCCAGCTTGCTATGCACCCATCAACTCAGCCCCTGCTTAGCAGGCTGGACACCCCTCTCAAGAGGGGATTCACTCCCATCTCCTGCAAAGTCACATCTAATAGGGGGGATTTGTTAGCGCCACCATATCCTGCTGCGCAACTCTTCTATCCACTCTCTCACAGCATATCTGGTCTTCAGAGAAAAGCCATATAATTTAAGTAGTTCAGGAGTTGGTTTTGTTTTCATGCGAAGATTTTCCAGTGCCTCAAGACATTCTTCAGCTGCATTAAGTCCCCGTTTGCAATTGGCAATATTGCCCTCCAAAACATCCCTTTCATAGCCTATCCCATGTCCGCCTGCAATCTTTGCACCTATTACAAAACAATTTTCTGCAAGTTGATTTATCTCTGGAATATCTATTCTTTCAGGGTAAAATTTCTCTATAAAATTATGAACGGCAAAACCAAAATCATAAGCAATCCGGTATGCTGGGATTTCTTCGAAATCTCTCTCGTCTTCTCTATCATCCCAGGGCTTCTCAGGTGTTCTCCAACTCTCATCTACAGATTCAAACGGTTCTAATTCGAATGCCTCATCAGGCTTTTCGATTCCTTGTTCCTCTACACAATAATTATGATTGAGAGGGCTTTCTTTAGCTTTTTTGAGTTCATCATCTATTCTCTTTAGGTACTCGTCAACCCGTTTATCAGCTTCTTGCATAAACTTTTCCCACTTCTCCTCATCCCAAACCTCATCATCAAAATCTTCTACGTACTCAAAACTATTGTTTAACTTGTCCATTATATCACCTACTTTTTTGCATAATCATACAGAAAAAATTGAAAATGTCAAGTAATTTTCCTCACGATTTCTTCACGATTAGGATTTTTTTTTATCAAAAAAAAACTTGACATGGCTACAAGTATTATTGTAATATTTCTATGAGTACATGCTTTAATAGTCTTCAAAAAAACTTAGAAGGAACTAATAAGGAGGTTACTTTGGGACAAATTATAACAATTATTATTCTTCTGATTTTACTGCCTTTTACAGTATTTGCTTCACCAAATCAGAAAGCACCAAAAGATATCGAACAACTATTTGATGGTTTTTTCTGTGAATATATAAAACTAAGGCCTGAAACTGGGACGGAGTTAGGGATTACAGAACAACACGGGATCAAAGTACGAAATGATGAGTTAGATAATGTTTCAGATGAGGCATGGGAAAAGTTATATCGAATGTATAGAAAATACAGTAATTGGCTCCCTCAATATGATAGGAAAAAACTTACATCTTCACAGTGGGTTGCCAGTGATGTATTAAAATGGTTTATGGATAATGAACTTCAAGGAGAACAGTTTAAATATCATAAATACATCATCAATCCCATGTTCGGTTTTCACAACCAGTTAACGACCCTGTTGACAGAACATCATAAAATAGAAACACCTGAAGATGCGGAGAATCACATAAAGCGTTTAATGAAATATAACGGCAAAGTTTCTCAGCTATTAGAGCAACTTGCGATTAGAGAGCAAAAAGGAATTATACCTCCCACATACATCTTAGAAACATTCCAGCAAGTACTTGATGATTTTATAAAAGTACCTTATTCTGAAAATATTCTCTTTACTTCTTTTAAGAGAAGAATTCAAAATTTAAATACACTAGACGATGAATCCAAAAAGGCGCTTGGTCAAAAAGCGCTGGATGCACTCGAAAACAGTGTGTATCCTTCATACACTCTTATGAGTGAGTATATTAGTAGCTTAAAAGATAGAGCAACTGACGATGCTGGCGTTTGGAAGCTTCCCAATGGGGATGAATATTATAAATATTGTCTTCACCATCACACTACCGCAACTATAACACCTGAAGAAATTCACAATTTGGGATTTAAAGAGGTTGGCCACATTCAGGATGAAATTAAAAAACTTTTTGAAACCATAGGAATTTCTGGGAGTGAAAATTTTACTGATTTGTTGGCAGAGTATTTGAAAATAGCCCGCAACAGAAATGATGAACGTTATTTTTACCCAGCCAATGAAGAAGGTAAGCTCCAAACCTTAAAAGACTATCAGGCAATTATTGATACAATGAGCATGAAGCTTCCAGACTTGTTTTCCTTGATACCAAGGGCGTCGGTCCGAGTAGAACGCGTGCCAGAATTTAAAGAACAAACAGCAGGAACATATTACCAATTTCCTAAACTTGATGGATCTTCGGGTGGAATATTTTACGCGAATCTATCATATCAACATTTTAAACCAAGTATGAAAGCTTTAGCGTATCATGAAGCAATACCTGGACACCATTTTCAAATAGCCATTGAACAGGAGTCAGCAGACTTTAGACTATTCAAGAGTCTCTTTTTCTTTACCGGCTATACAGAAGGGTGGGCATTGTATGTAGAGAAACTTGCAAAGGAATATGGCTTTTATGATGATATTCATAGTTTAATTGGTTGTCTCAGGTCAGAGCTCTTTCGAGCTGTGCGTTTGGTTGTGGATACAGGTATCCATTATAAGAAATGGACTCGCGAACAGGCGTATCAGTATATGTTGGATAACGTAGGATGGGCTGGATATGGAGAGATTAATCGTTATATTGTATGGCCGGGACAGGCATGTGCGTATAAAATCGGTGAGCTAAAGATATTGGAACTGAGGAATCGAGCTAAGAAGGAATTAGGTGAAAGATTTGATATCAAAGATTTTCATTCAGTGGTATTGAAACAGGGTTCTGTACCTCTGGAAATTTTGGAACACTTGGTAGATGAGTATATAAAAGCTACAAAAGAGTAATAATCTTAAATTCCTATCTTACTTCTTAAAAACATTCAATTTCGACAGCAAGACAGGACCGATGAACAGGTCTCCCAGAAGAGCCATAATTATAGCAGTGCCTGAAAGTATTCCATAATTTACAAGTATTCTGGTTTCAGAAAGAAGAAAAATAGAAAATCCCAGAGCAAGTATTAGTGATGTAAAACTGAGTGCCCTTCCAACCTTTTGTAAAGCGTTTTTCATTGCCCTTCCCCGATCACCTGTCATTCCAAATTCATATCTGAAATGGAAAAAATAGTGTATTGTATCGTCCACGACTATTCCAATGGCTATAGATGCAATTATTGCTGTAGCAATATTCAGATAAAATCGAGCATAGCCCATTAAACCCAATACAAAGATTATAGGGAATATATTGGGCAGTATACTGACCAACCCACCCCTGAATCCAAATAAGAGTAACATCAATCCTAATATCACCAAAAAAGCTAATCCGAGACTTTGAATTTGGGTAAAGACGATACGTTCGGTTACCTTATGAACAAGATTGTCCATACCGGTAATCTCAGTATTGAATTGATTGAAGTTTCTGTCTGTATAACTCTTTATATTCTCTATCAGTGCTTTCCTCTCTTCTTCATTCATCTGATTCGTCCGCATAGAAATTCTCGCCATATCATAATCTATGGTTACATAGTCCTCGATTTCTGTGCCACCTGACATTTCATACAGAAGCAGGCTTTGTGCAACTGCTTCCTGTGTCTCTGGAATGCTAAAATATCTTTCATCATCATTATTGAGTGCTCTATTAATGAGTTTAATGTAGTCTACAAGGGAATGAGAGAGAGAAACCTTAGGTTGGTTTTCAACCAGTTTCTGCATGTTTTCAATCTTTCTCAAGACTTCGGGATCCTTGAAAGAATCCCGCTCACCACGAATGATAATCTCTGTGCTTGATATCCCACCCAGTTTCTCATCCAAAAACTTAGCATCTTCTCTTAAGCGGGTGCCCTCTTTTAAATACTCCATCATGGACCCCTCCATGTGAATCCTTGGTATACCCATCATCATAACCAAAATAATCAGAAGACTTAATGTGATTACAAATTTAGGGTACTTGAGATTGAACCTACCAATCCTTTCAAGTATCTTCCCTATAACTCTATGTCCCTCTTTTTTCTTTCCCTTTGGGCTTTCTTTGGTTAACAGTAATCCAATGGGGACAAGAATCATAGATAGTATAAAAGCACTCATTATTCCGAAGCCAGCAAATATACCCATGTCTCTTATCGCCGGGATATTGCTGATACTCAAGGAGCCAAAACCTATTGCAGTGGTGAGCGATGTAAACAGACATGGTTTACCAGCTTTACTATATGTTTCAAGAAGCGCTCGTCTTCTATTATTAAGTCTGGGTATTTCTATGCGATAATGACTAATTAGGTGAATAGAGTTTGCTATTCCTATTACTGTTATCAGAGTATAAAGAGTGGTGGAAACAGGAGTTATTGGTGAATTTAGCATGCCTTTGAGACCCAATGTCCAGATCAGGGCTAAAAATACAGTAATTAAAGGGAAAAGAACAGAATATGGGCTTCTGAATATTAAAAACAGTACTACTGCTATAAGAAGCATTGATAACGGAAAGAATTTATGTATATCTCTTTCCATTATTGATCTTACCTCGAAATCCGTAATTATACTACCGCCAAGGTAAAATCTCCTCCCAGTCTTTTCATGCTCTTCATGTAATATTTTTCTGAGAGCAGTAACAATCTCATCAGAGATTTCACTGTGCGGCTTTTCATCTTCCATTGGTATGTCCATGGATAATACTATCCCTATAGTCTTATAATCATTGGAAATCAGATTCCCTTTGTAGAATGGATTAAGGTCTATTCTCTGCTTTAGACTTGAAATCTTCTCATCGGATAAATAATTTCCATTAATAAGTGGTTTGATCTCTAATCCCTCTTCAGTTCCCACTATATCATCCACCGCAGTTAAGCTTGTAACCTCACTAACAAAAGGTACATTCTCTAATAAAAGCGATAGATTGGAAAGATAGGTTATCTCTGTTTCAACAAATGGTTTATCTGACCTGTAGGCAACCACAGCAAATTCACCCCCAACAAAG
>Ga0209977_10000674_pt1 | contig 13829 bp, 18 predicted proteins | sample SumtaG_2_FD_183113 | JGI IMG/M metagenome (GOLD analysis project Ga0209977, IMG submission 183113) | Deep subsurface microbial communities from Indian Ocean to uncover new lineages of life (NeLLi) - Sumatra_00607 metaG (SPAdes) (version 2) | ecosystem: Environmental > Aquatic > Marine > Oceanic... | reverse complement strand
TTTCACTTTCGATTATTGCCAATCCGACCTCAAGATCCTCATACCGTAAAGTACAGACATCAGTCCAAGAATCTGTGTCGAATGCTTTCTTGAGCAAGTCAAGTCTTCCGATCTTATCCTCTTTGGTTGCCCCCGGGAAGGTCCGGTAAAGTGCATTCTGTATCTTCTCTGTCAGGATCTTAATCTTCCTGAATTTTCCCTCACCCATATTGTCATTCTTAATTATATCTTGAGAATTCCTACTAACGTCCAGGGCCTTATGTTTTCCACCCAGATTCAATTTTTCTATATGTGGAAGGAAGTTTTTAAAAATTGGTTCATCATAAAACTCACCATCAATAATATCAAATCTATCCTTCACGATCCACGCCCGATGTAACCATGCTTTTCCTGGTCGATTAGAAACTCTTTCTTTAACCATTTCAACGAGTAACGAAGGTTCGAACGCCGTCTCAACTTCTGCCTTCATCTTGGTTCCGACCTTTTTCAATTCCTTAATTCCCTCCTCATCTTCTACGTCATCCCAAATAATCCCGGCTCGACCACACATTATTATGTGTAAATTAGAATTAACATATCGATCCGTAAACTCTCTCCAGGTCTGCTTTAAGGGTATCCAATGACGAAGTGTAATCCTACTAATCTTGTGTTTCTTCTGGTAGGCATCTAAAAGCTCATTCCAAAAATGGGTAATACTGTCAATAATGAGAATTGAACAAGTTTTTTCTGCTTCATCTAATATTGAAAGTAAATCAGCGAATGCTCTTGTCTTTGCTGTAAGAAGTTTAATTTTAGCTTCTTTAAATAAATGCAGGACAAAAGAACTTCCTGTTTCTGTATCCAAAAAACCCACTGCTTTATCTGATTTAATAAGCTTATGAAGCCCAATTGCTACAAGAGAACTGGTAAACGATTTCCCCGATCCCGCATCTCCATATAAGCCCATTTTTAAAAAAGCGATTTCTTCCTTAGCTGGTTGTAAAATCATTTAATTCCTCCTTAATTTTTTGATTAAAATAGTTTTTCCAAAATTCTCTATTGTAGTTAGTTTTTGCATGACAAGAATTGTCAAGAGTAATTAAATTCTCCTTTCTATGATCTTCCTTATTGTAATTAATGTGGTGAACTAGAAAGGCTTTTCCATTCTCTCTGTTTCCACAATTGGGAAATTGGCATGTGAAATCATCTCGTGTTCTTATCTCAAGTTTTAATTTGTCATTAAATCCCCATCCATAGGGAAGATTATTAATCCCACCCTGCCAATTAGGATTTCTATTCCCGGAAACATCTGCATGGTTTTTGCTCATTTTTCCCCTAGTTTCTTTTGTGTGTTTTTTTCTATAAAAATAATTTTTCTTACCTAGACGCACTTCACTCAGATGCTTCTTGGTTTCTTCTGAATGCCTCATTCCTAAAGCATGTTTATTTCCCGTTGAGCTCTTTCTTAATTTCTCTTTGGTTTCTTCTGTATGGGGAATTCCTAACCTTCTTTTGTTTCCCATTAGGCTTTTTCTTATCTTTAATTTTGTTTCTCTAGTCGGCGAAATACCCCTATTCCATGCAGGTTTCCCAAAATTAGGATTATCCTTACCACAATTATAATGTGTCATGCCCTCTCCATCTCTGGGCGTGCAACTTTTAGTAATGTCATTTATCCTCCTTTTTTACTATTTCATAATCATTCTCATAGAGCCAATCTATAAATCTGTCTATGGCAAGAGATTGTGAGAGGGGCCACATCATATTCCTGAAAACAAAAGTAGCACTTACGATGGGAAATTCTCGCTTTAATTCAATGGCCTTTTTATAGGAAAGAAGTAAAACCTCATCAGTTGGTGGACTTGGTATCTTCCAGTGGTGGGAAATCTTTAGATTATCGACAGGATTTTTTTGTGCAACTTCACCTTCTCGCATACCTGCTTGATATGTAGTCCAGTGTAAAACACTTACGGATACTACCATCAAAATTGCACACATTAAAATAAAAAGATTAAATTTAATTCCTTTCATGTCTCCTCCTTTCAAGGCAATGCTTTGCCTATTTTTTCCCATCGTTCCCATTCCTCATTCTCGTCATATAATATTTCCCCATCACCTATCTCCTCTTCCCTGCTAAACTCTGCCTCATCATAGTGGATATTTTCACAACCCTCACAACAGAAATCGCCTATGGATGGGTCGCCACAGACCACGCAGAATTTCTTTGACGGTATTAGATTGATGAGCAACACCAAGATACCTATAAGAATCATGGTGATTACAGTAGCGTCAAATGCTAGCTTTACGGCTTCATACTCTATCATCATGGCCTCACCCCACTTGATTTAGTGATAACAACCTCTCCCTCTTTATCAAAACTAACATCAAGGCCGTATTTCATTTCGAAAGCACGAACCACATCCGCCCCAGAAACACGTACAGTTTTTGAGAATAATTTGTATGTTTCAGCAAAGACTACAATTTTTCTTTTTGTGGCATCTTCGCTATCTATTACTAATAATTCTGTAACGTGTTTCTTGGCTTCTTCGATATCTATGTTCTCTTTTTTTTCTTCAGCCATCACTCATCCCTCTGGGCATTCATTTGTTTAAGCGTGCTGAATTCCCTTCTAATTAGACATTGGTGAATCTCAGCATCACATTCCTGACATTCCATTTCCTTCCTACAGCTCGAAAGCCTCTTCCTTGCCTCGCTGTGTGTCGTTGGTAATGATTGATGTTTCCGTTCTCCATGAATATATAGAAAACGCTGATTAACATCACCATCACTTGAACAAGATATTACGAAGAATTGTGTCTTTACTTTTGCCATTATTTCCTCCTTTGTCTTAATTCACTGGGATGATATTGTAAGATAAACGGAAGGATTAATTCAGTTTCTTCCTTATCATCAATAACTAAATTTTTGGCTTTTATATAATGCCTCCCCCTTGCTGGATAACCACAATTAGAGCAATGCCCCTCGCCGTGAACAATTCCCCAATTGAATGTTCCAAATATTCCACTCAAATCTTCTTCGCAATTTATACATTTTTTATCAGAAACGAACATTCTCAGATACTTATTAATAATTTTAATAAAATTTTCCTTCGCTTCTTTTGCTTTTTGAGATTCTCTTGCACCCTTCTTTAGTTTTAACTCAAAAGGTAAATCAGCTATGGTTGTACGAGGTAATTTTTTGTCTTGTAATTCTTTTAATTTTATTGCCATCACTTCACCCTCGCATTTTGCCGAGACATCTTCTCCACAAGCATCTGATACTGGATTTGTGCTGTGATTAACTTGACAGGATCTCTTGATTCTACTATTTTCCTAGCAGAATCAATTAACATTTCACCTTTTTTTGTTTTTGTTTGATTCATAATTCCCCTCACTTAAATAGATTAGGGAGAGGAACGAATCCCCTCCCATTTTTTAAATTAAGCTTCTTGATAAATTCTTTGTCATTCATGTTATTTCCTTTTTTTGGAATTCAAGCCAATATTCTTGAAGTCCTAATTTCCAATATTTTTCTTGAAATCTTATTGGATTAATAAAGGGCATTAAATATTCAAATATAAAAAGTTTGATTTTTTTTGAATTCCATAAACACCAAATTTTAAAAGCTTGTTCTTTACTCATTTTCACCTCCCTGATTTATATATTCTATGGTTATAGTAATAATATCTCCGATTAAATCATTAAACCATCCTAAGTCAATTTCTGGATGTGCTTTTTCAAATAAGTTGATTCTATTAGCCATTTCTCCTTTAATGATATTCTCTTTTAAATTTATTTCAGTTGCCACTTTATTTCCTATGTTCAACCCAAATAATTGGAATAAAACCAGGACTATATTCAAAATCCCGACCATGTTCAATCTCTATGGCCTCAATTTCATCGGCATCTGCTAATCGTATTCGTCCCCTAAAAAAAGGAATAGTTTGTCCACCCTCCAATTTTTCCTTATCACCAGGTTTTAGATATTTTGGATTGATGTTTGAAATTCGCATATCCCCTCCTATGAGAATATTATTGTTTGATGCCTAATTCCTTTTCAAGTCTAGTTAATCTTTTATTGGTAGCAGATTTCTCCCTATAAACTTCTTTCCAGTATTCATCGTGGCACTTATCAGTACAATATTTTTGCCAATCTACCTTAGGAGTGTAAATCTCCCTACAGCGATTACAGTGTCTATCCTCAAGTAGTTCCATTAACTTTGTCTCCTTTTTCTCTCTATGCACATTATATGTACATAAATATACATCCTAGACTCCTGCTTGTCAAGGTTTTTCTTTGCTATTCACAAACTATTTTCTCCCCCCAGATATGGCTAACCTCTATGGTCGGCCAATTTCACCCCCCAAATCATCGTTTTAAACCTTGATTTATTGGTCAAAAAGTCTTATATTGTATAGTGATGAGAATAAAAATTATGATCCTAGGTTTAGCTTGCTTGCTGATGCTGGGTTCTGTTCTCCCTGTTTTTGGTGGCTTTTGGGATACGGTTTTTAGGGGCATGGGATACGAAAAAATGTTTCTTTGCATGAATAGTGGTAAGATGTTGAAGTACACTACTTATAACAAGGCTACAATCGATAGAACAGATTTTTTCACATTTTTAAAAAAGAAGGGATATGTTGTTGCACAGATTAAAGTTTGCATCCATAATCATCCCGCTAAGTATGTAGTTGGTTTCTCAGACAATGATAAGAAGTTTTATGAACAGATATGTGAAGCTGGATTTAAAGGAAAGTTTCAGCTTTATCATAGAGGTAAAATATACAATTTGAATCCTTAATTATCCTTCCCATTCGGCTTGACGGGAGCAATAAGAACATCCACGCCACTACAATCTCGTATTCTGAGAGTGTATGTTCCAGGTGGTGCTTTCAAAATCTTTTCCGTAATTCCCAGTTCTTCATAAATCATACCAACTGCTTCATTAAATTCCCTCATCTGTTTATTGCGTATCTCATTAAGATAAGCCTGTTGCACCTTGCTGAACTCAATGAAATTCGGCTTTGGTTTCTGAGGAGGATTATGTTTTATTTTATTTGACATTTTATCTCCTTAAATATATTTATTCCCTAGCGTTCAATATACCCCGCTCTTGTCGCTATCATCATATCCATATCAATAAGATTCCGCACATCATTCGAACCTACCCACGCCACAACTCCATGACCAGTTTCCCGTCCTGCTGCCGTAGGGATATTTGTCGCAAGAGTATCTGTCCACACTATCGTTTGTTCTCCTGCCACATCGGCATAGAGACTGAATTCGATTTCTTTAATAGTTATTACCGAATTCCCGTCTGCATCTCCAGCACCTGTTCCTCCTGTTATTGTTATTGCCGAACCATCGGGAATTAGCCTGCCTGTACTTACTCTCCACACACGAGTCACATTATTGTATGAATCTAATAATCCAAACTCCACTCCAGCAACCTGAACCTGTTTTCCCACATCCCCAGCAACACAGTTTGTATATCCCGCAAGAAGCAATGTTAATGCCTGGTTAGCAAGTACCGCTATTTTTCCTCTATACCAAGTATTGATAGCGAGGTCATAATTTGTTCCAGTTGTACTATTCGCTGTGTTATTGTATGTCTTTCCTGCTAACTCAATACCTCCAATGTGTATAAAAACACCATCTGTTGGATCTGCACTTGTAGCTGAATCTTGATAACCGAGGCGGACAACAACACCAGCGAAATTTGCAGGAGTTTTAAAACAAAATTCAGAATGTTCAGCTCCCCCTATCCTAAAGCAATCTAAAGCAGTCATAAATACATATCCAGTACCAATAGTCGCCACTGAAATAAACCTGACAATGCCAGGATGATTAGTTGTTGCAGCTACAGATTCCATTGAACCAGCACCGAGAGCAACACCAGTCCAGGGGTCATTTGATGTAGTTCCCGATGAGAAGAAATCCGTATACATCTTATAGACTAGGCGTGGATTATCGTAATCGATACCCCAGCCATCAATGAATTTCGCAGTTGCCTGGTCATATCTTATCGTCTCACCTTCTTCAAGCGTGCCTAAAACAACATCTGAGAGCCAAGCAAGATTAGGTGTTACACCAGCAGTGAGGTGAAATGTACTTGCTTTCATAATCCCGGTAGTAGTCAAATTCTCATCACCGAGATTAATATCGCCCCCGCCTGCCCTAAGATTAAGGTCATTCTCCGCTTCTATCAGCGCATCGCCATCATCCTCTACTTTCATGCGCATCCAATCAACATCAGTAGCGTGCCAACCGTGGATATAGAAGTAAGGATTGCCCTCGGTGATACCGTTCCAGCACCTGATATCTTGATGACTATCATATTGAATCCATAATCCCTGTGGGGCTGCTCCACCTACCCTAATAATTCCAAATCCACTATAACATTCCGTTCGTAAATATTCAGCATCATCTTGGTCATAAAGCTTTAATATACTATATCCAGTTCCTTTGCCTTTTATATCAATAAGGGTACTAGTGTTCACTGCTTCATCTGTCTGGAAAGTCAATGCACCAGCAGATTGACGAATAAGTGGAGTTGCACCGAGATTGAGGTTGGCAAATAGGGGACTAGAAGCCTCCTTAACGGCTTGGTCAAGCCAGTTTCCAAAATCAGGTATATCCGCAAAAGCAAGGAGATCACCACCACCAGTCTCATGCGAAGCGGCATGGTCAAGAACATCTAAAACTCCGCCTCCCAAGAAAGCATCGAGTTCTTCGTGACTAACCCACGGCTTGTGTATCTTGCTCATGTTGTTATCTCAACTTTATAGGTGACAGCAAAATTGGTTATTTTTATATCCCTGATTATCCCAGTCTGTGTTACATCTAATATATGGCTAAGTCTTTCTTCCCACTGAAACTCATCACCCAATTCCAATGGCACGGGATTAAAAGGAATCTTGAGATCTGCGTACCATTTTGGAGCCTTGCGCTCATCACGCAACGTGATGCACATAGCATTTAATCTACCTTGATGTTGGAAGAGATGATTCGTTATTGTTAATGTACGTTCACCATAAGCGGTTATTGATCCGGCATCACTTGCATCACCTGTCAATTCACTCGGCACGGAATCATCAAGGTTGACTGGTTCTGCCCGTTTTATGCCTCGAATTATTACTCTATTCTTAATCTCACTACGACTTTGATAAGTTCGTTGTGATGCTATTTGAGATGGATCGCTAAAAGTAAATACTACTCCGCCTCCTGGGGGGGCCTTAAAGGATGGTTGCCCGGTATATTTAAAATGAAATCTATAATTACAAACCTCGCACAACATTTTTATAGCAGTCAGAAATGAAGTTCCAGCCTTGAACCAAACTTTATCAATAGTAAAGCCAGGATCGTCATTATCCATAGCTGCCAAAGCCGCTGCTTCATTTGCATAGGAAGTACCCTCAAAACCAAGACCGGCAAACCATAGAATTCTAGCCACCGCATCCTCCGGATGTGTTTCCGTATAGTAATGAATCACGACATTGCCATCACCCGTCCCATCAATAACGGTTTTATTCCTATCAAAAAAGACATGTCCCGTAGGCCCTACATCATCCTCCTCCTCATACCACCAGCCTTCATCTTCCTCACCCTGTTGAACGGGAACTGGACCACCACCCAATTGATCATCATATGTTACATAAAAAGGGCCCTTCTGGTTTGCATCTGCTCCAGTGAGATCATAGTATCTATCCTCTTCGGGTTTATATTCCCAGACCGAGATGTCATTTAACCAGAGAGTATGTGCCGTAGGAGGAAAACGGAATCGTATCTGTATCGCATCCGTATCTGTAGCAACAAAATAAAGGGTTTCTTCTTTCCAATCATCAGTCGGAAAATAAATAACTTGTTTGATAAGTGCTGTCTGGAAGATTTGAATTTTGAGTCCTATAGAACCATCTCCTCCAACTATTTTATGTTTAAATTTCACCCTGTATGTCCTGCCTGCTACGGCATCGGTATCAATATCCGCAAGTTCTATACGGGGAAGTGGAGGTCCTTGACCAGTTATTTTTGCGACATGTTCACCACCATCATGCTCGACAGCAATAATGCAATTTGTATCAACCCAATTTCCTATGTTATGAAAACCTGCCGTATTATCATCAGCAGTATCCATAGTATCATGGTGGACGTACATTTCAGCACCCAGTAATCCATCGGAAGGCCAAGAATCAAAAGTCGCAAATAATCCCCAATGGTTCGGATGTGTTCCATCCATTTCTTGAAATTCCGCATCCTCGAGACGTTTCATATAGTCCTGACCGCTTATGGATACTTTATAATCAGGAGCACTGAATTTGGGCTCATCCATATAGCCTATTATTCGCTGATAATAATAATCAACACCACCATACGTTGCTCCAATCGTTATCCTGACTTCCCTGCCGCTTACACAATATCCGTCATAACCCGAAGTCGGGTGGTCAGGATGAAAAATACTACCCTCATTTGCTAATCTAGCACTCCACTTCCCGCCAATTGGATTAGGGGTCATTGATGCACCGCCCATAGAGATAGAGATGGATTCAACATAATGTTTTGCATCAAGTGCATTGAGCTCAACCCAGGCACCATCCCAAATCTCAAATTTCATCAACATCACTTGTCCAGCCGCAAGGAGTTGGGCGACAGTAGGAGGATTTATTCCTTGCATTAATTATACCTCTTTTAATGTCATCTCAATCTTATATCTTTCCAATTGTCTTATATCCATTCTCTCTGGTTCGTGGCGGAATGATGATATATAAACATTATACCATGTGGTGTCCTCGTTATTGTTTTGAAAATGCAAGACTTGTTTAAGTGCATTAAGATCTCTTAGGACATCCAACTGTGATTTACTTAGATAACCGAACCCGATTCTCCATTCTCTCTTTACACCAAAAAAATTAATTCTTCTACTTTTATCCATCATCTTAGCTACTTCTATCTCTTTATTAGATGATACAGACCAAGTTGGTGGGCTTCCTTTCAACCACTTTAATTCAGGAAGCTCTATTTCACTATATACAGGCCCCAAATATACCTTTTTTAAATAAACAACTTCTACATTATACCCTCTCTCGAAAGCCCCAATATCAGGAAATGCCCCAACTGGATCGCCGTCATAATCTTCGATCAGCCCAACGCCCATTCCCGCATTTATGCAGGGAGAACCAGCCCGAAGGTGGAAATCGTAATTGGCAAAATCAACAAAGAGGGGATTAGAAGCTATCGAATGGGCATCTTGACCCGATGCTGTTCGGAAATCCGCTAACGTGCTCTGATTGCCTTCATATCCAAATTTATTTGTAAAATCAGCGTCATAAAAGCAGTTGTAATCTGAAATATTGTTATTGGGAGCTTCAAAAAGGTCTGTAGATGCGTATATTAATTTTCCCGCACAGGTATGGACAATATTATTTTTTATTAGATTATTTGATGGCTTTTTGCCATTATCATACAGGTTTATGCCCTCACTACTCATATTGTAAATGACATTATTATAGGCTTTATTACCCCGTACATCTCCAGCAAAAAATATTCCTCTTTTATCGTTGTAGATTATGTTATAGTAAATTTCGTTGTCATAAGAACCATTGTCATATGCCACGTTAGAATTACATTGAATCGCTGCTCCCTGAGTCGTATCCCCATCATGCACTAGATTGTATCGGACTATATTCTCATAACACTCCTCACCCGTTGCCCCCGCTAGGTCTATTCCTACCATATAATAATTATTGACTTCATTATATTGTATGATGCAATTATTATATCTATCACCTCCGATTCCTTCCCCAGTACCACCAGGATTGATGTGATGGAAATGATTATATTCTATAAGCAAGTTGCTACTACCATGTATATCAAGAGCATGATTTTCTCCCCCCACACAAGCATAATAACTACTATCGCAATTTTGTATTGTACCAGCAGTTTGGTCTCGTGTTCCTATTCCATTAGTTCCCGTATATTCAGTAGTTACGTTATCTATATCAAAAGTTCCATTTGCACTCTGGAATAGAATGCCCGTTTGTGCAGAATAAGAAGATGTGAGATTTTTAATCTCACCATTCAACGAACCAGTTGGATAGAAAATATTATATGTCCCTGCTCCTTTACAATCTACGCCATCTATGGTGATATAATTTCTTGCACCACCACTGTGAGCAATACAATAAGCCCTTTGACTTGCTTCGATTGAAGTATAGTAGCCAGTCGGATTCCCTACCGAAAAAACAAATAGCTCATTGGCTACCCAATCCCATTCGTACTGGGCTGCTGGTGTAGAAGCCACTACTGCCTCTGCTCCAAAATGAGTGGTGTCGAATACCACGACCTTGCATTCAGTAACTAATGCTCTCTTCCAAATGTTACCAACCACATTTGCCCAATCGCCAGCCACACCAATGACTTCCTCAGAACCCAATATGAGAGGATTGTCTCCTGCCCCATACGCTTGAAGGATAATCGGATAAGTAGCTGTACCATCACCTACAACATTAAATCGTTCTCGCCAAGCTTCACCTTTTTTATGATTAATAGTTATGCTAGCATCTTCCGCTCCTGCGTACCAATCGAAAATAGAATTATCTCCACCAGTAGTCCAGTTTATCTCCGAGAAATCACTATGCGGATCTGCCAGTGAACCAACGCCACCAGGAGCGACAGATTCATCTATATAAATATCGGGAAAATTTTCTTGGTCTGCCATTTTATTTTTCCTTCTTGTTCTTTAATTCTTCATACTTTTTGGCTATCTCTTCTCTTGTGATTATTCCCTTGTCGAACCAGATGTTTTGTATAACAATTGTTCGTTTATAGATAGCCTCAATCATATTGATCTTATCACCAATCTCTTTCGTAACTTCCTCAATGATTATCTTCCGTATATCACGCTTTATGGAGAGCGCCAATCTAGTAAACTCGGTTACATGCTCTAATATTATCTTTTGATTCTCGTAAAGGATTCTAGTATTCTTTTCATCAAAAGCATGGATGGGTGCTACCAGATGAGGCATTTTAGCTGAAGATTTGTTTCCGGGAATTTTTTCTTTACATTTATTAACCATTTATCGAATACCCCCTTCTTTTTGCTTCACTATCCATTTTATCAAAGAAGTATTCAGTTACTTCATCCACATCCCTGTCCGATAATCCCGTAGTGGATATGATTGGAGCATAGAAGTTAAAATCTACCTTTGCACCCATCCCCCCGATTGGTGCTCTATCAAGAGGTACAATGACCTCACCTGCTGGGCCATGACCAGCCTCAATAAGTGCTGGCCTTGGAATCCAACCTCCTTCTGCTGCCGATGGAATAGGTTCTGCTTTGATAGCCGCAACCTGTTTCAAGCCTGCTGCGATTGCCATTGCTATAAAAGGAATTGCAAGAGGCATCCCAAATGTTTGTAGTGTTTTTGCCGCTGCTGCATATGTGCTGATAACCGCTCCTGCAATAGCCAGTCCTTTACTCTTTCCAGCTAGGGCAGTTAAGATAGACCCTGCTGCCATCGCCATATCTGATATGCTTAATTTGACATTTTTACCCGTTTCCTTAAAATCATTGGTTATTTTTTTGGTCAGAAATGCCATGCCGGGAATTATGGTAGCCATGAATTCCAGGGTCTTTTCTTCCATCCCGGACATTGATGTGTCCCACGCATAGGCAAGATCATCTGCGCCATCTTCTGACCAGGACATCGATTCTAGCAATGTCGCTAGTTCCTCATCCATTATCTTTAGCTGATTTCGAGCAACAAACTCTGCAGTTCTTCCCATATATGCCATTCTTTCTTCCAGGGTCAACATCGCGGCTGCTGTATAATGAGTTAATTCTCTTGTGGTAATTTGCTCTATTCCAGCTCGAGCAAGGGATTCCCTTAATTCCTCTTCCGCTTTTGCTAATTCAGTGGTTCTTTTGGTAGCTCCCCAAATAATATCTTGATACATAAGCACTGGAGCTTGTTGGCGATAAAATGCTTCTACTAAATCGGAAAGAATCTTAACCATTGTACTGACATGAAGCGATACTTTATTGGCAGTATTATTCGTTGCTTGGGTAACCTTCTTATCAAAATCTTCTGTAGTCCTGATTGATTCTCTTAGAGAGGCAACAAGCCCCTCATAGATAGCCATCTTAATTTTATCCGTAGCAACCTCAAAAGTTTCAATCCAGAAATTGACCTGCTCCATTTGCTTTATGAACGCCTCATCCGTGAATCCCATAGTCTCAGCCATGAATTCTTGGTCATAAGCAAAACCTTTTGCTGCCTTGCCCGTTAATGCCAAGACAGCAGTCAAGGCCCTGACATTCGGCACAATCTTGGTCATGATATCAGCATTGCCTTTTGTCTTTTCTTTAAGTACCTCTAACCATCCTGCCAATCCCATCGTCTCAAGAGCATTCTTGCCCATTGCAATCCCTAAATCTGCAGTAATTTCCTCTGCCTCTGCTGATGGCTTTAAGATGGCCATAAAAACTTGACGCAATTGCATCGTGGCTTTAGAGGCGACAACTCCCTGACGAGTTAAACTAGCGACAGCAGCAGCAACATCTTTGAACTCAACTCCAACGGTGGCAGCAACGGGAATAACCGTTCCTAAAGAAGTAGCCAATTCTCCATAAGTCAATTTTCCACGCTTGACCGTAGCAAACATGATATCTGAAATTTCAGTAACAGCCTCCGCTTCCATACCATAGGCATTTATAACGGTCGTCAAAGCATCAACGGCAGTCTTGGTATCCGTAACTCCAGCCTTTGCTGATTTAGCTGCCTCACCTAAAAATCTAATCGCCTTTGCTGGCTCTATAGATGCAGAGAGAACCTGATACATTCCTTTAGCCAATTCAGTGGTATCGCCAAGAGTGGGGGATAGCATCCGCAGTTCATGCTTCATCTTCTCGGTTGCAGTCCGGGAGATGTTCAACATTGTGGTTACATTAGCCCATTCTTTCTCAAAGCTCCGGCCTGTTTTAATCGTGTCGCTCATCTGTCGCATCAGGCCTCGTATCACCATCGTTATCCCGCCTGTAATACCAATCCCAATCGCCATCTGTTTCCACATTCCCTTAAAAGCCGTACCTGTCTTTTTCGCCTGCCCGGCCATTTTCCGCTTCATATCATTAACTTCCTGGGCAGACTTGTGCCACTTGCTTTTATCAAGAATCATTCTGGCCTTAACGGCCCCAGCATCAAATGCCATTTTTATCCCTTCCTCTTCATTTTAAGAAATGCCCAGGATTCTTCATAAACTGGGCTTCGCTCTCCATCAAGGCGAGCCAATTCTGACCGCCTATCATCAAACCATCGGCTGTATTGTTCTTGTTTCGCCATTGCAATCCTAATCGTATTGGCCAACCGCATCTCCTTCACAACCAATGCCTTCTGGGCTTTCCATACCCAAAATTCAAAGTCTCGCTTCTTGAGGCGGAGAAGCTTCGAATAACTGAACGTCCCTGGATAGGCTAGTAGTATCGCCTCTGCCTTGTCTGCCCAGGTCTTTAGGCTTTTTTTGGCGTGAAGTGTAACGCTGATGGACCCATGAATTCTCTAGCAATTACATTTATAGCTGCAGCAACTTTTCTCATTGGTATTTGTTCGAGTTCTTCTACTTTAATATTTGCCCAAGCCGCCAACTGCTTATGGGGATCGTTTATATCTGCTATTCTATCAAATTCTTTTCGGAGACGATCTGGAATAACTAATTCCTTACCACCAACCTTAATTTTCAAGTCTTCAAAAAGCGTAGACTCCTCATCAAGATCATAAGTAGGCATTTCTCATCTCTCCCTATACCACTTCAACGGGACCATATTGCCATAACGCATTGACCCAAGGACTGTTGTC
>Ga0209977_10000673_pt1 | contig 13833 bp, 27 predicted proteins | sample SumtaG_2_FD_183113 | JGI IMG/M metagenome (GOLD analysis project Ga0209977, IMG submission 183113) | Deep subsurface microbial communities from Indian Ocean to uncover new lineages of life (NeLLi) - Sumatra_00607 metaG (SPAdes) (version 2) | ecosystem: Environmental > Aquatic > Marine > Oceanic... | reverse complement strand
ATTGTTTAGTCTGGAGGGTGGGAACCGGTAGGGGATCTGCGATTTAGCTACGATTTTTTACCCGGTCAGACAAAAGTTTTGGACCAGGTTCAAAAAAGTAGAATTTTGGTCAGGGGGCACGTTTCTAGCCTCCCTGGGGAGCTTTTTGAGGGATGCTATAGGGGGGGCTAGCCTGTCTCTGGCCGTCTGATAGGCTCTACATTCCAGTCCTTATAGAAGCTCTCACCCATCTCAGTTATGATAAAATCGTAGTGGGTATACCGTTTACCGGGGAGGAAGGGAGTCAGATGGGCGGCTAGCTTCTCTGAGAGTATAGAAAACGTGCGAGACACGTCCTCACCGTTGAGCTCGTCTACCTGGAATACCAGGGACCTTATTCTCTTAGGCTTCCCGGACTCCCTGTCGGCGATGTCTCGGTCTATCGAGTAATCATCGGTGAAGTGCATCCGGGTAGGGACTCCAGCAACCAGGCGGACATAATTCATTAAAAGGTTGGTTGCCGTCCGTAGGATCCTTAAGGAAGTCGGACAGTTGTCCGGATTGTTTACCATTCTTTACTCTCCAATATCTCCCTCCCTAGTTGTCGATATCCACGTCAGGGGTGAGAAGTCGCTCCTCGAGCTCGTGTGTTATCTCCCTTTTTAGGAGCGCTTCAGCCACTTCATCCGAGGCAGCCTTGTAGACCGGGGGGGCCCCTGGCCTCGCCCTGGCCTCGCTCATCCAGCCGCTTTCGTTGTCATGCCATAGTTTAATAATCCCCGGAGAAAGGCCAACTAGCCTGGTTATCAGGGTGGTAGCCCTGGGGAACTTAAAACCTACCTGGGCCAGGAGCTTACCTCTGAGGTTGAATAGCTGACCAAAGGCATCGGTCTGCTCCAGCCCGAGGCGCCTCAGACTGCTCATGGCATGTTCTACCTCATGTACTTGCTGGTAGTAAACTCCACATCCCATGTTTCCCCCTAATCTACTCCCAGGATCTCCCGGAGCCTCATCTTCTCGGCTCTCTCGGCCCGGTACTCGGCGGTAAAGTAGTGCTGTCTCTCTCTAACGTACTCAGCGATCCATTCCTTCTCGAACACCACAACCTCGACCTGGGCCGCGTCGGCTGCCCACTGGATCCAGTCTATCATCCAGGGGACTACCAGGCGGCGAATGACCACCTGGCCGTCATAAAAAGGTAGGTCTGGAGTTCTACTTATCATATTACCGTAATACGATAAGTCGCCAATGCCGGCTTTTATATCCCGTATCTTGGCCTCGATAATGTAGTAGCGGTCTTTGGTCCACTTAACAGCGTCTACCCGGGGCCGGGTAGGTCTAAAGAGGGCGGCCGCCCTGGCTAGTCCGAGTCGGTTCACGTAATCCTGGGGTATCGGCCCCAGCTCCACGTTGAGCTGCCAGTCACCTTCTGGCCACTGGTGGACCATGTACTCGGCGATATAGCGGCGCTCTCTCTCTTTTCTGGCCATCTACTATTTACACCTACAAGGAAGTTCTTTGTCCATCTCTGCTATCCTGCTCTTAATTTGTTCGATAGTCTCACCTTTAGCGGCGCCTTGAAGGGGAAGCATCCGTAGATAGTTCTTAGGGCATCCCCTCTGGTGTCTCGGAGGGTAAACATCGGCATCGATGAGGGATTTCATGACCTCTTTAGTCACTTTAGCCATAGATCCTGCCTCCAACGGCAACATGTTGCCGTATTGACACTATAGAAGTGTTAGGCGTATTCTGTCAAGTAATGCGTAGCAATTGTCCATAGGACGAATGATCAAAAGTAAGATAAAAGGAGAATTTACATGGCGATTAAAGTAAAACCTATTGAGGCCTCTACTGCCAAGTGGAGCGAGAACGCCGGTCGAGCTTCGGCTGAGATGGCGGCCAACGCTGAGGCATCGGCCGAGGAGTGGGCCAGGAATACTGCCGCCTCAGCCGAGAACTACCGCATGGCTATATCGGCAGCCAATATCAAGGAACGCTTCCGTCGGGGTGTGGTTAAAGCCGGCGCTGCCAAATTTGCCCGTAAAGTTAGAGCTGTGGCCGCCAGCCGTTTTAGCGAGGGAGTCGGCGCTGCCAAAGAGGACTATAAGTCAGGAGCCGAGCCCTACTTCTCCACCTTATCCGCCCTTACCTTATCAGCCAGGAAGCCTCGAGGGGATCCCGGTAACTACAAGAGGGTAGAGGAAGTGGGCAAGGCGCTAAACGCTAAGAGACTGGCCCTACTCGGTGCCGGGGGAGGTTAGAGGTAGATGAAATACAGGACGACAACTGTCCTAGCTAGGTCCGACCTGGGTGTTTCTGGCACGAAGATCATAGACATTAATCTCAAGGATATAGTCTCAAAGCTTCTATTCAGGATTGAGGCAACAGTAGTAAACACCGTCTTTACCGGTCATGTGCTGGACTGCGTCTCTAAGATTGAGCTAGTGGATGGCTCAGATGTGCTTTGTTCCCTGTCAGCTTACCAGATGGACGGTTTACACTTTCTCGATACCGGCAAGCTAGCCAGCCTTGAAGTAGAGGCTTTATACGACACAACCTTAGACGTCTTTACCGCTATGCTTTTCGGCAGGTTTCTGCACGACCCAGAGCTAGCTTTTGACCCAAAGCAGTTCACCAATCCACAGCTTCGCATAACCTACGACGCTACCGCAGTCATGGCTCTAGCTACTCACGTTTACCTGACTGTCCTGGCGGAGTGTTTTGATGAGAAGGTTCCTTCACCAGTAGGCTTCCTGAGAAACACAGAGCATTACCGCTATACCTCGGAAGCTGACACCTACAAGTATATTGACCTTCCTACTGACCTTCCGCTGAGAAAGCTGATCGTGCAGCCAAAACGTTATCAGTGGGCACCTGTTAGCACTCTTGCCGAGGTCAGGATTGATGAGGACAATCTCAAACGCATACCATTCGACCTCGATTATGTGAACCTCCGTGCTCTTATGTTTCACCAGTTTGGGGAAGTGGAGTATAGCTTTGTCTCTGTTGGGCACGTAAACCCAGCCTGGCCACTTTATACTCCCGTAGCTGATATGGGGCCGGTAGAGGCTAACAACATGGTCACAATTGAAAGCCCCCGGGTGCAAGGTCAAGCTGGTTCTCATCTTGCCCTTCATTGTAGTGACACTACCAATAGTGTCTTTGGCCGTGGGCATGGCAGAATACCCTGCTTCATGGTCTGCTACCCCTTTGGGGACCAAAAGGACATAGACGATTGGTATGACCTGGCTGGGGTAGGAAGTCTCAAGCTACGGATTAAAGATGGCGCTGTAGCACCTGCTTCTACCAGAGTTATCCTGCAGCAACTCCGGAGATACTAGAATTAAGGAAATAAGAGGGGAGCTAACCACTCCCCTCTCTTTCCAACAAATGAGGTTTTAGATGAGAGAATTTACTCAAGAGGAAAGGAACGAGTGTTCCCATAAGCAACGTCTAGAGATTTACTGCCACGCTATGTCTGCTTCCTGGAAGTGGGTAACTGCCAATGAGTTACTTGAGAAAGGGAAGGGTGTTCTAAGCTATGCGATATTAACTGCTGATGGTGCAGCGTGTGCAGTAACCCTTTATGACGGAGAGAGCAACGTTGGAGAAGTGATAGCTGCCCTTGAGACTTCAGGCAACCAGTCTAGACCTTACGCCTTCCACGACCATCTAATTTTTAAGAGTGGTCTTTATGTAGAGGTAGATGCCAATACACTAGGTATCCTTGTCGTGTGGCATCCATACCAAATTTAATCGGGAAAATAGCCCAAAATAGCGAGAGCTAATAATGCTGTTTACCGCCGATATAACAGTTCAGGCCGATAATACCGTAGACAACCCTAAAGAGGAAATCTTGAGGGTAGCTCACGGTATCGTCACCTGGGTATCGGTACACTTCCCCCCAGGCTGCCACCGGCTGGTCCATTTAGTAATCCTCCACCATGAGCACCAGATCGTGCCGTCGACCGAGAATATGGACCTGGCCAGTGATACCTTCCCCATCGAGTGGAATGAGTATTACGAGAGCTACCAGCCGCCTTACGAGCTCAAGATCAAGGTGTGGACCGAGGATGATACCTATCCTCATACAGTGGCGGTTCGAGTCGCCGTTTTACCCAGGAAGGCGATTATAGCCCTGGCTATAGTTGACGCTATCAAGGGTGTATTTGGGATGCTGTCGCCGAGACGGATATTTACCAGGGAAGGGTAGGCAGTAAGTTATGCCGAGTGGAGCTCCGGACTGGGTAACAACGGTAGCCGTCACCGTAATAGTCGAGAATGTGGCGGTACTCCCGGTGGCAGCGGCTGAGGCGGCCGCCGGCGATGTCAGCCGGTACTCGGGCGACGATGACGACTGGCAGGAAGTGGCCAAGTGGACGGTTACTCCCTTAAAGACCGGTGAGCTCAAAGAGGTATCGATGATTACCGACGACTATGTAAATACCGTCTGGAAGCTGACCATCGGGACGACAGAGGTGTTTACCGACCTTACTATACAATCGTCGTTGACGATACCCTTCTTTGACCTCAAGCTGGCTGCGGGGACGGTAGTTACCCTCTCCTGCCACTCAGACGGCGTGAACGCTATTGTCGCCGACGGATCTATTATCGGCAAGGAGATAGGCTGATGGGTTTTGCTCCAAAGGGTATCACGGCTCTATCTGAGCTAACGATCGATGTTGAAAAGAACTGGGCGGCCAAGCGGATCCTCAACCTACTCGACCCGACTGGGAACCAGGACGCGGCTACTAAGAAGTACCACGACGACAACCCAGGGGGTATCAGTAAGCTATCCGAGCTCGAGATAGATACCTCGAAGGACTGGCTCACTTACCTGATCAAGAATATCGGCGCCGCCGTCGATGACGCTGACGCGGTTCAGAAGATCCAGGCTATCCTCCAGGCGGTAATGACCACCGAGGGCGATATTCTTTATCGAGGGGCATCGGAAGCGGAAAGAATAGCCGGCGCCTACGGTGTTGGCTATAACTTCCTTCACATGGCAAACACCGGTCAGCTCCTACCGGAGTGGCTTGATATTCTGGATATAATCACCTACATGACTGGCGCCGTCAACAAGATGGTAGCCCCACCGACTTTAGCTATACCTGCCCCTGAACTGAGCCTGGTAGTTGCCGAGGACCACTCTGGCGGAGCAAATCCAGCCGCCCCCGATGCACTTGTCGTCTCTGTGCCGACCATAGCTAAGGCAGCGGTAAAATCCGACCCGGCCGCTGTCGGCGGTGGTGTGGCCCATGATGACGATGGCGTAGACACCGATGAGACCACCGAGACTAACAACGCTACCGAGAACGATATGCACCTGCTACCTGATCCCGGGGCGGTTGGGGACGGCTTCTACTTTGGCTTGGCTAATCCCTTTGACTGGCTAGTGCTCAATATCGGCACCGCCGGAGTCGGAACGTGGACTATCACCTGGAAATACTGGGACGGTGACACCTGGGAGGCCCTAACTCTCATCGGAGCTAAGGATGAGACGGCAAACTTTAGAACTACCGGCAAGAAGTGGGTATCCTTTACCAGACCGGGCGATTGGGCATCAAGGACAATAGAAGCCCTGAACCTGTACTGGATTAAGGGTGAGTGCACCGCTCATACTTCAATGACCACTCAGCCTCTGGGCACCCAAGCCTGGATAGGAAGATACACGTGAGGTGGAAATGTTAGTCACAAAAGAGGAGGGAAATGTTAGACACAAAAGAGGAGGGAAATGTTAGACACAAAAGAGCAAAAGAGGAGCGCAAATACAAAAAGTTGAGGGAGCTGGGACAGGACCTGCATATCCCGACCTTTGAAGCCTTCCTGACTTTGGAGGTCTTTGATAAGAACGGGAAGCTAATCCAGAAGCACCACCAGAGAAGCCATAGTTGGGTAAGAAATGCCTATAACGCCATATTCTCAATATTGGCGGGTAAAAACCTGGATGACGTCGCCTTTGGTCCCGGTTTACTTAGCATGAAATGTACCACTGGTGACATAGCTGATGGCGAGTATCCCTTCGCATCTGAAGAAGACGTTGACGCTATCACCTATGGGCTAAGAGCTGCTGCCGGTGAGGTATTATGGGGTATTGCGGTTGGTAGCGGGGAGGATGCCGAAAGTTTTGAGGATTACACTTTACAAACAATAATTATTGACGGCGCTGGGGGGGGGCAGTTAAACTATTCCCAGAGTGAAGCCCACGACATAAATTATGGTGCCCTTACCCTCTCAAACACCCTTGTCCGCTATTTCAATAACAACTCGGGTGGAAATGTTAGTGTTAACGAGGTTGTGCTTGGTTATCGCACTATGAAACCTCCTCCTGTTCACATGGGCATATTTGCCCGTGACAAACTCGGCGCAACTGTCACCCCTCCCGATACTGGGCAACTAAAGGTAACCTACACCGTTCAGCTAATCTACCCGTCATAAAAGGGGGTAAAAAAGAGCTAATGGACGTAAAAGCAATCCAGGTTTTAATGACCGGGCTGGTTGTGCTAGCCTGTGTGGTCGGTGGGATTATCCTGCTCCTCAAGGGGATCGATAGCGCCGTGGGAGTGATCCTGTTGATCATCGTGGGCGGCTACCTGGGGTTGGATCTGACGCCCTGGGTGCCCCTGGGGAGAAACCAGAAGTCTAAAAAGGAGGACTAAGCTATGGCCGCTGAGTATAAGGTGCTCAAGATTGACGAAATGACCAGGCCCGATGATGTCAGGGGGATAAAGCATGTCTACCGGCACACTATCAAGACTAAGGGTGGAGTGGTCATCAGTGTCGATATAGACGAGAAGGACTTTACCGAGGAGAAGGCAGCTCCGATCCTGCTAAAGAAGGCCAAAGAAGCCGACAAGATCCTGGCTCTATAATCACCAAAGGCGTGGAGAATAGCATGGCCTACGGCGTGTTGAAGGAGATCACCGAGAAGCTGGAGGAGATCGGTGATCTGTTTTGGGAGGCTTACGGGGAAGTAAAAGGGTGGTGGTCCCCATTCGATGCCCTGGCTATCCCCCTGTTTTATATCGCTGCCGGCTTTTACATCTTGAGCTCGAGATTTGCCGACCTCGATGAGTGGCTTTCTGAGCTGGCGGCTGAGGTGGCTGGTGCCCTTACCTTAGATAGTGCCTACCTTTACTTTAAGGTCTACCTGGTAATGGCTGCCGACGCCTGGGACTGGGTGGTAAATGCCCCGGCGAATATCTGGAATAGCATAGATAACTGGTGGTCCTCGACCCGGCTTAGTGTCCTGGCCTGGGTCGATGAGGCTAAGAGCTACGCTTTCTCTCTGTACACTGGCGTAAATACATGGCTAGCTCAGCTGCAGAGCAACTGGGATAGCTTCGTGGGTAAAATCCCGACCATCGATGGGGTCATATCCTGGTGGAATAACTGGACTGGTAACGTCCTGGCCGCTATCACCAGCTGGTGGCCCGGGGCTCTACTCGAGGTTACTGGCCTGATCAATAGTGCCTTTCTCGAGCGTGAGTCCTGGTGGGCCGGCTGGAGCGACTTTAGGAACCAGGTCGCAGCGTTCTTTGATGATCCGTTAGAGTTTCTGTGGGGCCGGTTTGCCGACTGGTTCCTGGGACCGGAGGCTTAATATGACAGCAGGAGAGAGATTAATACACTGGATCGAGGGCCTAACTCCTCGATGGGCCGACCGGCTGGCTGCCTGGGGTATCGGCTTATTTGCTCGAAGCGCAACCAAGACGCTCGAGGACACCGAGCCGGCAGTTAAGGAGTCGGCTGAGGCCTTTCTAACCTGGATCAGGACCGATCCCATGGTACCCGAGGAGATCAAGAACCATATCGAGAAAGCTCTTGGCGCCGGGAATATATGGGAGACAATCTACCTCGAGCTGATTATGATACTCCAGTCGCTCGGTGTTATCCTGGGCGGATCCGTACCAATAGCCAATGAGCTCAGGTATGCCCAGGACTACCTGAAGCGCAGCTCCCGACTCGATCCCTCGTCCGTCATGACAGCCTGGAGGCGAGATCCCGAGGCATACAGTAAATACTTCGATGACCTTAAGGAGCAAGGCTGGAGTGATGACAGAATAGAGGCACTCAAGTTTGTCACCCTGGTCTACCCGTCACGTCAGGACGGTCTAAGGTATGTGGCTAAAGAAGCCCTCGAGCCTGACGCAATCGCTAAATACGGACTCATGGATGAGTTCGACCGGATCGACCTGTCGCTCTTTGCCCAAATAGGCGTGCCTGAGGAGACAGTAAGACTCGACTGGATCGCTCACTGGGAGCACGCTTCCTGGATACAGATTGTCGAGATGCTTCACCGGGGGCTGATAACCGAGCAGGAAGTTTACGAGTGGTTCAGAGTTGTCGAGATAGTGCCTTATTGGAGGGACCTGTTAATTCAGACTGCCTACACCTGGCCCACCAGGGTTGACGTGAGGCGATGGTGGGATATGAGGACCATAGACGAGCCGGAGCTCCGTCGGCTCTATTCCGGCATGGGATACCGTGGCGTCAACCTCGATAATTATGTACTGTGGACAAAGGTATACACTGCCTTCCCTGATCTCATGGCCAGGTGGTCAAAAGGCTGGATCACCCTTGACCAGGTTAAATCGGAGCTGACTGCGCTGGGCATGCCGGCAGCCAGAATTGAGGAGTTTATTCAGATGAAGGTCAAGGCAGCCGAGCCGGAGAGGATCACCGGGGAGAGGGATATTACTAAGACCGACATTATCAAAGGGGTAAAGATGGCAGTGATCACCCGGGGCGAGGGAGTGGAGCTCCTGGTCGACATGGGCTACGATGAGGACGAGGCCGTTTATATTCTCGAGATAAACATTCCCCCGGATGAGGAGGACGTGGTAGTCAGCCAGCGAGAGCTGACTAAGGCCGATATACTCCGGGGCCTTAAGACAGCCGTTATCACCAGGGCGGATGCTGGCGCCAGGCTCCAGGAGCTCAGGTACTCGCCGGCCGATGCCGAATTCCTGCTCAAGATCTACGATGCCCAGGTCGAGCCGCCTACAGAGCCCAGGGAGCGAGAGGCATCTAAGGCCGACATTATCCTGGCAGTAAAGAAGGGGTTGATCACAGCCGAGGACGCTTACCTCATGCTCCTGGATATAGACTTTACTCCGGAGGCGGCAGCGTTTATACTCGAGGTCAAGGCCGAGGTATCACCGTTCAGCCCGGTAAACTTTGCCGAGTTTAAGGACCTGACTCAAAAGTACCGATTCGCCGCCGGCATGGAGGCCAAGCCTATGCCCGAGGAGATAAAGATGGCAGCCGCCGAGGTGGTTAAACTCACCGGTGAAGTGGCAGCACTCGATGGTGCCATCATCGAGGAGGAGCGCCTCATGATTGACCAGGAGATAATTCCCGAGGAGACGACCAAGAGGCTAAAAACTCTCCGGGTAAAGAGAAACCGGGCGATCTCAACACTTACAACGGCCAAATCGGACTATGATCGACTGGTTGCCGAGTGGCGCCACGGTTTATCGTAGCCAGCGAGCCCTCAGCTCGGCGAGACTGCCCCTTAAATCTCTTTGGAATAGTATAGTACCCCGGTTATTAGGCTCGAGAGGGGCCTAGCCCCTCAAATCGACAGGAGCTCATCACCGGTGACACCCCCCATTTTACTCGACATAATTCTTTATAGTACAACCGTACTATATCTAGTCACCGAGTTGACTATTGACACCATCGGTATACTGTGGTAAACTGGTTGCCGGTGATGAAGTGACCTGGGTATACTAAAATGAGAAACGGCTGGAAGGAAAAACCACTCCTCGGAATAGATCCGATCACGTCAGTTTTACGGACCTCGGCGTCCTCGACGTGGACTAAGGGCCATCTCTTTGTTGTATTCTCTCCCCTCGAGCAACAACCGGACGGCCTCTGGAAACACGCCTCTATCAGTCACCCGAGGCGTTATCCCTTTTGGGACGAGATCCTCGATGTCCGTTATTCGTTCTTTGGCGACGAGGACGAGGTGTTTCAAATACTTCCTCCTAAAAGGGAGTATCTAAATATACACAAGAACTGCTTTCACCTCTGGAGTCCGGTCGGGAGGAGAATAACACCCGGCTAACTCCAGACAAAAGAATAATAGAGGAGGTTGACCATGACCATAGACAAGGCTATCGAAACCCTACAAGCTATCCAACATACCGGCAACTATCAGAAAAGCTTAGATGACACGGATGCCATTAAGTTAGGCATCGAAGCCATGAAACGAATTAATGCTTGGCGTAATGACAATAACGAAGACCTGATGTGGGATTTGGAAGGAGAGACCAAAGAATAATAGAAGGAGGTTGACCATGGCAAAACTCACAAAAGAGAGGACCAAGGAGATCGCTGACCAGCTCCTAAATATCCGACTCCAGCTCGAGCTAATCAAGCCCGAGGAGATCCAGGAGATATTAAGGGGCATGAGGCAAGATCAAGCGATCGGTCCTCTCCTGGATCCTACCAAATGGAGGGACCGGGATCTATTCTCTCTAAACAACAAGAGCCAATGTTTCTTAGTGAAACTACTCGAGCTCAAGGCCGTCAGCAGTAACTAAATCAAGAGGAGGCTGTTATCGATGAGCAAAACGATAAAAGTTGAGGACCAGGTGTATGAGGACCTGGACCAGCTCCGGAGCAAGGGGGTCACTTTTAGCTGGGTGATCGCTGATCTCCTGGCCGGTCGATTAAAAGTATTCGATCTCCTCAGTGTCCTCGAGAGCCAGCTCCGTTTTAGAGAGTGGCAGCAAGGGCAAATCGACGCCATGACTAAGGCTAGAGCTGAACAAGGTGACCTGGAGGCCCGGACGCTAACACAGTAAGAGGAGGTTAAACCATGAGACGGATCAAGATAGACACAGGGCATATGGTTAATATCATCGACGTACCCGACGAGCCACGCCCCAAGCCTATAATCTTGAGGATCGAATTGATTGATCCAATCACCCGGGAAATATTGAGTACTGGGTTTCGTGTGATCGAGGTCCGCGATGATCACCTGGTAATAAATTAAAGTGCTATCAGGTGAGACCAAGGAATAACAGAGGAGGTGAAACGTGAAAATAGACAAGGCGATTGAAATCCTGGTCATACACAACGACCATAACCCCGACTTCACCGATGCTGAGAGGCAAGAAGCTCACCAGTTAGGCATAGAAGCCCTGAAAGCGGTTAAGGATAGCCGTAGTCTTTGGGGAAACCGAGGTATTTCTGAACTACCAGATGAGACCAAAGAATAAAGCAGGAGGTTGACTAATGAAGTGTCCACTATTTATCCTGACTGATACCAGGGCTCAGCTCGGAGAGGAGACGGAGATCGGCGAATGTATCAAAGAGGATTGCGGAGCCTGGGAGGGAGCTATCGAGTGCTGCTCAATCGTCGCTCTGGCTAAGGTCATGGTCGCTATCGGCAATACCCTGGGGAGGATCCATGTCGAGCTTTGCCTGAGCAAGTATACCTACACTTGCCATTATTGCGGAGTACGAATTGAGAAAACGGTCCGGGGAGGAGAGCGATAACCTCCTCCTGCATGACTGAGGAGAAAGAGGAGGAGTAAATGACTGACAAATACGAGGAGACGTGCTGGAGCTGCGGCTCAAACGACCTGGAGCACAAGGACTCATATTTTCTATGTCGCCAGTGCGGGGCTACCTATAACTACGTCTCAAAGCCAGGGCCAGCTATTGTGGTACCAGGCAATGTATTCAAGGACGACGACACAACCAAGCCTACCAGGAGAAGCCGACACCCGACGTCGGCATCTACTAACGCCGCGCGGAAAGCTCGAGAGGCATAGGGCTAACTCTATCTCCGGGGCTCTGAAATATCGCCCTCCAGAACACTCGACCAGGCATGGTCAGAATTGGAGTCAGCCACTTCTCCAGGAAGCCGACGCCATGCTCGGCAAGATACCGGGCCAGCAGCAAAACTAACTGGTCGAGCCGGTAAAGATTGGAGATCTGAGCATGAGGACGAACGACATATCTATTGACAACCTGGATCAGCCCGAGCTCCTCGAGGAGCTTGATGGTCCTCCAGAATGTAGCCTTACTGGACCAGGAGCCCTCGGTGATATGAGCCTCTTTAGGGTAGACTCGGCCGTAGTAGGCCCACAGCCGGAGGAGCTCGAAGGTCACGCTGCGTTGTTTAGCCGTCATGCCCAGGACGTCACGGAGACAGCTCAGGACGTAGTTATGCTTCTTAAGGAGGAGCTGCGGTGACAGGACTCGGCGAGTGCGTGATACACCATAAGGACCACCACTCAGGTTGTTATAAGAAACTAGTGTTTTCTCTCTACGAGGCAAGGGGGCTTTATGGTGCATCATCGAGTTGAAGGGAGGTGTTAATAACGTGTTAACAGTGGACTTGACAGGCCAGAATGGCTGTGCTAATTTGGTAGCTGAACTATCCTCAAACATAGTTGACCTCCGAAATGGAGTAGTCCCTGGTTTCTAATTGCCCAGAGCCAGGGACTATTCTATTTCAGGGACCTCGAGAAGTCAATAGAACGGTAGTTCTAAAATATATGGTATAGGAGGAGGTGCAAAGTATGAAGTGGACAACTGGTCGCATTGTTTTGGCCGCTTTGCTGGCAGCTCAACCCGTTGGCATAGTTCTACTTCTGGTCTACTTCATGCCGAAATGGACCAGGGACGATAAAGGAAAGGAGGGTTAGCACCCTGGAGAGGGAAGGTAAGATGAACTGGCATGTACGGTTTGGGCTAATAGTGATAGCATTTGGCCTCGGCTACATTATCGGCACTCTTATAGTGCTTGTAGGCGGAGTAAATTAAATAAGGGAGGAAAACATGAATTACCAGGTATGGAATAAAGAGGAGTTTGACGAGAGTTACAAAAAGATCGACTGTGCGGACCTCGAGGCGGCGAGACGAGAGATCGACGCGGCGGTCCGGCTCGGGAAAGAGCCGACCCTGACCGTTGAAGTCCCTTACACACTGTCGATCAAGATCGAGGCGGTGGGAACTGAAAAGCCCCAGCGTAAGGCAGCCATAAAAGAGTCGGATACTAAGAGTAAGGAGGCAGCCAAAAGTGAAGTTGGTCAAGGTGAAACCGGGTCAGATTAAAATACCCGAGCTGAGGGTCAGGGCCAGGTTCGACGAGGAGATCTGGCAGCAATTCCAGAACTCGATCAAAGAAGCCGGGATAATATCACCGGTGATAGTGTGCAAAGTCGGTGAGGACCTGGTGCTGGTAGACGGGGAGCATCGTTTGCAGGAGGCTATTGCCCAGGGGATCCCCACGGTAGACGCCGTAGTATTCGAGGGAGACATGGTAGACGTACTGACCAAAAACCTGTTTCTGGACCACACCCGCGGTAAAACGCCGGTGTCGGAAATGATTAAAGTTATCGGAGCTCTCTATACCGAGTACGGCCTTGACTCGGATCAGATCAAAGAAAAGACCGGTCTAACCCGGGACTATATAGAGAAACTGGTCAAGATCTCCCTGGCTTCTCCCTCGGTTCAACAAGCCTTAGACGACGGTATTATCGGTGTCGGCCATGCCTTTCAGTTATGCCGGCTGCCGTATGCCATCATGCAGGAGGAGGTTATCGCTAAACACCAGGTGTACCGGTACAAAGTTGCCGAGCTCAAGGAGATGGTCGACCTGGCGTTAGGCAGTCTGGAGCAAATCGCTGAGACACCACAACCTACTGGTGATAAAGAACCTCGGCCGGCGCCTATCTACCACTGTGAGGGGTGTAAAAACGAGGTAGAGCCTCGTTATCTGAGGCCAGTTATGCTGTGTCCTGACTGCTTTGGAGAGGTCTGGAGGCTTGCTCAAGTCAAGAGACAGACAGAGGTGGAAGTCGAGGAGAAGTCACCCTCCCCCTAAACAGT
>Ga0209977_10000669_pt1 | contig 13847 bp, 5 predicted proteins | sample SumtaG_2_FD_183113 | JGI IMG/M metagenome (GOLD analysis project Ga0209977, IMG submission 183113) | Deep subsurface microbial communities from Indian Ocean to uncover new lineages of life (NeLLi) - Sumatra_00607 metaG (SPAdes) (version 2) | ecosystem: Environmental > Aquatic > Marine > Oceanic... | reverse complement strand
CTCCCCATTGGCTGCAATCCACAACTGGGTCTCGGTGATTTGCTCGCCGATCTGAGCTATCTGCTCATTGAGGTTGCGAATCTCCTGCTGCTGGATGTACGAAGACAGCACATCAGTATTGTCCTGCACTGCTTTGGCAAGCTCCGAGGCTGCCGCATCGGTGAAGAAAAACTCGTCAAGAATTTCGACCGTAAAGCTCTGCGCTTTGTAAGCACCGACCGCCACCGCAAGGATCAGTATCAACGGTACTGTGACCTTGGTCTCGGCCAGTTTCGAATAATTAAGAGCCATGATTACCCCCCGTTTTTCGCCTTCTGCCAGTCGGTCGCCGACTGCCCGGTCAGATAGGCGCCGTATATTACTCCGAGCGCTGTCGAAAAGGACCCGAAGCTTTCCGGATCGCCCCAAAAAAATCCTGAGCACAGTGCCAGAGTGGCGACGATAAAGCTCAGGAATCTTTTCCCTCGATATCTTCCAGCGCCGTTGCTCATGCATAGTCCTCCACCGTGATCCAGGCCTCGGCACCTACCTCAAGCTGGGCTGCGATTCTTTCGTACAGCCTGCGATAAGCAGCCACTGAGGTCGTGACCATGCCGCGTTCTTCTACGTTCGATACCTGGCCATCGCCGACCAGGAGACAGCCATCGGTGTCGTCATCCTTGTTGCCGACGTGGATGTAGACAAACTGGAAGTCCGGAATATCCTGCAGCCACAGCATCCCGCGGTGCCAGGGGAATCGCTTCTTGTAGCGCACGATCATGCCGCCCTCATCGCGGAACTTTATCTGGTACCTGCCTGGCGGGATCCGTGTCTCGCCCTTGATCTTCGGCTCGTTGAACTGGTCCTCGAGGACGTAGCAGAGAAACTCAGGCTCGGCCGTCACATCGAACATGGTGCCGAGGGTGGCCTCGTCGCCGGATGAGATGCGTCTGTTCAGTAACTCAAGCATTCAATCTCTCCATGAAATCACGACCTGGTTCAGCTGGCAGTGATCCGATCAGTTTGGCTGTCGCCGGGTAGCCGGCCTTGTTGAATTGTCGGACTGCAGCAACCCGCTCCTTGCCGTCCAGCATCGGTAGAATAGCCGCCGTCTCCTCCGCTTCCCGACGCTGTTCCATGATCATGTTGTAGCGCTTATTGAAACGATTCTGGAGCTTCGTCTTCCTGTCCTCGATCTTTTCGGTCTGCTCTTCTTTCCACTCGTCATCGCGCTTGGAATTCTCGACTGCTTTGCGCCTGGCGTTGAGCTTTTTCAGCTTACCTTCCATATCTCGCAGAGCGTCATCGAGTCGAGCTTCATGCCTGTATTGCTTGATGATGCGTGCGCGATTGTTGCTCGCATCGATCCGCTCTTCCGAAGTGGCCGCGAGCTTGACCGACTCTGATGCAACCTTGATCTCCTGGACTGCGTACTCGATTGACGTGCGAATCTCGTAGTACCTCTCGCTGACAACTCGCTCATCAGTCACGCCAACGAATCGCCTGGCAAACGGCACCTTACGGAAATCGACCTCGCCCTCCTGGACCATGACGCCAAGCTCAATCGAGTTAGTAACGAAACGACCGGCACCGCCAGTAAAGAAATCCTCTACCAGCTGGATTGTCTCGGGGGAGATGTCCAATGCGGAAATCGGTGCCGGCCGCGCTTTCGTTCCACCGCCAAGCTTGTTCAGGAATTCGGCCAGGGCGATCGCATGCTTGGGTACGCTGCGGTAGTACTGCTGTGATTCAGGCTCCGGCGCTGGATCGTACTTGCTCGGCGTCGGCCGAACCGGACCACCATGCCAATTTACATTCTCTGAGATCTGCGCAAACGGCGTCAGGAAGGTAGGCAAGATCGTCTGCAGCGGAGTGGGTCCGGTGCCGATAGGATTGAAACTGCCAAGCGCCGCCGACAAGATTGCAGCTGAGTCCTCGAGCGGTGACCATTCTTTCTTGTTGCCGATGCCGGTGTAATCGATGATGCCGCCAAGCTTCTGGCCCATCACGTGCAGCATGTTATATCCGTATGGCAGCGGGATCGTGAGATAGTGCTCGGTGAAATCATCCGGGCCTTCGGCGCGGAATCGCTCCGGCATCATGATGATCATGTTCCGCTCTTTCACCCACTTCGGGATCTTGTCGTAGCGGTTCTCGCCGTCGTCATCCTCGCCGGCCATCATGCGATTGAGTATCTCGAGGGTGGCGGCAAACGCCACGATCCCGTACATGACCTTACGGACCCTCGGTGACTTGGCCGCCTTCCACATGACCGCCATGCCCTGGATCGATGCGTTGTAGAACAGATACATCGCATTCAATTGCGAGCCAAGATCTCCCTTGCGGTTGAAGTTCACCGTTAGATTCTTGGCCAGCGATGCAGCCCTACGCGGACTTAAGCCCGCGGCTTTTGCATGCATGAACGCCGACAGGCGCACAGCGTTTTCAACCGCCTGGTTCTCTGCCTCGATGTATTTGCCGGCCTTCCTGAGTGTCGACCAGGAAATCATTCCGGAACTCTTGTCTCGCATCTCACCGTACAGCGAGTCCTCGAGGTCCTGGATGTCTTTGTAGTTGTCGAGCCATCCGACCTGGCCACCGAGATCTCGGTACTCTTCGAATTGTTCTCTCCAAAAGTCAGCTGACTCTGGGTCCTTGAAGCTCGGCAACTCGAGGAACCGGCGGATCCCGCGGTGCGCTTTGAAGACATCCTTCAGGATCGCCATCTTCATGTTCTGCGCATCGGTCGCGTTCAGATTGATCATCGCCGTCTGCAGGTCACGCGCCAGGTTCGAAACGATGAACTCAGGATTGAAGCTCGTATTGACAGCTGACAGGATCCGATTCAACGACAGCAGCATACGGAATCCAGCATTCATCTCTTCCGAACTGAGATTCTTGATCGACCGCGCCATCTGCATGGCGACAGGATCTTCCTCGTTGAACGTGATGTGGAAATCCTTGCCATCGACCTTCACCCGCAGCACGTTGTCCTTGAGCTTGTAGGTAGGATCCACTCGAGTGACGACCAGGCCAGTAGTCTTGTCGATCGCCTTAACGGTCTCGACTTCGTTGGCGGTCCATAGATCTGGGTTCGGATGCTGCTGCACCAGGTTCAAAAGCGTACGGCCAACCCTGGCTTTCTCAGCCAGGATCACGGTCGACTGGTGTTGTGCCACGACATTGGCCAGGATGTTAGCCGCCAGGGATTTTCTTCCCAGCCGGCGCTTGTTGAGCTTGCCGCCCGTGTCATAGCCCTTGCCCTTCTTCGGGAAGAACGTCGTGTTCATCGGGCCGTCTTTCCAGCCCTTCAGCGGCACGTAATAATTGTAGGCCTTCTCCCAGGTGTCGATCGTTTCCTGGGTCTCGAGTCCTTCCTCGACCATGATCCTCCGATTGATCGCGGTCATCGCGTCGACCTGGGCAGCGATCGCTTCCAGCTGCTTGACGTCGCCCTTGTCCCTCAGCGTTTCCATGGCGAGCGCTGCGTCCTCGTTGCTCATGCCGGAGAGCGCTTTAAGCTCGGGTTTCTTTTTGAGCCTGGCGGCTACCGCTTTGCGGAATTTGTCCTGGGCCGCAGCACGTGTCGCATCGTCGTATGCGTCCGCGAGATCCTGCTCGTACTCCTTGACCATTGCCGGCGTGGCTTTATTGATCTTGTAGAGTGCTGCATTCGCCTCCGGCGCATGCCTGGCATACAGGAACCACTCGACCTCGTCCCAGGTGTAATCGCTCTCGTCGATCGCATCGATGAGCGGCCGGATGTTTTCCTTCTCAAAGCGGTCGACTCGCGACTTCACGCGGCCATGGAACAGTTCCTCAGCCAGGTACGCATCGAGATCCTCGTCGATCGGCCGCCCGGTCTGCAACTCGATCGCCCGCTGCACATTGAGCAGATCGATAAACTTGTCCTGCGCTTTGTACACCAGGTAGTTCCAGGCGCGACTGGTCTTCGAACCTTCCTCGATGGTGAAGTTCTCGAACAGATCCCCGGTCTCGATGGCATCGGCTCTGCCCTCGTACTCGTTGACATGCATGAGAATATCGGGCGACTCAATATCGTAGGTGCCGACGTTGCCAACCGCGGACTTAATCTGATTCGATTCAAAGGCAATAAAGACGTCCTGCGCTGGAGCACCGTCGCCAGTCCAGTCTCGAATGATCACGCCGTCATAACCGTGGTCTTGCATGTACTCCCTGACGACAATGCCGGCCGGCGCTTGCCTGTCCCTGAAGTTCACAGTCTTGTCGACCTGCTCGCCAGTGTTCGCGTTGTGCATCTCGATGGCGCGGTCGACGTGCGCCTGCAATTCTTCCCAGGTTCCCTCGAATGGATTACGAATCGACAGGTAAGCCGGGAACATTTGACCGGTCTCGCCTTCCTCCGGCAGCATTGCGTACCGCTCAGCGTGAATTGGCTGGGATGAGAACCAGGTCCCCATGTGATTCCAACCGCCCCAGCTGCCTATTGGCGAAAATTCTGTGAACGGTTCCTGGCTCTGCGTACCGTGGTAGACAACCATCGGGCTGCCGTCTTCATTGACGACCTCGGAGTCGTACATAAACGCCTCAAGGCCTTCGAACGTCGGGTCTTCATTAACGTGGAACGCCGTGCTGATCTCGCCAGTCTCTGGATCGAAGCGCTTGACCTGGTAGCGATAGGCGCCGTACTCATTGTCGAGCTTGTCCATGCGGGTACGCGCCCGCTTCCGTGCGTGCCGCCCCGTGTATGGCTTACCAACCCGCTGACCCGTGTGAGCATCGATGACCACGAACGGCCCTTGATCGAAGGTGGATGCATCAGCCTCGACGCTGAATACCGGGCGATTGCCAAGCAGGCGGATCTGCTCGAGGAGTCCTGCCTTGTCGATGTTCCTGGCGTCTGCCAGGTAGAAGAACAGCGGCTCGGCATCCTCCCTGGTGATGTTGCCGGCACGGATCTGCGCGAACAGTTCCTTGCGGTATGTGTCGGACGGCGCTGAGTTCGGCACGCGGTCCAGATTGATGGCCTTCCACAATCCTGAAAACATGACCGGAGCTTTTCGATTTCTAAGTAAGCCGCGTGATCGACTTGCCGGCGTGCCGACAAACATCCTGGACTTACGAATCAATCGCTGGATCTCTGCTTCGGAAAACTGTGCGCCACGCAGACGAGCGATTGCGATTCTAAGCGCCTCTACCAACTGCCGGAGTAAGGATGCCTCCCGTGCTGGTAACTTCTCACCTGCGAGCACACGCTGCGCCCTGTACGCAATAAACTCTTCTGCCGCGACTCGCCGTTGCTGCGGCTTTCTAATGTCTAGCCCGTTGCGCTTCGCAGCCGCTTTGACCTTTTCCGGAAACGCTTTATAGATCCGGTCCATGATCGTGTCGTACTCGGCGCCGAGCACTGAACGAACTCCGTAGTGACCGACCGTCTCATGCAGGTAGACCTCGGTAGCCTCTGACAAGCTGTCGAGACTGGATGCAATCAAGTAAACGTCGCCAGTCTCCGGATCGAACATTCCGCCGACTCTGCCCTCCATGCCGGCGTGCTTGATGGCTACCAGGTTCTTGTGCGGCAGATGCGCTTCGGTTGGCGCAATCTTTACGTTCGGCGAACCAGGATAGATCTCGAGTATTTGCTTGACGGTCTCCTTCAGTTCTGAAACTTCCACGCCTCTCGGCTTGCCGGCTGCAACAGCTTGCTCAGCTGCTGCATGAAACAACGGCCCGAACGTGAATGGCTCTTCGGTCGTGTTCTGAAGCTCTACCGCTTCCTGCAGCTGCTCGTCGCTGATCGGCGCATACGCCTCGAGATCGATGCCCACCGTAGGCTCGCGTCCTTGCTCTTCAGCCATGGCTTGCTCGGTGCGCTCGAGTCCAGTGAGCACGGACTTGATGTCTACTTTGATAACGGACGGCCTGAACCCAAACTCGCCGGCATCGGCAAAGTCACCAGTTACCGTACGGAATACTGCGTCAGCCAGGTTGACGTTCGCTTCCTGATTGAAAGTCGCATCAGGGATCGCGATGCCCATGTGATCGAGCAGGGCGCGCTGCACTCGGAATGCGACGTCCTCCCACTCGACTGCGCGCTGGGCCTGCATCAATGTCAGCGGCTCGAGTTCGACCTCGACACGTTTCGGCGGTGCGCCGCGCTCACCCATCATTGTCTGACCAAGCCGGCCATAACGCCTGGAGTCGCCGTAGCGCTCCTGCATGATGCGTTCGGTTATGCCGTGCGCCATCTCGTGACTAACGCGCCAGGCGCGGGTATAGGTCTCGTCTTTGAATGACCCATGGGCAGCTGCCGGATCGTAGATCCAGACAGTGCCAGACTCATAGTTTTGTTTGCCGAGCCGCGGGATGCGGAAATTTTCTTCTTCGAATGAGAAAACCTCGACGGTGTAGCCGAACCGTTCAGCCAGCTGCTCGATGACTTCCGGGTTGTTTATCGCCTCGGTGAGATCGTAGTACTTGAGTTCTTCGGTGGTGTCTCGGGTGCGATCTACTGCTCCGAATCTTGAGAAGATTTCGGTTTCGGTTGCGGCCCGGTCTCCGAGTCGATCCACGGGTATTGGTGCGGCTGCCCCCGCCCTCGCGGATCTTTTGGTTTTGGCGAAATTGCGGGTGATCGTCTGCGCACTGCGCCGCCAACCACGAACTTGTTCGAGAAGATCGGGTCGTCCGGTTTTGCGTCCGTAATCGGAAATTTGTTCTTCGAGCGCTTGGCCATCGGGATCAGCCTCCCAGTCATGCGTTAAATTGTTACCCTCAGTACCGAATGCAACCTGGGCTATCAGGTCGATATCAGCACCTATATTTTCCACTATTTCCTGTATTTTTTCAACAAATTCAGCAGGTAAGAGTCCTGAAAATGGGACGCCCTTCTCATTTTTGTAGTCGATTATCACGACCTGGCCAGGCCCGGTCACGCTGAAGCCAGGCTCCACCCTGTCCGGGAATTCTTTGGTCGGCCCCAGCACCTTGCGAAGCTCGTCGAAAAGCAACTCCTCTTGCGATTCGGTTATATCGTGCGTCAGCGTCAGGGCAACGCCCTGCGTAAGTTTCTTCCCGAACTTGCCGGTGATGTCGCTCTTCTTCGCTCTTGGATCTGCACGGAACCAGGGAACTGAATCCTGGCTGTAGATGTACGTCATGATCGTCGCGAAAATGTTTGCCACTTCCGGATTAGGTTTGGCGCCACCGAGCAAAGCTATATTCGAGATCTCGTTCGGATTGACCATTCCCTCATAGCCACCGACTCCGGTCTCGACGTTGTAGAGCGGTATGCCGAGAGCTTCCAGGACAACGTGCTTGTTGTCGTCGGCCAGGTCTTCGCGCAGCCGGCGGCCAAGCTCTTCTTTCTCTTCTCGTGGTAAAGCGTTGATCTCCCTGCCGGTCTCGGTCTTTGTTGACGGTATTACTTCGTGCGTAACCTGGGCTGTCGCCTTCATGATGTGCTCAGAGAACGCATCGACCGGCGTTTCCTGGCCATGGTTTGGCCCCTTGTCTCTGCCAAGAGAATCGACTGAGCGCTCGTGTACCCAGATCGCTGCCTGGACATGTCGTGGCAACCAATGAGTCCCATGCCTGGCGTTATAAAGCTTGGTCGCATCCTGCAGTATTTTCTCTGAAAAGATGTACTGGTTATCAGTAACGCTGTCGCTGTCGTAGTTGAGATTTCGAGCCATCCACCGGTCAATGGTGGTGGCATCCGGCCAGAAATTTGTGTTGAAGGTCGCGTCGTAGAGATTCCGGTAGAAGCTCATGACCTTAAGCCCGACGCCGCGTGTCCCGTTATGGATTTCATCGCGTGTCAGTTCACGCAGGCGCGCTACACTTCTCGCCATATCATTCGGATACTTTCCAGCACCGACCGCCGGCTCACCCTGCACGATGGCGTACGCTGACTTGATCATCGCGGTTGTGTTTGCTCCAACCCCTGTGCCGGCTGAGTAGGCGGCCATGAGCTTGACCATCTCGTGCATCATCTCGGGATTGCCGCGGGTGATCTTGCGAATCATGGCGCCGGAATTCTCGTACCAGATCCAGGCCTCCGGCGGAATCAATGACGAGTCCTCGAGGATCGTGACGGTCTTCTCGATCAGGTCTATGATGGTCTGATCTGATTTTTTATCCTTGATCAGTCCACTGATACCGACCCATTTCCCGTGATGCTTTTTGTAGCGCTCCTCGCTTATATCGAGGACGTCTTCTTCCACATGGAAGACCGGCGCCATGTCGAAAGCCTCCTCTGTTGGCGCCTCGATGCGACTGATTGCCGGCGTGCCGAGGCCCACATACAGATCCCCACCAGTCTCGAGCGCTCGATCGACAGCGGCCTGGTCGGTGTACTCGATAGTCCAGCCACGGCGCCGAAGGCCTTCGAACATCTGCAGCCCTTCGTTCAGTATGTTGCTCGATGACTGCAGCGTGCGCCCTGTCTCCTCCGCTATCTCTACCGCCCTGGCCACCAGCCGACTGCCAATTCCCTGGCGCTGCTGTGCTTCATCGACAAAGATATCGTCCATCTGCAGGAGGCCACCCTCGCGCTCATTCAATACCAGGCGAGCACTCGGGCGCCGGCCCTCTCGCACTGGCGTCTGGATCTCGATACGCCCTTCCGCAGGCCGCTGCACATCGAGCGGCTTAGGCGCTATCTCGAGCACCAACGGTTTGTCGTGCTTCGGTTTGTCGAGCCAGGCCTTCAACTGGTCCGGTCGCATGGCGACGGCGTCGATCTGGTAATCGCGTGCCGGCTGGAAGTCGAGCTTGTAGGCATCGGTGGCCGCCTGCAGCGACGGGTAACCGACCATGACCTTGTGCTCGTCGAAGTTTTCTCCGACTGCTTCCTGACTCGGATCCTTCGCCTGGTTGATCACGTACGCCATCGGCATTGAGATGTCTGGCCCGACGTATACGTCGACACCTTCAGTCGGTTTTCCATCGACGGTGTCGGCACCAGGCTTCGACGTGAAGTAGCCGTAGCCGGAGTTCATCTTTTGCTGCCACGCGACACCTTGCTCGTTAACACCAGAGCGAACACTGCCGGCTGGATTCTCGATCGCGACCTCGACGCCGTTCCACGTGAAACGTCCCTTCTTGTAATTGCCGGCATCTTTCTGTGCCTGCGTCGGCGTAACATCGGTTTCTGCTTCGGCAACCGAGAACGCCGGCTCCATCTCGAGCACGTCAACGGTTGGACCAAGCTCGGTTTCCTCAACACCACGAGTGCGCAGCGCTGCCTTCTTACGATCACGGCGAACTTTGACTTGTTGCGCAGCCAGCTGACGTCGACCTTTTGGCAGTACCTGGATCTCGCCCTCGTCGTTGACCTTGATCAGTTCGTCTGCTTCGAGTGCTGCCAGGTCGTCATCGGTCATGCCGGCGCCGGCCTCATTGACGGCTTTGTCTAGCGCGTCGGTGTTCGCCTCGAGGATCGCGAGCGCGGCCTTCTCCTGGTTCTTCTCGGTCAGATCCAAACGCAGGAAATTCATGTGCTGCTCGTACTCGCTGACTTCTTTCAGGGCTGGCGTCTCCGGCTGATAGGTGAGTTCAACTGCTCCACCCATGCCAGCGCCGACACCGAAGCCGATGATGCCGGCATCAACCAGGCGCATGAATGCTTCGGCAAGGGTCAACTCATCATGCAGAATGCCGTAGTCATAGCCCATCTGCAGAGCTTCAGTGACTGGCTCTTGTATTGCTTCGGCACCACCGCCGGCAAGGACACGCTTCAGTCCGGTGAAATTATTCTTAGTCAGAACCCCAAGCGACAAACGCTCGCTGACCAGTTCGGCCGCTGCATTAAAAAATCCAGCTGCCTGTGCCTCAGCAGGCGAATAGCCTTTATCAAGCATATCCCCGTAGGTCCGGCCATAGACCTGCATGCCCATAATCGTCGCGCCGAACGTCGGGTTCTTTGTGACCACAGTGGCCGCGACCGCCGGCCCCATATTAAAGAAGGCTTCCAGGCTTGCGAAAGCGTAGCCCTTCACCGAGCGTGGCTTGACCTTAAGTGCGTTCTCGTCGAATGTCTGCTTCTCGGCATCGTAGATATCCTGGGCAAACAGCGCGATCGGCGTATTTGCCGCTTCCATCTCCGTGGTGCCCCTGCCTTCAGGAGTCTGCAGCCAGTCAGTAAATGCCTGAATCGGGTGCACTCCCTCAGGCACTCTGTCGGACCCTTCCTCGAAGCCCCACTCTTTGGCAATTTGCTGATTCTCTTTCGAAGCGGTGATGTCACCGAGACCAGGGTTATCTATAAAGCCTTGCTCAACATCCGCATTCTGCTGCAGGTCTTCAATCGTGACTGGATCGCCGCCACGCATGCCGCCGAGAACCGCCAGGCGCAGGCCTGGCAGGAATCTTCTGAGCGTCTTGGTGAAAGATTCGCCGAAGCTATCCTCTTCCTGGTCGGCCCAGGCAGCGTCCTCAACCGCCTTCATTTTCTCCCGAGCAACTGGATATTTTTGCTCAAGGATCTGCTGCTCGGTTGGCGTGCCGAGCCGCGCTCTCATCTGCGGCCTTGCTTGTATCCGCTTTGCCGTGGTCAGCGCCGGCCCACCGTAACGCGCCTGCAGTTCGGCAATGTCTTCCGGATCCGGGCGCCTGATGATTATCGAGCCAGTGTCTTTCTTTTGTTCCCCTCTCAGCGCTGTTTCGAAATCCTCGAGTTCCTCCCTGAACTCGTCACCGAACGGCAACTCTTCACGACTCCAGTCAGCCATGCTCGGCATACTGGGATCCTGGGCGAACAGGTAGCCACCAACGACCTGGTCGAATCGGGACTCGTTGTGCCAGTCTTCGAAGCTCCGCTCTTCGCCCTCTTCCTTGGAGAGCTTGTAGGATTCCTTTGCCCACTTCATGTACTCGTGGCTTTTGCCAGCTGCTTTCTTCAGCCGGTTGTAACGCTCCGGATCGACATTCTTGAGATTGTGCAGCGACTCGCCCAGGAGCATCTTGTCCTCATAGCCCTCGGCGCCAGCAGCCTGAAACTTCGCGTGATTGATGTAGACGGTCGGCTTGTCGTCGGCCTCTTCGAACTTTGTTTCGCCCCATCGACGATCGTCCGGCTGAAATTCAGTGCTCGGATCCGTTGCGATATTCACGCTGGATAGCAGCCGCTGCCTGAGAGGTGACTCCGGCCGCTCCCTTGGCTCCAGGTCAAGCATCTCCAGCGGCTCACCGTACTCAGCGTCCGCGTAATTGAATGTAAAGGGCAGAGGCTCACCGTACTCGAGTCGGTCTTCCTCCTCCTCCTCGAGTGGTTTGTATGGAACCGGCGTGCCGTAGATGAGCGCCATGGCTACTGCTGCTGTAGGACCTGCTGCTCTTGCACCTGCTTGGCATTACCTTCAGCGTCTAGCGTCCAGTACTCCATGATGCCCGTGTCTGGATCCCTGAGCGGTGTAGCAACACCCTCAGTGAGCTTCGATGGATCCGGCTTGTGGCCCATCACAGAGTCTGTGCGCAGCATGTAGAAGTCTGCAATTGGACCAGCCTTCTCATCGATCATGCGCGCTCGCTCATCCGGCGTTGCACTGAAGTAATCGTCGTCGTCCTCGAGTAACTTGGCAGCCTCTTCACGCGCCTTCATCCTGGCTGTGCCTTCATCCAATTTCTTGCCGGTGTTCGCATACGTGAGTGCATCGTCCTCGACCTTACGCAGCGCTGCGCCAGTCAATGGCCTGCCTTGGCTGTCGGTACCGTGAACCGCCATATAACCGTTCTTCTTGATCTCCCACTCGAGCCTCTTCTCGGTGCTCTTCATGAACTCCGCATCCGGTTTGAATGGCTTGCCCTTGTGTATTACCTGGCGAGCTTCTCCGGTCGCTGCATCGCGGGTGTATAGAGTTCCATCATCGCCGATGTAGTCCTTGAACGGCCCGATCTTCGTGTTGAGTTGGTGCTGCAGGCGTTGCTGCTCAATCTCTAAGCGCTTGAGCGTGGCAGCACGATCGAACTGCTTATCGATCCTGCCGAGCCGGCGCTCTTCTGCTGCGGCACGCCGCTCTTCGGTGGCTATAGCTTTGGCCTCTTCTTTCTCTTCGCGCTGGCGCCTGCCGGCGATCGTCGCCTGTCCTGCCCGACCGATCGTCTCGACATCACTCAGACCTGCCGGCGCTGCCATGAGATTCAATCCGAACTCGAACAAGGCCTGGCCGATCTTACGTTTACCCATGCCCTCCGGTGGCGGTGCACCAGTCTGCTGGGTATAAAGCTCTTCAGCTGACAAGCCAGAGGTTTGCTCCATGATCTTGATCGCCTCGTCGATCTGTTTCGGATCCGCATCCTTCATCACGTCTTCCATTCCCATAGCGTCCTTGTCTTTGGGCTTCGGCTTCGGCGCTGTCTCCGGCAATGCTGGTGGCGCTGTATCTACATCAACCGGGGCAGCCTGTGGTCCCTGCATCATCGGCATGCCAAAGGCAGGCGGCTGCGGTGTTGCGGCTGGCGCCGGTCCAGGGAACGCACCTGAGTAGTCAGTAGCACCAGGCTGGCCAGGTGCCCCAGCTGAAGCAGCACCAGCTGGGGGCTGCGGAGGGGGGAACGCCCCTGCTTGTCCGACTCCTCCAGCGGCAGCAGCCACAGGCGGGGGAAATGCTGGTCCTGGCTGCTGTTGCGCTCCAGGTATCGCTGATGGCGGTATGCCTGGCTGACCTGGTCCGGAAAGCGCCGCTAACGTCGCAGAGTTCGCGTCAATCCATTCGTTTAATTTGTCGCCCATGATTCTCTCCTAGTACCATCCGCCGCCATGTGTTGGCGGTGCGGTCGGTTGCGTGCCGTAGCCACCGGCCCATGGATCTCCACCCCATGCGGCATACGGGTCTCCGCCGCCACCACCACCGCCGCCGCCACCGCCGAATGCCGCCATGCCCGCACCTTCACCGCCCATGATGTCGCCGAATCCAACACCGACCTTCTTCAGGAATCCGCCGCTCGCGCCGGACGCGGCAAGCGATGCGCCGCCGGTAAAGTAGGCACCGGCAACCGTGGCTGCCACGCCGAGGACGGTACCCAGAGCGCCCTTCTTCTCCTTCTGCGTCCGGGTCTTGGTGTGCGGAACTGTCGACAGCGTGTCAAGCAGCGGCTTCAGGTTGTTGACATCCCAGTCTCTGGCTTCGATGAACTGGCCGTAATCGAAGTCAAGGCCTGCCTGCTCCAGCTGGCGCTGCAAGCCACCAGTTGTGAGAAGGTTCGTAATATCTTGCTGCAGCATCTGCTGGCCTGCCTGACCCGTCGCTCGGAACTGGTCTGCTCCTCGAGCGAATACATCGCGATCGCGATTGAACTGTTCACGGGCCGACTCGAAGGCTTGCTGATAGCCACGCCCGTACAGGTCGCTCATCGCCTCGAGGCCACCGCGGCGTCCTTCGGCCTCGGCAATGCCGTGACGAGCGCCACCGAAGGCACCAGCCATACCAGCCTGACCGCTGATCGCCTGCTGCTGTCTGGCGATTTCTTCGCGAAGCTCACGTGCGGCAGGATCCAGTGCGCCCTCAATGTAGGGACTCATGTAGCCCTGCATGTCAGCTTCGGTGAATCCCTGGACGCCCTGCTCAGTCAGTTCACGGGATCGCTCCAGGTCGGACTGGTAGTCCTGACCTAACTCAAGCGCTCGTTCCCCGGCGACTCGCTCGCCCTCCGAGATATCGGCAATTCGCTGCTCTTCATACGGCGTGTATTCCCGGTCAGCTATTCCCCGGGCAATGCCTACCGCTTGTTCGCTACCTGCTTCAAGCCACGCGGGAACGCTGTCCGTTGTCGTCGTCTTCGATGAACTGCTCATGGTGTGGTGCCCTCACAAAATTACCACCGCCATTGATCCACCCGAGACCCTGCATGAGTTTGTTCTTGAGACCGGTCTGTTGGCCGCTCAT
>Ga0209977_10000667_pt1 | contig 13854 bp, 15 predicted proteins | sample SumtaG_2_FD_183113 | JGI IMG/M metagenome (GOLD analysis project Ga0209977, IMG submission 183113) | Deep subsurface microbial communities from Indian Ocean to uncover new lineages of life (NeLLi) - Sumatra_00607 metaG (SPAdes) (version 2) | ecosystem: Environmental > Aquatic > Marine > Oceanic... | reverse complement strand
CGCAGAATCAAACCGCGCTCGATAAGTCAACCCTTCAGATACTGACACCTACCTTTTGTTTTTCTTGAAGGCAAAATCCCCTCCAAATGCGCTGGTGGAAAGCAGGAAATAGATTCCCGATGTATACGAGCTCCATACCGGGAATGTTGCCCAGCCGGCCTCCACGGTCACCGGTGTCAGCCAGGGGATAAACGAGATGTTAGAGGATATGCCGGTTCTGAAGGTGTGCTTATTGTCTTCTACGAAACCATGTTCGGCGAAGATGTCGAACCTGGCAACCCGGTAGCGACCAGGTTTGCTTTCCTTAAACAACATGAACGGGGAGTAGGTCAGACGCAGCGACAACCAGGGCATTCCCCACCACCAGTCGGAAAGCGCACCCGCCCAGATACGCGTCCACAACCCAAGACCGACAGGCGGAGCGATGCCCGCGCCGATCTTTAATAAACATAATTCAACATCGTCCACCGGATGTCTCAACACAAAACTGTCATCAGGTACTACCCGGCCAACGCTCAGAAACTCGAATCCTAACCAGGTGGATAATCCTTGTTTCAGGGAAGAGAATTGATGGGTAATCGAGAAATCTTGAAGGTTTTCCCTCTTGATGGGTTGCTCAATCCCCAAAAGGCTGGTTGAAGCGATGAGATAGGGACCTGAACGGTCAAAGTAGTCTTTAAAAATCCAGCCAGCTTCGACGTTTATGGGTAAAAAGCAGGGAGGGATAGCAATGGAGAAAGAAACTCCTGTCCTCCAAAGCCACTCCTTGGTCCAGACGAACATATACCCAGGCTCTGCGAAAAGATCAAGCCGGGCGTAGCGCAGATAATCATCCTTCCTTTGTTTCCAGGAAAGGTAAGGGGTGTAGCTTATCCTTAACGATGCAACAGGTTCGCCGTATGCCATATCTCCAGCCCACAGCCTGACCCAGATACCTGCTCCCGCCGGAGGCATAAATCCCGCGCCGAATCTTGCAAGGGTGAACTCAAAAAAGGTGAAGTCGTCAAATGATGGTCCTCCAACGGCTTGAACTCCCAATCCCAAATTTATGACTTCCGCGGATTTCCATCCTGCTACCACTCCAGGCGGTTCTACTTTTAATGGGACTGACGTTCCTATTACGGCCATGGTCAGCAGCGCGAGGATCATATATCTCATCTTCTCCTCCTTTCACCCCGGCCGGGACAGCCCTGTGCCCCCTGAGACGGGGATCTCTAAACAATACTACGGTTGCATTGATGTTTGTCAAGTTGACCCTGCGATCTTTTCGCTTCGAGCGAAAAGGAGCTTTTATTTGTGGTCCCCATTCGAACGGTTCCGTTCGAATGGGGTATTAATTCGTCAGGTTTCTATTGTGTTCTTCACAAACCCCGTCACAATATGATCATGTTAAAGAGGAAGGAGGTCAGTGGATGACTCCTAAAAAAACACAACTAACGCCGCTTGAGGAGCTTAGCTTTGCCCCCACGGATTATCCCTGGGACGCGCAGGCGGCAGCGAAGCGTCTCGAGGAGGCTTTCGGTTGGGCAGCGCTTGCGGCTTACTCCCTCTGGATCGACACCTCAGCCGATTCGGAGTCCTTCGAGGCCTACCCGATGCTTGTGGTCGATATTGTGGATGGCGAGCCGTGCGTGGTCCCTGCAGCACTCAAGGCTGCCAGCGAAGCCATGACCGATCTCGACGAGGAGACGCGGAGCGCGGTTGAGCCTCGCTTGGGCGCTCTAAAGAAACGTCTGGCTCAAATAGAGAAGGCCAGCCAGGAATCACAGACCGCGACTACCGATGCGGGTACTGAAGAGGCAGAAGATGCAAAGAGTGAAGCGGAACCTCAAAGCGAAAGCCAGGTCGATCGGGGTCCCCGAGCGAACTCGGAGTCCTCGGTTGGGGTAAAAGAGGCAGAGCTGATCGTGGAGCGACTGGCCGCTAAAGGTAGTCTCTTGCCTGCCTGGGGACGCGAAGCGCTCGTGGGCTTCATAGCCGGGCTATCACAGGAGAAGAGCCTTTCGGATGAGGGCTTTGAGCCGATCTCTCCTCTGGAGTTCTTCACCGGTCTCATCGAGTCCTTGCCCGCGCTTGTTCCGCTCTCCGAGTTTGCTTCTCCCCAGGCTCGTGTGGATAACTCCTTTGAGGCGTTGGGCCGCAGGATAGCGGCAAGTATAAAACACAGCGCTGTGCAGCGCGAGGTCTAAAGATGACACAGCGCTATCAAGAAAAAACTCTACCCCTAAATGGGGTCCCCGCGAGAAAACAAAGTTTTCTCGTGGGGTGTTAAAGGAGGTTCTAGATGCCTGAAAGCTACGGAGTAACCATAACCGAACTGGCTGGAATCAATCTCTTGGCCGGATCACACCCGGTGACACTTTATCCCATCGTGCTGGGTTCGGGTGCTGGGGATCTTTCGGCAGGACAGGTTCTGGGTCGCAAGACCTCAGATAACAAGTACTACAAGTGGACTCCCGCGGGCACCGCTTACGCGGATGAATCCATCGGCACCGGCGACGGGTCAAAAAAGACCTTCTTCGCTACCCTGGCACACCCCGCAGTCAGCCCCGGTTCGGTGGTAGTTGACGCGGTGTTGCTCGATGACTCGACCGAGACCTTTTCTGACAACGGTGATGGCGGCCTTATCGGGAGTGCCGGAGGCGACGGTATCGTAGACTACGCAACTGGCAAAATTGTCGTCACCTTCTCCCAAGCGGTCAAGACCTCGGAATTAGTGAGCGCCGACTACACCGGGGACCTTGACGGAACCGAGGTTCCCCGTGCGATCCTGGCACGCGATACCGATGCATCTGAGGAAGATGTTAATACCGTAGCCTACGTCCACGGCGAGTTCAACGAGGATAAACTCGACTGGAACGACGCTACCGATCCACAGATTGCCGCGGCAAAGCGCAGGCTCGCCGAGTACGGAATCTACGTAAAGAAGATCGGAGGTTAAAATGGCAGAACTATTTCACTGGCGTGCTTTAACCACCGCCATCAACGAGATACCGGCAGCACCATCGTTCCTTACTGACAAGGTGTTTAAGACCAAGGTTCAGGCTTTGGCCGAGGAGATAGACGTTGACGTGGTGATCGGCGGGAAACGCCTGGCTCCGTTCGTCTCACCGGTTGAGGGCGGCATCGTCGTAGCAGAACTCGCACGCAAGATGCAGTCGGTTCGTGCGCCGCGCCTTCGCCCAAAGAAGGTGCTGGCCGCAAACGATCTACTCTCGGTTCGCTCGCCCGGAGCAGCACTCTACCTCGGAGAAGGCGGGATAGACGAATACAAGAACCAGCGCATAGGTGTTGAACTTTCAGACCTTAAGAACATGATCGTCCGCACCACCGAGTGGATGGCCTCCCAGGCCCTTCAGGGCGAGCTGATCGTTTCCCAGGAGAACATCGAGTTCAAGATAGACTACCTGTTGCCGGAGAGCCACAAGCCTGTCCTTACCACGGGCAACTACTGGGACGAGACCACCTCCGATCCTGTGCAGGACATCCTCACCTGGAAGCGGCTCATCTCATCGGATACCGGCTACTCGGCTGACGTGGCCATCGCCGGCACCGAGGCGATTGACGCCCTGCTCGGTCACTCCAAGGTGCGCGAGATTCTCAACTACCGCCACTTCAACGTGGGCGAGATATCGGTGGGGCGCTCCAACTACATCGGTCGTTTGGTGGGTGTTGACATCTACGAGTACGACGCGACCTACACCGACTCTGCGGGCGCAAGCCAGAACTTCATCGATCCGAAATCCTTCATCATGGTGGCCTCAGAGGGTCCGTTCCGCATGCACTACGCGTTGGTCTACGACCTGGACAACGCAGTTGCCGTGGCCCAGCCCTTCTTTGCAAAGAGCTGGACCGAGGCCGATCCATCAATGCTCTGGCTTCTTGCCGAGTCGCGCCCTCTGCCCGTGCCCCACTGGCCCGAGTGTATCGTTTACTGCGAGTCAGTAATCGCACCTGAATAATGACTGCCAAGACTTCTCGAACGTCCCGCGCTGTACGTACCTATAAGGTTCAGTTCCTGCGACCGGTGAAGATGGGTGGACGCTGGTATCTTCCAGGCGAAGAGGCTTTGCTCTCGGCTAAGATCGCGCGGGAGTTCGTCAAGCGCGGGCTCGTCGAGAAGCTGAAAGATTCTCGTGGGGGATAAAATGAGATATCTCACAGTAGACGAAGTAAAGGCCGCTGTTCCCACAGACGTTCTGGCTAGACTCACCGACGATGATGTCTCACACTCGATCACCGAGAAGGTCATAGACGATACAAAGATCGAGACCGCGATACTCTGGGCCGAGGCCTACGTTGATGCACAGCTTGCAAAGCGCTACATCGTGCCATTGGATTTTACCGCAATTCAATCCGAGGGTGCCCGAAATCTGGTGAAGGAGGCCTCACTTCAGATGACCGTCTACCGGCTCTACGCACGCGTTGAACAGGAAGGAATCGCCAAGGACAAGCGCGAGCTTGCCGACCGCACCCTTACCGACCTTGCCTCGGGTAAGATAGAGCTTGCAGGAGCCGAGGAGCGCGCCCGCGAACGCATCCGCTATCGGGCACCCAAGCCCCGGTTTTCCGTGAATAAAGAGGATTGACCTTATGGAACGCCACGAGAGTCAAAATCGCTATGGCTTTTTGAGGATGCCCGGCCGTCTCCCAGAGACGAAAGGGTTGCATCTGGCAGGTCTGAGTTCCCCTCCCCTGGTGGGAGGGGATAAAGGGGAGGTGGCTGGACGGCTAAAGCAACGAGTAAGGCTGCCAGGATGATACATCCAGGGAACATCTTCCGCTCGGGTCAGATAGCCGGATCGCATCCGGGGTCCCCGCAAGAGCGCGGAGCGACCTTGTGGGGTGTCTTATGAGTCTTCCTTATGGACCGATTATGCGCGGGCTTGCAGTATCCTGGTGCTATGATCGAGTCGAGGAAGGCCTGACCGCACTGGAAAACCCTTACCAGGCCATGGTCTTTGCACAGGGCTCACGGGTCGTGGGCCGGGAGCGCCTTGATCCAAGGGTCGCCACCCTCAGCCAGGGACCCACGGCGGTGTTGCACGTGGGAGGAGTCGTGCTCCTCAACGCAACGGGCTACGGCGGTCCTGAGGTCATCTACAGGAATGGAGATGGCAGCATCGTACATACAGGGACCGGAACCGAGGAGGTTTCACTCACCGGCACACACTCTGGCAACAACCGCTATGTGCTGGAGATTACCTCATCTGGTACGGTAGGTTCGGGCGGTGGCTACGAGCTTCGTAAGAACCCATGGACAGGCTCGGAGTGGGGTGAAGAGGAGGTAGTCTCCTCCGGTTCAATCCCTTCCGACGGTAAGATAGAGGTGGGCAACGGCTCGACCTTTGTCTTCACGGTGGGAGAAAACGTTGTCCAGGGCGACACCTACTTCTGGGAGACCGAGGCCTACCGGGTGACCAACCAGCAGATTCGCAACGCCACTGTACCCATAACCGCCGAGATCGAAACAGTCAACGAAGAGGAGATTATCGGTTCGGGCGGGTACCTCGATCAGCTTATGCTCATGTTCGCCAAAAAGCACCTTGCCGCCGAGCTCTACGACGGTCACTACGAGGAGGTCACCGAGGAGATGAACGGAATGAGCGTTACCTCCTACATCGAGAACGAGCAGACCTTATACCGGATCGATTTGACCGTTCATTACACGGGCAAGGTTTTCATGGCCGAGGTCTCGCCCTTGATCACGAGGATGGAGTACGATGAACCGGAGATCCCTTAAGAACGAGGGGAGAGGATGAATAGAACAACGAAAGGAGGAAAAGCTATGGCAGAAGAAGATCGCTACAGCATAGCGGAATTCGCAAGGCGCTACAAGGTCTCGGAAAAAGAGCTGCCGGCGTTTTGCGAGCTGTTTGGGGTGAGCCAAGACACCGTTCTTACCCGGGAGGAGTTCAAAGGCATGCTTGCCCGTTTTGAATCCTCCGTGGGCGTTGAGGAACCCCCACAACCAACCCAAGAGCCTCAAGAAGAGGCTAAGGAGGAAGCAGTGCCCAAGAAGAAAAGGCCCCTTGCGCAGTGGGTGACCCGGAAGATTACCCGTGCCAGGGTCTTCAAGACTGCGTACCTGAAATCGGCAATGAACTGGAAAGACGACACCAAGCTGACCGAGGACGAATTCGACAATGCAGTGCGCAAACACATTCTCAACAAGGAGTGATAAATGCCTTTGAAAGATTTACCCGGCTATTATCCTGAGATCCTGGAAGGCGGGCTGGGGGTAATGCCCCCATCTTTGGCCGGTCTGTTCGGGGTGGTCGGGGTAAGCCAGAAGGGGACCACCGACGTCAAGTTCGCCGGGAACTCCGATGACGTGGTCGCCGAATACGGGCTGGGTTCCCTGTCCGAGCGTATCTTTGACGCGTTCGCTTCCGGTGCCTGGCAGATAGGCATCCGCCGCGCCCTGCCTACCTCGGACGGTTCACCCACCCAAGATACCCCGGTCACGCCCACCAACAAGACCTACGGCAACCCCACCGCAGGCGGGCTGGCCCAAGCTTCGGTAATGTTGCATTCTGGAGTAACCAATCCTTACAACACTCGCAAGTTCAAGATCAAGATAATCAAGGGCGGCGGTATAAAGAAAGTGACAGACCCTGCAAATCCTGTCGAGGTAGCCACCTACAAGCTCTCCCGCAACAACGGGATCTCGTGGGGACCGGAAACCAAATTCACCTATACCCATGACGCAGGAACACCGTCAAGGCCCGCATGCAGCATCGACCTGGGCAACGGAACCTACATTCAGTTCCTCGAAGACGATACCACCCCTCAAAACAGCTTCGTTGCCGGGGACGAGTATTGGTGGGAAACTACCGAGGCACGCGCAAACAACGATTCGCTGGGTGACGCAATTGAAGACCTGCTGGACTGGACCGATCCCAACACTGGGCAAGGCGTGGAGTACCTCTACGTGGCCGCGCTTCCCAAGGTTACCCAGAACAAAGCCAACATCAAGGCGTTCTGGACCGCGATAGCCACCAAGGTCGAAACCCTGTGGACCCAGGAGACCCGGCCCTGCTGGGTGATAGTTGACGCGCCTTCGCTTGAGGAAGCCGATGGCTGCGAGACCATAGACGAGTGGATTGACCTTCTCAACTCGGTGTCCGCCGAGTACCGTCACGTGCGGCTCTGCGTCAACGCCGGTTTCGCCTACCTCACGGGCGCCCCAGGGGTCAACTACGGCTCCATGATAGAAGACACCGTCCAGCCCAGCATCGGGACTCAGCCCCAGGTTCGCCCTGCAGGCGGCAGTCTGGCAGGACTGGTGGCAGGCGCGAAACTACATCACTCTATCGGCTGGGTCCGGTACATGGCCATCCCCAACGCGGTCGCCATCTATCCCTACCATCCGCCCAAGGCTGGCAGCGCGACTATATCCATTGAACAGACCACAGGCACCTTCGAATATCCGGTGATCCCCTGGTCGGTAACCTTTACCGTCGACGGTGTTGAGTTCACCGACGGAGGTGACGGCAAACTTTGGACTTCAGGGGGAGACCAAAAAGGAACCATCAATTACTCTACCGGCGCATGGACGCTTGATACGGGGCCTCTGGCTGAAAGTAGCGCTACCTACCAACACGATCCCAAGGACGTGATGACCAAGGTGCGTATGAGTCTTCTAAACGACGGCCGGTTCACCACCCTGCGGCTTTGGATAGGATACGGTATCCGATTCACCGACGACTGGCTGATGGCGCCGCCGACCTCGGACTACTTCTGCATCCGCAACCGCAGGATAGTGGACGAGGCTGTGCGCCAGGTCGGAATCGCCAACGTGCCCTACGTTAACTCGCCAGGCATCACCGAGAAGGACCTGGCCGCCTACAAGGCCGACCTCTCCAGGCCGCTTGAGGCGATGAAGATCACCGAGGAAGACACCGACAAACCCATCATGGACTATGTGCTGACCCTGCGTCCTGATGCAAACATCTGGTCCAACGGTATCATGCACTGTAAGGTGGAGATAGTACCCACGCCTACCAAGAAGAAACTCGTGGCAACCTTCCAGCTTAGAACTAAGGTAGAGGAGTAACCATGATCAAGAAACTGCATCTCATCATGATTGCCGACCCGTCGGGTGAAAGGAGGTAAGAGATGGCAGAAAGCATCCTTATTAACGGCAAGATCCACGACTGGACCGACGTAACCATAAAGATCGCCGGTCTGACGTTCACCGGCATCACCTCAATCAACTGGTCCGCGAAGAAGGAGAAGGAACTGCAGTATGCCGCGGGGTCGGCCCCGCACGGCATCGGCTACGGCCACCGCTCCTACACCTGCGACTTCACCATGACGCTCGAAAGCTCAGCCGAGTTCGAGGTCATCGCCCACGCCGCGGGCAAGGACGCCTTGGACTACGCGCCCTTCCTTATTACCGTAGCCTACGCCGACAAGAAGGTTGACTCCTCGGGTCTCATCGAGCAGAAGTGGGGCCTTAAGGTGATCAATATTATGGATGTGGACATCACCGACATCAGCGAATCACTGGACGAAGGCACGAAGAAGATCGTGCGTAAATACACCGCAGTTGCCGGCAAGATCGTTTAACAAACAAAACCTGGGGCGGCCCGCGCGGCCGCCCCCTAAAACGCGAAAGGAGAAAAAGATGACCAAGCAGGAAGAAGCACCAATCACCATCCGAGTGGGTGAAGAGAGTTATGGCTTCAGGGTGCCGGGGCATGCAGAGATAAAGTTCTACTACGATACCGGTTCGGAGTCTTTATACGAGGCGTCGCGCAACCTGGTTATGACGTGCGCACTGGAAAAGCAAGCGATCAAGAAACTCATCGACGCCAAGCCTGCGCTGGTGCCTCAGATTGCGGTAAACCTGATGCGGGTGGCCGGCACCGGCCTGGAGGTGAAGCTTGAAAATTTTCCCAAGCCCGCCGCAGGCAACTAGACCGTAACGTGGTGCTGCAGGCGGAGGCTCTGGTGAGACACTACTTCGGCTCGGTTCCTGAAAACGAGCGCGAATTCTGGCAAAGATACGGTGAGGCGCTGTGGCTCGAGGAACGCTCCTCCAGGCGCCTCGCCGCCGCTATCGCAAAACTCCTCGGAGGTTGAGAATGGCTGAGAAATGGATATACCAGGTTAAGATGGATGAGGCGGGTACCAAATGGAAGAAGGTAGGAGAAGAGAGGAGTACATTTCAGGAAGTATTTGTAGCTGCAGTATACGCTTCACCATTGCTTGAAAAATATAAGAGACGATACGAAAATGCGGTTAAAAACTATAATAACCCATATCCTGGTCCTCTAGGTCCATTTCGTAAATTCATGACGGAGAATGCCAAGGATATCCTTAATATCATTAAGGTCATAGATCCAGATCGTATGTCTTTACCTTCACCAGGAGGTCAATCAGAGGATAAAATCAGTAAGGCTGAAGAATTTATGATTGAGAGTAAGAAAGAATTTAGTGAAATTCCTGAGAAACAAGAAAGGATGCTTGGACAAGAAGATTATAATTCTCCAACTGCGCGAGAAGAGCAATTTGATTGGGTTATTCAATGCAATTATGAAGAAATCTACAGAAAGGGTTACATCCGTTGGGCAGTTGAGAATCCTGAGTACGAACTGGGTGCTGCATATGACGAGAGGGGAGGAACAACAGATTGGCAGATCAAATACAATAAGAAGTGGGTTGATGCATATTTGGCGAGATCCACTATTGCTCCCGATGGGGGAGAAGTTCCATGCATAGTTGATTTTCTTAAACAACATGGGATTAAAGTTGATCCTTCGAAGGTATACACTGAAGGTTCCCGAGCCGCAGAGGAGTTACTTGAGAAAGGCCTCAGAAGGGGGATTATTCGGAGGAGGATTCCTGCAACCAGTGGTGATGTCGGTACAATAACAGGTGCTAGTGACTTAGTTGCTCTGGTTGAAGCACAGAAACCATACCACGAATTGTTGGACAATGCAATTACGGGGCTCGAGCACAAAACATATATCAAACTTCTTGGAACAATCTGGGACGTGGATGACACAGGCCATCTCAAAGTCTCAGGTTCAGGAGGCGAGATATACTATGCCGGAAGTACTTATGCAATTTCGGTACTGCAAAAGTGGTTAAGTGCCAGCGGCAATCGCAATATATTTGTGGGGAACACTCAATTTATTCCTTCCCCTTTTTCCCGTCCTTTTGCTTTCATGTCAGTTGGAGAGTTGGAACAATTAAAACTAGATTTACCGGAAGTATTGGAAAGAGATATTTCCATTCTTGATGTTATGGAACGGGGATGGATAAAGGTTGTTTATCAGAAAGTCCTGGAAGCTATTGAGGCGGAGCTGAGACGCAAAGCTACAGAACAGGATCAATTCCCACCGGATTTGGGATGGGCACTGTGGCGAGACGTAGTGTTTGCGGACAAAGCATGGAAGGGGTACAAAAATCTCGTCAATGAAAGAACGTTATTTCTTGCCGCTGGCTTATCCGATGCGGAACTTGAAGCGATATTGAATTATTACCTTGATTTGGTCCCGAGAGATAAGTTTTCCTCAACAGTGCTGGTGAATGATTCATTGCTGCGACTTGGCAGATTCGTTGAACTCCCACCGCACGAAGGTGGAGACATGCCAGGCAGGGAAAGGTGGGGTTACGATTACCGTAAGGGCGTTCTAGAAAAATACATCGGGGCAATACTTAATACTAACCAATTACCGCTAGAGTCACCAATAACACCTGAGTTGGGACCATCTGGCGAGTACAGAGGGTTCCCATCTATTTACGATCAACAACACCCCCTTCAGAGTTATGTGCCTCCCATTGGAGAACAGCAAGCGGTGGCATCCATAACATCAGTTGGAGGTGGCGTTTGGGGGCCTGCGGCTTTACTGAACTTAGCCATGTATGGGGCGCTTCCCGAACAGGAGACCCAAACCGAGCTTACTTCAACGACTCCGGCAGGTGGGGATGGTGTTGTGGCCTCGCCAGTAGGTGGAGCTTCAAGCCTCAGCTTGCCCTCGTTTCCTTCGGTGAGCCTACCCAGTATGGCGGGTGGGCCATCGGTATCAACTTCTCCTGTCGGTCTTGGAGGGGTTGTCGGTGGAGTTCCCAGTACTCCATCGGTCGGCTTGCCTGGCTTGGGTTGGGATGGAGCCGCGATGCCTGCTATGGGAACTGTTTCTCCGATTGGTATGCCCGGAGGGCCGGCTATACCTTCCTCTGTTCCTTCCACTCCAGTAAGTGCGCAGGCTCAAGGTGGCCCCTCCGGTGGTGGTGCAAGGCTTGATTTTTCAAGCCTGTTCGGCGGATCGCAGAAGTCCATGATTGCGGGCAGCCAGGGTTTTGCAGGCACAGAGACCCCAGAGGCGGGCCAGTTCCTGAGCAGGGCTGAGAAGCTGGTAGAAAGGCTCATGCAGATACCGGACATGCTCGCGATGGCCGAACCACAATCTCTTGGGTCTCTCGGTAGTTCAGGCAAGTCTGCCGGGGATGTATCCCAGCGTATACAGCCGCAACAGCTTGTTAGAATGGTAATCAACAGGCACGAGGAGATCAGCAAAGAAAAGCTTGAACAGTATGTTTTAGCTTGGCTCCAAAGCCACAGCAACGTGGGGTAGGAGTATATGAAAGAGCCACAGAACTTTTCAAATTGGACTGACAGCGACTTTGATCCCAGCAACAGACCGAGGTCTATTAGTGTAGAATGGTGGGATGAAAACTACGTAAAACCTGCGAGGGAATATAGGGAGTATTACAAAAGATTATCCCAACAAGAAAAAGAGTGGAGGCGTTACCCTGATCCTTGGCTTAATCCGGGATGCCCCTATTATTGGTTTGGTTGGGCGCAGGCCCCAAGTATCTTAGAAGTTGAGGAGGAAGATGAAAAGGAACAAGAGAATGAAGTACCTGCTGAATATTTAGCAGAATTGAACGAACAATTAGGAGCCTTAAGAGAAGGAATAGTACTTCCCGAAGTTCCAAGCGATATATCGGCAACCAGGTGTGAAGCGGAAGCGAACAGGATAATGGCTGAACGAGAAACTAGCAGGAGGGCAGTATTTGATGAGGCTACCCAAGAATTATGGAAAGCATTTGAGGCAGCTGTTCCAGGAACTAGGCAATGGGAAGCATCACAGATGCACGCGGGACCCTCTATTGGGAAAAAAGATCAGAGTTTTAGTTTAATAAGCAGAGAAAAACAAGTTAAGAAATATTTACGTACCCAAGTGCGCCCCAGTAAATTTGCCCTTAGTGCAGTTGCTTCGGGAACATTGCCTGATATATATGATAAGGAAGCGGTTGCCACTGTTCTACAGATGATTTATCAATTGCGGGTTTCTGCTGAATACTGGGATGTTACCCCCAATATGTATCGTGATCTGGCAACAGATGCCGGGGCAATAGCATATTTAGAAGATGTATTGGAAGGCAGAATCAATGTACCTCGTGTAACTGATAACAAGGATGACAATTTTGTATGGACTGACGATGAATGGTCTGAGTTATCTAGATACGTTAACGAATGGAAGGCGAATGTCACGGATTTTCAAAGATTGTGTCCGGGTGAAAAAATTCCCAAGGCGACTGCTCAAAATAAACAAATTCGTACAACTTTAAGAAATAAAATGGATCCGTTTTATATTGAACCAAGTTCTGAAGATGTTGTACGCCAGCACAATCAACAGTTATATGAAAGTGTGAACCAAATAATCGAAAAAGTTATGAGCGGCGAATCTTTACCCCCCGAAGCCACTCGGGAGCAGCAATTATTATACGAATACTATCGCTCATATTACTACTACGAAGTTGATACAGTTGATTATGAAGTGTTACCCGGATTTGAAGTCGATGATGTTCCTGAAAGAAAAATAACACCTGAGGAGATTATTGATAGTTTAACGAACAATCAGAGTTCAATAAACCATTCAATACCGAGTCAAAGCAATTTGGCACCTGAAGACATAGATGTTGAAGTCGTAAGTGTCCACGATCATCCTTTGGATGAAAGAGTTCTAGAGGAGATGCTCTGCGAAATTTTTGCGGAGTACTCTAATCAGTAGCCTAGGAGGTAGCATATGTCTGTTCTGGATTTAGCAAGCGGGGTTCAGGACCTTTTCTTCACCACCCACCGGTCAGGAACATTCTACACCTATACCGATTACCTGGTTCTTGAAGGTGGAGGGAATGAGATCCGAATCCCCTTCCCCTGTCAGATCACCGTCAACGGGAGATGCAAGATAGTGATAACCGAGGTTGACGGCTTAATTGATACGGTCAAGGAAGACATGGGGTTCTCAGGCTATAACTTGAATATCAGCTTCGAGGCCGGGGACTACCGCAGGCCGTTGATCTCGGGCGGCGGCGTGGTCAATGCCCACAAGGTAATCTCGGCGCTGGCACTGCTCGTACGCAGCCATAAGGGCACGGTATCCATAACCGAAGGCGTAGGACTGCACTTCGACAAGGGTGGTTCATTTCTGGAAAAGGTTCAGGACGTGGCGGAGAGCGCCAGCCAGGTGTTTCGCGGACAGGAGTCCTTGTTGGATCCAAGAACTTCTCTGCTTTCTGACCTTGGAATCAGTAAGGTCGTGCTTCAAACCATTGCGGTGAATCCTGTCAAGAACCATCGTTACCAGGTCACACTCACCGCGGTGGCGGAGATGGATCTGGGGGTGGAGCTGTTCCCAACCGAAGCTGAATACAAACAGGCAACCGGGGAGGCGGGAAATGCATGATAGCTCCGATCGCGGATTCTACCATATCCTCAACCAGGACGAGGACATCTTCCTCCTGGCCGAGCTTTACTACGGGGATGCCTCGCTTTGGTGGGTGATCTATCATGCTAACCTTGATCGCTTCGGCGACGATCCAGAGTATACG
>Ga0209977_10000666_pt1 | contig 13863 bp, 10 predicted proteins | sample SumtaG_2_FD_183113 | JGI IMG/M metagenome (GOLD analysis project Ga0209977, IMG submission 183113) | Deep subsurface microbial communities from Indian Ocean to uncover new lineages of life (NeLLi) - Sumatra_00607 metaG (SPAdes) (version 2) | ecosystem: Environmental > Aquatic > Marine > Oceanic... | reverse complement strand
ACCAGTTAACATTTTACCGCAAAGAACGCAAAGAAGTTTCTAAAAATTAAGTCATCCTTAGTTCTCAATTCCCAATTCCTATTTCCCAATTCCTAATTCTCAATTACCTTATTTCCTTATCCATCCGCTTCCAAGAACAGTGTCGTTTTTATAGAAAACGGCAAGTTGTCCCGGAGTTATTGCCATCTGCGGCTCTGCAAATTTTACAAACACTTCAGTTGCCCTGACCTTAATCTCTGCTTCCTTCGGTTGATGTTGAGATCGTATCTTTACAAAAACCTTTTTAGATATTTCTGCAGTAGGAGCTAACCAATTTGTATGTTCAGTAGATAATTCCTTTTTATATACATCCTTTTCTTCTCCAACAGTTATTGTATTCTTTTTTGGATTAATTGATATGACATAGAGTGGTTTATTAATGTTAACCTGAATTCCCTTTCTCTGTCCAATGGTGTAATAGAAGATACCCTTGTGTTCACCTATGAAAATACCTTCTGTATTTATGATGTTCCCGGGTTTCATTAACTCGGGCATTTTTTCTATCAAGAAATTTCTATAGTCATTCCCCTTTATAAAACAGGCTTCCTGGCTCTCCTTCTTCTTGAAAAAGGGAAGTTTTGATTTTTTTGCAATTTTTGAAACCTCTTTCTTGTCGTATTTACCAATGGGGAATAGTATCCTATCTAACCACTCTTTTTTGAGACTTGAGAGAAAATAGGATTGGTCCTTTTTACTATCCTTACCTTTAAGTAGATAGTAATGGTTATCTTTATTTTGAATCCTTGCATAGTGACCTGTAACTATGAATTGAGCATTGAGTTCATCTGCTTTTTTAATTAGTGTCTTGAATTTTACTCTCCTATTGCAGACTACACAGGGATTTGGTGTCCTTCCTTCTCTGTATTCTTTAATAAAGTAATCGATTACCGCTTCCTCGAAAAGTCCAGTTACATCAATGGTGTAATGCTCTATTCCAAGTTTTTGTGCAACTTTTCTTGCATCACAAACATCAAGTTCAGAGCAGCATTTGGATGCCTCTGAAAATCGCAGAGTGATACCAATAACCTCAAACCCTTCCTTCTGTAATAGATAGGCTGAAACTGAACTGTCCAGTCCACCACTCATTCCGAGAATGATACGCTTCTTCATAATTACAAGATGCTTTCTGTGACGAAGATATTCAAAAACCTCAAATAATTGTTATAAGCAGAGATAAACGTATTGGGTGAATTTTAGTAATTGATGGTTGATGATGAATAGTTCCCCTTGGTGTCTGTTTGGAAGTCAAGTAGTTCATATATGTCATATGAATAAAAGTATCCAATTGTATCTCCCTGTGCATTTGTAGCTATTCCTCTTAAATACAAAGAGTCTTTTATGATTCCTTCATCTGCAATCCATTTATGCCATAAATCAAACTCTTCCATCCAATCAGAAGTTATCTCTAATCTTAATGAATTGAAAGTGCCTGCTGGGACAGTAACTGAGTCTTCTTCGATAATTTCTCTTTCTTCAAGCCATGGGTCTCTCATAGCAACCCAGTACTTATTAATTGTTAGAGGGAAAACAAACAACTTCTTAGGAGTAGACAAGTAAGTTGTATCAAAGTTGAATGATAAAAATTTTTTATACCTAACATTATAAAGATATTGTTGAAGTGCATGGGGAGAGTCAAAAGAAGTTGTTCCTTTCCAAAGAATTTTATTATTAAATTTATCACCCTCAACAATTCTTGATATGTCACCAAGCAAGCATGCTATCCAGAGAAGGGCTGTATCGGGATGTGCATACCACCGGGTTTTAGGATATGTATGACCTTGCCCAAAAAGTAAATGAAGTAATCTGTAACACTCCCAACCTGCGAGTTTATCTATACCTTTAAATTCTTCATGAAGGCTATCGATCAGAATGTATTCTGAAGTATCATGATTAACAGTGTCAGATATTATGACACTGAATATTCTTCGGTATTCCCATGAATTTCCCACTTGTACTGGAAAGTGTTCGATTACAAGTGGCTTATGGACATGCTTTCTGCAACTGTTTACAGTTGCCCCCAGAAGTATTCCTAAAGTTAATATTAATAAAAGATAGAAATGTTTGAGGTGTTTCATATTTCCTCCTTTTTAAATAAACCGTACTGGGAAAATATTTTCATATTTTTCCTTTAACATACCATTTTTAATATTGTTAGCTATTTTTTGCTTGTCTCCCTCCAAAAGTCCCCCTTTCTAAAGATATCCATCCAATAAGTCCCCCTTTTCTAAAGGGGGATTTAGGGGGATTTTAAATCCCCCCTATCCTCCCTTTTTCAAAGGGAAGTATAGAGTTGGTTTCGCTTTTCATATTCTTCCATGTTATTTTTCCCACTACCTATTTTTCAATATGTGCAATCCAAAAAAGTTTACTTTTTTAATATTTTACATACTTAACTTTTGCAAGGACTGAATTAAATTCGTTAAAGATAATCTTCTCAGGTTTCATTGGTGAAGGAAAAGAAAATTCCTTTATCGGTTTGTCAACGGTGATTCTTAAGTGTGCAAATTGATCTCCTTTAAATTTTATAGTCATCGGAACATACATCTTAAAATCGTCCGGGACATCTTCCTGCACTACACGACAATTTATGAGGTATTTTCCATCAGGTTTTTCAGATGTATAGTAAGAAAATTTATACGTTGGAATATCAGTACCGTAAATCCACTGATTGAAAAACCAATCCATGTTCTCTCTACAGTGTTTTTCAACGATTCGTTTGAAATCCTCAGTCGAGGCATCTTTTCCTTTGTATGTCCTAAAGAAATCTTTCAGCAAGTTCTCAAATCTATCTTCATTCATTGTTTTCAAATCTATAAGCATATTACGTAGCATATGTAATACGTATGCTCCTTTTTTATACACTATAAGCGAATAATCCCCTCTTGTCTCGGAAGAGCTTGTACGGGGACCCAACCAGATCGGACCTGCTTCTGCACCGCTACCAAGAACATATTTACGGTTAGAAAAGATGTCATTCTTCCACTCATCAAGTATCTGAAAGAATCTCTTATTGTCTTTTTTAATCCATTGCATATACCATAGACCCGAATATTCAGCGAAACCCTCGCTTAACCACTTATCGTGATATGTTTTGTATCCTACTGCTATACCCCACCACTGGTGAGCAACTTCATGAGCACGAAAGATCTCTTCTTTACCCCAAAGGTCCTTTATTTGGAAGCTAAGCCAGGATAGATGAAGCAGTCCTGGAAAAGCTTGTCCTTCGTATAAATAGGGGGTTTCAGTTACATATATTCTTTCAAATGGGTAAGGTCCAAACAAATTGCTGAATAATTGAATGCTGTTGGCGATATCTGCGCCGACCTGCTTTTCCATATTCTTGCCTGAGGCAACTCCGCACTCCTCTAACAAGAAAAGAGAAATCTCCCTTCGGTGAGCATCTGACATAAGAACAGTAACAGGCGGTGAACCTTCGATGTTGATATCATAGGTTTTGAATAGACCAAGGTTAAAGGATGCATTAACAACAGGGGTTTCCTGAACCCATCGACTGATTCTATACTTCTCTTCTTTTCTATCTTCTATCTTTTTACCAATAGAGACGAATTCATATTTCTCAGGGGTCTTAAAAGTAAGGTCATAGGTAGCCCAGGTCCGCCAGTCAAAACGCGGGTACCAGTGAACACTTGACTTAATATAAAAGTTACCCAGTTTCCTCTCAATAATATCTCCATGGTATGATAAAAAGATATTTTCTTTGTCACCCTTTTTTAAAGGGCTATCCAGTAGAACAGTTAAGTCAGCGGATTTGTCTTCCTTGATAAAAGAAAGTGGAGAACCACTATTATCAAGAACTTCTTCAACCTTTAGTTTCGGAGCAACTAGGAAATGTAGTATATTAATCTGGTCAGCCATTATTTCAAATGACATATTCACTTTCGCTGAAAAATCTCCATTTGATTCGATCGTTGTTTCAATCTTGTAATGAGTATGAGCAATAATATCTTTTATTTCTTCATCAAAATCGATATTTTTCTCATAATCCTCCTGTTTATGGAATTTGTTGATTGTCTCCCTTACATAGTTTAAATGAGATAGTCTCTTCCGAAAACTTACTTCTTCTACCACGTGAGGATTATAGATAAAAAATACCGGATCATATCTCCCCCTATCGATATGAGCATAGAAATAACCATTATCGAGTTCCATTGTCAAACTCTCAATAAGATAGTGTATAATATCTTCATTGCGCTCCTCAAATAGATATTTTTCACAGTAACCTATTTCCTCATAGATCTTATCTGGCAAGGAAGCTGTTTGAAACGTTAGTTTCTTTTCAAGCTCACTAAATGTGGTATCAGCGAAGCGCAAGAATAAAACTTTGAATGATTGTTCGAATGTTTCTTCCTTAAAGAACCTGGCTAATTGTTCCTTTTCAATCTTTGTTGGTGGTGTAAAAGAAAAAGTACCTTTACCAATAAAAAGAGCACCTGTGACAAATTTCTCTTCAACTACAGAAACTGGTTGATAGAAATAAATTGTTCCTTTATCTAAATTAAATGTTGCAACATCGCGCTGAAAAATAATATTCTCTACTTCTGCAATTTTTGTTTGGTCAAATTCAGGTTCCTTTAGTCTTGAGTATAAATCCTGACAATAAATATTGTAAGTGAATGCACAGCTTAGAACGACAAAAAGAATAATACTAAAGTTTACTAATCTAAAATATTTTTTCATTTGAATTACCTCCTCTTTTGCGTAAAACATATATTGTAGATAACATTATTTTGTGCAAAACATTATTATGAACTCTATTTTAAATATCATAAGGATGAAATGATGTCAAGTGCTAATTAGAATAAAAAAAGCGGACACAGATGTGTCCGCTTTAATCAGAGGTCAATCTTGCTCTAATCTGCGGTTGATACAAAATATGGAAAAAGCCACGCATTGCAGTCATAAGGCTTTTCAGTATCGTCGAGTGTCTCCTTATCTAACAAATCAAAGGCAGCATGGTGAAGCACATTTACTGCTCCCTGCATATTTGCAGGTGCAAACCATACACCTGTGTAAACACCATCACCAATAAGAGTAAATCGTGACCTGTGATGGTCTATGTGTCTCCTCCAGGAGTGGAGAAAGACATAGTCAGCAAGGGTATCAATATTTGTATAAACAGTGAGTGAACATTTCTCTTCAGGTACCAGTGTCACAACATCATCCTTCGCAAAGAGGGCAAGCGGATCAGTGAAAAGTGTATCAGGATAACTTACAGAGTTAAGACGTACACTGTCAATCTGAACTGTATTTGGATCTGATGTAATTTCAGCACCTGATACCATTACTAATCTCCATCCTCTTCTATGCTGGGGGTCTTCATTTACCGGAAAGAGCCTTTTGAAGATAGCATACCGCTCCCCATAGTCTGTGAAATCTTTTGTGTAGTGAATTATTGAATCGGGTGGAAAGACGGTATCAGTAGATGAAAAGAGATGTAGTGTTCCATCAAATTTTCCTGACCAGGCAACAAATGCTGAGTCTCCAACAATATCAATCTCAATATGGATTGGTGGTTTAGGTTCGATTTCCCTGTACCAGAAGTATGTTTTGACAGGAGTAAAGGCACACAATGAACCCCCTGTCGTATCCTCCTCATCATAGTGTTTTTCAGTGTTGAAATATGAAGGATTTTCTTTGACGAGCAAATCAATCGCTTCTTCATCAGTTTCTGGTTCATCAATACCAGTAGACTCTTTACCGCATCCCCATAATGTTAGCCCGAGAACAACTATAAAGAGGACTATAAGTTTATGAAAGTTTTTCATTTTCACCTCATTTCTTTCCTTTTTTCTTTCTCTCACTCTGGGCGCCTGCATCTTTGGTTTTATTTTTTAGACAGCTTTTGTTCAATTTGGTTTAAAATCTTTTTCCACGTTTTAATCCCATTTCTTTTTCTTTCCATAAACCCTTTATTATTTTTCTAATCTCGGCTTCAAATCTCTCCTCAAAAAGCAGCAACTTCGCCTGCTGTTTTACATTAAGAACTGACATCACCTCCTTTTTCAGATTTTCCTCTTCCTCTTTCTTCTTTTTATCAAACTCAGAAATCTTCTTTATGCTATTCATTATCTTTTTATCCGATTCTTCATCTTCAATCAATTCCCTTAATTTTCCAAGTAGTCTTCTCCTTTCTTTGAAAGACCCTTTTCGGTGTTCTTCAAGTTTTCTCAATTTTGGAAAGAATTTTTCCATCTGTTCTCCCTTCAGGTCGAGGACTTCTGTTAACTTCCATATCTTTATTGCTTCAATCATCCTGTAAGATTTCTCACCTTCCAGAGGTGGTAAATCTAATTCCTGACCAAGAATAGATATTGAAAAGAGAATTGTTAAGAAGAATAGTAAAAAAGATTTTCTCATCTTAACCTCCTGGCATTATACCTGATTACATTGATTAAATAATCTGACTAATTTTATAAAAATCAATGCAATCAGAATTTTTTTATAGCATATTTATAAAATCAATACTTTTCAGTTTTTCAACAAGTTTATTTATCTCTTCCTCTGAGAGCTCATTTATTAGAACAGCCAGTTCACTTTTATCCATCCAGGCTTCATCAACTGCGTTTTTGATGTCTGTAATAAGGGTATCGTCCTTTATAAAGGTTTCAATAAGATAACTATTTACCTGAGAATTACTCTCGTAAATAAAGCGGTCGGGATTGAAAAAAAGTGTATATATATCTGTTTTTCCACGGTTTTGAATACTAATTATTGAGATGATGAAAACAAGAAGGAGTGTGAATCCAAAACTCAAGCCATAAGCCAATTTTCTCTTTCTCCTTCTTGTAATGGATCTTTCTTCGATACGTTCCATAACGAGGGGGAAAAATATGTTTTTTTTGGCTTCGCTGAGTTGAGGTACCTTATCTTCCTTTAAAATTGTAAGGGTCTTCTCGATTTTTTCAAATCTCAATCTGCATACTTCACAATGCTTTATATGTTTATTCATCCCAACTTCTTGGGAGTGGGGGAGAAGCCCCTCTACATAATCTATTAAACGATTTGAAAACTCTTTACAATTCATTTAAATGCCTCCCTTTTTTAATAGAGGTCACCTAATTTCGCACTCAATTTTTCAACTGCAAAATGGTAAAGTGCCTTTGTAGTTCCTTCTTTACATCTCAAAAGATTAGAGATTTTTTTATACGGCATTTTTTCATAAAACCTCAATGTAAAAACTGTTCTCTGTTTTGGCGGAAGTTCTTTCACTGCTTCATCTATTCGTTGTGCAACCTCTTCCCTTTCAATCTCCTGCTCAGGGTTACTCCCTGAAGATAATCTCGGGTCAAGTTCTACAGTTGGTTTTGTTTTCTTAATACTGTTTATTGAGAGGTTATATGCAATCCTCACAAGCCAGGTATAAATGGACGATTCACCTCTAAAACCTTTTCTTTTTATAAATGCCACCACAAATGTTTCCTGAACAATCTCTTCTGCATCATCTACATTTCTTACAATTCTAAAAACTATATTGTATAACCTTTCACCATATGAATCCACAATTTCACGGAAAAGATTCTCATCACCTCTTCTGAATTTCTGAATATCAAGCTTTTCCATGCTTTATTAATTTGACAAAATTCTTTAAAAAAGGTTTAAACTAATTCTATTTCAAATAAGTTAGATTCTGCTTTTATATATAAATGGTGAATCATCTTGGTTCACGAAAATAGATGTAAAGCTGGAAGATCTTCCTCCCAAAGAAACCTCACATGTTATAATAGGTACTAATTTTACTTGACATAGCACTATTTCAATCCCTTCAGTTTTCTTAAGAAGAGTTCCAGAAGGAATAAAACGGAGATAAAAAGAAGTATAAAGAGGTTGTTCCCGAAATAGAATTTCTTCCTTGTGAAGAGTATGAGAGGTTTTAATGCTAATCTCTTGACTTCTTGTAATACATTTTCTGAAGAGATCGATTTTCCACCACTTGCATCAGATATGTTATCAAGCAGAAGGTGATTTGGATCTCTATTCAGATTCTCTATCTCCTGTGATTCTATTTCAAAATTTAGAGTTGGCTTATTTCTCATACTCTCTGGAAATTTAACCTCGGCTTGCATGGTATACATTCCTGGTTCAAGCATTGTAATGGACTTTTCATAATTACCTTCTCCAACATCTTTCATCATAAAATCTTCTACTGCTTCGTTATCTTTTTTTAGACGGAGTACAATTATACCTCCTTCTAATGGTTTCATCATTTCATCGTATAGTGTAACGGAGAGATTAATAGGTTCACCCCAGAGAAGTTTAGTTTTCTCCATATAGAGCATAACCCTCTCCTCTTCCTTTCTTACAGCAAGCCACTTCAGTATGTTGTTCATTACTTCATCGTAGAGTCGTGGGCTCTCTTTTGTAGCGAAAGGAAGCATCTTCCAGTGCCATACATTTTCTGCTGTGAAAGCAGCAATTTTCCCTTTCCCATAATTTATACTCCCAAAGAGTGGCACATTGATTGAACCTCTCTTTTCCCCTTCAAGATAGACTTCTGTAATTGGTTTTACCGCTTTAATTCGTAAAGGATTTGATAGAGGAGGTAAAGAGGAGGGGAGATGTCTGCCTGTCGTAAAGATTGATGAATTACGTCCAGTTTGTGTAATAATCGGTTCGAAATCACCAGAGAGAGGATTACCTGATATGACAAAAGGGTAAACATTCCTGAATTCTGAAAAATCAGGAAGTCTGTTACCTATGAGTAGAAGTCCCATACCTTCTGAATAGACTCTCTTTGTTATTTTGGAGAAAAGATTCTGTTCAATTGTTTCAGGATTAATCAGGATTAGAATATCCGAGTTTATAATTGTTTCATAATTCAGATTCCCCCTTTTTTCATCCTTTCTATGTTGAATGAGGAATTGATTAGAATTAACTTGCGCATAACATACAGGCTCTATTTCCTTTTGTGACATAAGAAAATCCCTGAGAAAACGATAATCCCAGTTTAATTTGTAGGTGAGTAGAACAACCATTTTTCTTTTTTTAAGAACCTTCACAGCAAAATTGCGTTTATTATCATCCCTGTTTGTCTCATCTTTATATGAACTAATGGTTATCTCAAAATTTTCTATTCCTGATTTTTTAGGAACGAATGTTAATTGAACAGGGTAGTCAATACCTGCCTCTAAAAGAGAAATCTTTTCTTTATCCAGGACCCTTCCACTCTTTTTTATCTCAATTATTACGCTCTTTCTTGCCACACCACTATTACTGAGGATGACGGTAACGGGAACTGAATCGCCCCTATAGACAATTGGATTTACCCGTAACCCTGAGATCTTAACATTATTCTCTTCCATAAGCTTTCCAATCTTTACAGCGAAGATTGGGAATGACAACCTTTTAGCTATCTCCAAAGGGTCTTCACCTGCTGTGCTCCTTCCATCACTTATTAGAAAGAGTGCAGAGGGTGGCTTCTCTTCTATATTGGAAGCCTCTTTAAGGACATTTCCAATAATTGTTGTTCCTTTGTTTAGATATAGCGAATCGGCTGGAACATAGATTTTATCAGAAAAGAGTAAGAGTCTTATATCTGCTTTTGTCTCTATGGAAGGAATAAGTTTATTCTTTAGGAGTTGAATTGCCTCTGTTTTTCGAGAAACACCATCTTTTTCTATATCCATACTCCCTGAAGAATCAAGGAGAACAAAAACAGAGGGTTTTTCTCTTTTTGAAAAACGAAGTTCTATAATAAGAGAAAAAAGAGCTGAGAAAATGAGAAAGAATACCATAGTTCTTAAGATAATGTATAGAGTGAGCCAGAATTTTGTCAACTCTTCCCTTATTCTCCGGTAAGAAATGATGGATAGAACGAGTGCTGCAAGAAGAAACAGCACATAAAAAGGGATGTAGATTTTTGTTAGATAAAAAAATATAGACATAGGTCTTTTTGTCTTTGTAATCAGGTTAACCTGTTATCTTGTGCCTCAACTAACTGTAAATTTATATCTTTAAAGACATAACATATCAATATCTTAAAGTCAAGAATAATCAAAAGGAGATGGGATTCCTTAAAGGAGAATATGTCATAGCGAGCCCCATTAAATACCACTATTTGCAGAACTTCTTCCTATTTAACGGGGCGAGTATTCTTCTATATTTACTATCGAAGCAATCTCATACTTGCATGCTATATGGACGAGTGCATATGGCAAATAATCTAAAAGAGTTATTTACTATAAGTTATTTGAATTAGCCATAGGTGGCGAAGTATCCTACCTCATTTTGAGAAGTTTACTTGTTGTATTGTATTTCCCTGCCCTTAATTTAAGGAAGTAAACACCGCCTGAAACCCTTTTACCATCAATATCCCTTCCATCCCACTTGAAGACAGTAGGGAGTAGAGAGTAGGCAGTAGGGAGTTGGAAAGATTTTATCAACCTTCCACTCACATCGTAGATGTTTAGTGAAATATTGTCCATTTTACATCCTACATCTTCAATCCTCAATCGTATTTCCAATCTGTCTGAGAATGGATTTGGATAAACAGAAATATTATTGCTTAAATTAAGAGTAATATCTGAATTATCTTCTTGTATACCCGTCGGGAGCGACTGCTTTACATATACCTCTTCCTGTCCTGTTCCACATCGGTAATCGTACCAGGTAATATATACAAGGTTGTTCATATCGGTTGCTACCTGGGGTTCATAAGAACCATCTGTGGTAAAGGTCAATTGAAGGTCCGTTTCCCAGGTTCCAGTAGAGGAATCATATTTTTTATAAAATATCACAGAGTAACCAATATATTCAGCAAAGACAACATGCCTATCTCCTGTAGTAAGATCTACTGCAATATCAGCGTGGGGGAGAGCAAATGCAGTCTGAAAATCCATTCCATTTCCCCACGTTTGAGTCTGAGCATCCCACATGAGATAGTAAAGATGGGCGTTCCCACCATAAAAGAGGTGGATGTTATTTGAATCATCTGGCGCCACCCTTGGATAGACACTCATAAATCCATTGTTTGTAACTGCCTCTTCAGCAGACCAGGACGAACCATCGAAAACTTTATGATATATTTCAGGAGTACCGCTTCTGTAATCCTGCCAGCAGACATGAACATAATCATTCGGGGAGACTGTTACTCCGAAGTAACCATTTGGCGAAGCAGTGAGGTCAGTTAGACGTATGTCAGCGGTCCATCCGGTTCCATCGTTAACCTTGTACCAGATGGTCAATGGAGTATCTCTTTCATCGAGCCAGAAGACATAGACATTCAGATTGCTGTCTGTCACAACTTTTGGTCGTGCCGATAGACCGAGTGAGTCATCTTCTGTAATGACATATTCCTGGCTCCATGTCGCACTTAAAAAGTCATATCTTTTATAGCTTACATTGTAATTTGCACCAGGTTCACCAGACCATCGCAAAAAAACAACATGGACATTATTCTCTGAATCAGTCGCAATTGTCGGTGAATTGCTGTTGATTCCAGGATTACTCAGGTCAATGATTGTACTCCAGTTGGAGCCGTCATATTTCCTGTAGTAAATCCCATTTGTTGAAGAGCCATTGTCCTTCCATACAACATGTATATTGGTATCGGAGTCAACTTCAATATCCGGATAGATTGATTCTTTTCCATCATTTTGGCTTATAATTGTATCGTTTGACCACCCAGGTGGGTCGAAAGGTGAGTATTGTTGTTTATTTGCAGTTTGGTTGTCATATTCAACACCTCCATAGGCATCAATGGATTGAGAAAATAGAGGTGTTGTTAATATTGAAAACACCAATAATGAATGGACAAAAAAGAAACCTAATTGATTCATCCTCTCTCCTTCTTCATTTAGCTTTTATTATTTATTTTCTTTCTTCAATATAATTTACCACTATACTCATTTCCTGTCAACATATTTATTAATTGTCTCTTTGTTATTATAAGTTAATATAAGTTATATTATTCTTGACATCGGTTTTGATTTGTGATAAACTGAAGATATGAGTAAAAGAATAATGAATACGAAGGAACTTTCCGCGTATCTTGGAATTAATGAGAAGAAGATATATACGTTGATTACAGAGAAGAAGCTGCCAGCAACAAAAATTACAGGAAAATGGATTTTCTTGAAAGATATGGTTGATGACTGGCTTGAAAGAAGTTTAGGCAGAAAAACAATTTCTGAAGAGTCCAAAGATGTCTTGATGATAACAGGAAGCGATGATATCCTTTTCAATCGACTCATTACTATTATGAGAAAACAGTTCCCTGAAATTTTCCCATTCTTCTGCAAAACTGGGAGTCTTAAGGGATTGTTCGTTTTGAAAGATGGAAAGGCACATATGGCAGGTTCTCACCTTCTCGATGAGGAGAGCAAAGAGTACAATCTTCCTTTTATTGATTCATATCTGAAAGAATATCATATAGTCACAGTAAACTTTGCAAAAAGGGAACAGGGAATACTTGTAAAGAAGGGAAATCCAAAGAAAATAAAGAGCTTTGAAGATATTGCAAGAAACGATATAAGATGTATTAATAGACAAAAGGGTTCAGGAACCCGAAAACTGCTTGATGTATTCATAAATAAATTTGGAATATCCTCAAAATCTATTGATGGATACAACAAGGAAGTCACGACACATCTTGAGGTGGGATTAAATGTGTTAAACAATGAAGTTGATTTTGGATTGGGAATCAAAGCAGCAGCGAAAATGCTTGACATAGATTTTATTCCACTGGTTAAAGAGCGCTTCGATATTATTATCTTTAAGGAATTATTCTTTTCACAACAGGTACAGAAGTTTTTAGGAATCCTGAGGTCACCACAATTTAAAAAGATAGCAAAAGGACTGAGAGGATATGATACAAAGGATTCAGGGAAAATAATCTATGATAGCTAAGACATTATCCAGAATATGAAAAAGGGGAAACCAACTCTATTCCCCCCTTTGAAAAAGGGGGACTTGCGGGGGAGGCAGGCAAAAATTAGATAACAATTTTAAAATAGTAGGTTAAAAGAAAATTGATTAAATATTTCAGCAGTAATAAGACAAAAAAATGAAGAAGAATGAATAAGCATTTCTTTATTTTTCGAATATTCTAACTTTAATTAGAAAAAGAAATTTATCGTAAGAAGGAGAAAAATCTGGTCAAAATGAATCAAAAATTGCGACTTATTCATTGCATAATATTCATAATGTTACAAGTGGTTATAAATCTTTTCTATGTAAATCTTGTTAGAGCGGAACAGATAAGAATTAGGATGGCGACTACCACGAGTACTGAGAATTCTGGTCTCCTCAACGAACTGCTTCCACCATTCGAAAAGATGTTTAGTGTTAAAGTTGATGTTATCGCAGTTGGTACAGGAAAGGCACTGAAACTTGGCGAGAATGGTGATGTGGATGTTGTTTTCGTTCATGCCCGAAAGGCAGAGGATAATTTTATTGAGGAGGGGTTCGGTGTTAATCGAAGGGATGTTATGTATAACGATTTTGTTATTGTTGGTCCTGAAGAGGATCCCGCTTTCATAAGGGGAAATGATGGTGTTCAGGCACTTACAAAGATATTCTATAATAAATCATTTTTTGTCTCCCGAGGTGACGAATCAGGGACACATAAAAAAGAAAAAGAATTATGGAAGATAAAAGATATAGGACCAGAAGGGAAATGGTATCTTGAAACAGGTCAGGGAATGGGTGCAACATTACAATTGGCAGATGAAAAACAAGCATACACACTTATTGACAGGGGAACCTATATTGCATACAAAGACAAGGTAAATCTTGTAATTCTATGTGAGGGTGATGAAAGACTTTTCAATCCTTACGGGATTATAGCGGTTAATCCAAAGAGACATC